>OATT01000527.1_pt1 | contig 35963 bp, 39 predicted proteins | sample 1476071 | NCBI WGS metagenome assembly OATT01 (sample SAMEA2579989, study PRJEB22360) | human gut metagenome | biome: human gut; feature: human-associated habitat; material: faeces | place: Denmark | collected 2008/2010 | reverse complement strand
CGAATTTCTCAAACGCCAGTGGCCATTAGTATACCGGCTATCGTTTTATCAGTCATCTTTTCAATGATTATCGGAATTGTCTTTGGATTATTACCATCCATTAAAGCAGCAAACTTAAATCCAATTGATGCCTTACGCTATGAATAGTTAGTTCTAAAAGGTACTCAAACATTTATTTATTAGAATAAATTCATTCATACTAAAACGCTAAAAAGCCTTAGAGAAACGAGCTGAATGGCTCTGTTTTCTAAGGCTTTTTAGTTATTTATCTTTTCTTTTTACCTAGCTTTATTTTTTTCAGTGCTTCTGTTTTAGTTCTTCTTTTATCGTTAGTCATCAATTAAAAGGAGAAGTGAAATAAGATAGTTTGGTCATACAGTGCGTTATCAGTACAACAACTAGCTGTTATTGAAGATAATCTAACGTTTCATGAGTAGGAAATGGAGTTAGAAGAAGATGACGGCAGGGATACAGAAATCCTCTTTTAAGTATAGCTTAACTTATTGTTTAAAGTTTTGGATATGAGTTCTATATATAAACAGAAATGTTTTCTACATTTAATACAGCAACCGAAATATGGAATGGCTATGCCGTGCAAGGCAGACTATAGTCCAGCTAAAAGTTTTTACGATGTAAAAAACTTATCTGGACTTATATATATAAATAGATAAGTAGTCTACCTCTCAAGTAGCAAATAAAAAATACTGATCTGTTTTACCAATCAAGGCAGACTATTGTTCAGGGGTTCCCTGGCATTTTTGAGAAAATGTATCCTCCACTGCTAGGGTATGGGTTCCCTGGCATTTTTGGAGAGAATGTATCTACCTCTAGTATGGCTTAAAAGTTTTTATCATCTGAAAAACTGATTTGGATTTATATAGACTAGAGCCACAGTTGGTATATAATCTTGATTAAAAGAATTTTGTCTTTTCTTATATTTAAAGATAGTGAGAGGCGTGAAACGTTACTAATAAAATGATTGTTTTTTATGAGCTAGACAGGAAAATGAAAAACCACCATCTAATATGGTGGTTTAGTTGAACGCCCTGTTTAAGGGAGTTTTATTTATTCGGTTAAAGCTAACTCTTCTTCGTGAATTTTATCAATGGGTTCATCTTGTTGAACGCTATTTTCAATTTCACGGTAATGATCCATCTTTACACGAAATAATTCTCCATTTGTTGGGGGGGTATAGGTAATAGCATTTGCTCCCGCTGCAATGGTTTCAAGAATTGATTCATCGGTTGGTCCGCCAGTTGCGATAATCGGAATGGTTGGGTATTGTTGGCGAATTTTACGCACAATGCTAGCTGTTTTAGAACCACCACTGACATTTAAGATATCAGCTCCAGCATCAATACGAGATTGAACATCTGTATGTTCAGAAACAACTGTCACGACGACAGGAATATCAATCGTTTCCTTAACGTATTCAATGGTTTCACGAGGTGTGGGTGCATTTAAAACGACGGCAATAGCACCTTGGAATTCGGCATGTAAGGCAATGTTTGCTGAACGCGTTCCATGTGTTAGTCCTCCACCAACACCACAAATAACAGGAATGTCTGAAACGGACATGATCGCTTGAGTAATCGTTGGTTGTGGAGTGAATGGATAGACGGCAATGACCGCGTCTGCATTTGTATTTTTAATAATTGCTACGTCTGTTGTAAAGATAAATGATTTTAATCGTTTACCAAAGATACGGATTCCACTTGCATTTCGAATCACATCTGGGACACGAACGAAATTTTTACGCAAGTTACTCGTTACCTCAGGTACAAGTTTTTCGGGAATATTTACTTTATTCAAACTGTCACATCCTTTCGTAATGTCCATAATTACAATATATTCATTATATCGAAATTGTCTGAAAAAGTTAATAATATCCGATTTTTATTTTATAATTCTCATAGGAATTTCTCGAAATTTACGCTTTTTATAAAAATTTCGCACTCGTTTCCATTATATTTGTCGACAGGTGAAAAAACTTACGTCTGAAGGTGGTCAATTCTAATGATTAGTAGTATACTTGAAAAGGAAAAGAATCCTGTTATATTTCTTTAAAGGGTGCAAAGACTAAGTTTAATACTAGTTTTTGTTCTTTTACTATGTTTATGAGACAGTTGGAGGTGACATCAAGTGGAAGATTCCATTCCCATACGGACAATTAAATTAATCACATGGATGTCACCAAGTGTCGATGACATCGTGTGAGACTATAAGAGGTGATTCGATGAGAAGTGAAGTGAATTTCATTAATTCACTAACAAGTGGCGGGTTTGAGTGGGTTAACTTAATTAATCCCACCCATCAAGAAGTAGAAACATTATGTAAAGCACATGACTTAGAGTATGAAACAGTTATTACAGCACTTGATGAAGAAGAGCGTTCACGTGTTCAAATTGAAGATAACTTTACGATGATTATCGTCGACGTTCCTGTCTCATTTGAGTCTGATACGTATTACTCAACTGTCCCACTTGGGATTGTTAAAACAGATCGCATGCTTTTAACATTATGTACACAAGAGTTAAATGTATTTAGCAAACGCTTAAAAGTCACAACAACAAGTATCAATGCACATATTTATCAAATTTTATATACGATCTCGATTCAATACTTAGGTTATTTACGTGTTATTGAACGTAAGAGTAGCCAAGTTGAGCGTGCCTTACGTCACTCACCACAAAATGAAGATTTAATCGAAATGTTGGACTTACAAAAAAGTTTAGTTTACATGTCTTCATCCCTTCGTTCAAACCAAATTGTATTAGAACGTTTAGTCAAGCTTGAAAAAAATGATACACCGGAAGCTGAAATGTTAGAAGATGTTATCATTGAAAATAAACAGGCGATTGACATGTCAAAAATTTATGGAAACATCTTAAGTAGCAACTTAAATGTCTTTGAAACAATTATTTCAAATAACTTGAATATGGTCATGAAATTTTTAACGGTCGTCTCAGTGATTATTGCGGTTCCAACCGTCGTTTCAAGTTTCTGGGGAATGAATGTTCCCGTCCCATTCCAAGAGAATAAATACGGCTTTTTAATTGTTTCTATTATTTCAGTTATTATTACGATCTTAGCCGGTCTTTACATTAATCGTAAAGAAAACCGACGTTATAAAAATAAATAGAAGAGCCCATCTGCCTTGCAGAGGTTTTTTTCTTTCTTGAGGTGATCACATGAACTTAAATGAACAATTACAACGACAAAAATCTTATTTACATCACCACGGACCCATCTCAATTCAACAACGACTGAAGGCATTAATGCAATTAAAGCAAGCAATTAAGCAGTACGAAACAGAGTTAGAAGAGGCACTGAAAAAAGATTTAGGAAAGTCTTCTTTTGAAGCTTACACCTCAGAGATTGGTTTCATTTATTCGTCCATTGATTATACGATAAAGCATTTAAAGAAATGGGCACGTCCTCGTCGTGTGAAGAGCGATATAGCCCAATTAATCGGAACATCTTCTGTTTATCCATCCGCCTACGGCGTCGTTTTAATTATTGGACCTTTTAATTATCCCGTTCAACTTTTATTAGAACCATTAGTAGGAGCCATTGCAGGTGGAAATGGCGCCATTTTAAAACCTTCAGAGCTTACCCCAACCGTTGAAAAAGTATTAGTTTCATTAATAGAAACAGCCTTTAGTAATGAGTATGTTTCTATTGTAACTGGTGGAGTTGAGATTAATCAGGAACTGCTTGATTTACCATTTGATTATATTTTCTTTACCGGGAGTGTACGAGTTGGTAAAATTGTCATGCAAAAAGCGAGTCAACATTTAACTCCAATCACACTCGAACTGGGAGGAAAGTCTCCGGTGATTATTGATGAGACAGCGAATTTGAAGCGGGCAGCTAAGCGTTTAGCTTGGGGAAAATTTATGAATAACGGTCAGACGTGTGTGGCGCCAGATTATGTCCTTGTTCATCATCAAATCTATGAAGCTTTTTTAGAGGAACTGATTCAAGTGTTGATGAGATTTTATGGTGAGAATCCATATTTAAGTGAGGACTATGGTCACATCGTAACCGTCCAGCATACGAAGCGCTTAGCTCAGCTCATTGAAGAGAACCGCGAAAAGATCATTATTGGAGGTGAGGTAAGACTTGATGAGAGATATGTGTCTCCAACCGTTTTTAAACACGTTTCTCTAGATGATTCTTTAATGGAAGAAGAGTTATTTGGACCTTTATTACCGACGATGAGTTATCGAACGCTTGATGAGATTGATCAGTGTCTAGCTTTGCATCCTAAGCCTCTTGCTTTTTATGTTTTTTCTGAAAATCAGACCTTTGCGAATCATTTGATTCAACGTTATGCCTTTGGAGGGGGATGTATTAATGATGTTGTAACACAGGTAGCATCTAATTATTTACCTTTTGGTGGAGTGGGCCCATCTGGTATGGGGCGTTATCATGGAAAATCAAGTTTTGAGACGTTTACGTATGAAAAAGCGATTGTTAAACGTTCAACGAAGGTTTCTGTTCCACTCGTATTTCCACCTTATCAGAATCGTTTACGATGGATCAAAAAAATCATGAAGTAAGTGATCATCATTTGGCATATTATTTAATAAAGGAGGAGAAAATATGTCGTGTCTAGGAAATTTAATTTGGATGATTTTTGGAGGATTTATTAATGCTCTCATCTGGTGCTTTTTTGGAGCGCTATGGTGTTTGACCATTATTGGGATTCCAGTTGGACTTCAATGTTTTAAACTAGCTAAGTTACAATTTGCACCGTTTGGAAAGGAAGTTGTAACGGTGAATACATCGGGTGGAACTTTTGTTTTAAATATTGTTTGGCTTTTATTTGGTGGTTTAGAATTAGCACTGGTTAATTTAGTTAGTGCGATTTTTCTAACAGTGACAATTGTTGGTATTCCGTTTGCGCGACAAGCGCTAAAATTAGCGATGTTATCCTTAATGCCATTTGGAAAAGAAGTGTTGTAAACGTCTCATATTGGGGCGTTTTTTTATTTTTTTGGTAATTTTTGTTTAAAAATACGGTTCTTTTCTCATACTAAAGTAGGTGATATAATGGAAAAAAGAGTCGTTTATATAGCTTATTTGATTATTGCATTTGTCATTTTTAACTTTTTTTATGGGTTTACCGATTGGGTTGCCTCTTGGCAGATGTGGGATTGGTATCTCATTATTTTACTGTTAACCATTGTGAGTTTACTCATCATTAAATATAAACAAAACCAACGGAAATTAGCGGTGGAGCAGTATGCAAAAGAGAATGATCGACGACGGATTCAGCTAAGTCAGTTGTTACTGTTTGAACAGTTAGATAAATTGAATGATGAACTCTTCCATGAGTTATTACAGCGTTTTTTTGAGCTTCAAGGATATGAAGAGCTTGAAGTCAGCTCGAATCCAATAACATGTGGTTACGATTTTATGATGTGGAATCAGGGACAAAAAATTATAGTAAAATATTTTAAACGCGTTCCGATGATTGAAAACTTATACACGGATCCTGAAGGATTAGATTTTGCTCTTGGCGAGCTAGTGACTTTAAAAGAAATTCGTGAGTTTTATGGAAGTATGAAAGATTATGACATTCAGGCAGATATAGCTATCGCTTTAAGTACGAGTGATTTTGAAGAAGAGGCGTTATTGTTTGCAAGTCGAAATGGTATCAAGTTGATGAATGGTCATGAATTTTATGAGGCACTTAATGGACTAAAGGAGGAAAAGACAACCATTTCTCCTTCACCACAAGTTTCAGTGTCTTGATTTGCTCCTTTGATGAACTGTTTCATACACTATATAAGAAGCAGTGCTTTTGGACATCAAAAAAAATTTGATTTCTGTCGTCATTTTTTGTGAAAGGAATTAAATGATGTTAATGGTAATGCAGCCAATAAATCTTGTAGTCGAACAAAGTAAAGGATGGTGATTAGATGTTTTGGAGTGGTTTTGTAGTTGGAAGTGCGGTGACCTTTATTGAGTTAACTATCTATAGCTGTTTAGTGGTTGCTTCGCGTGCTGATCAACAAATGGAAGAGGAACTTAACCAGGAAAATAAATAGTTTTAATACCCTTGGATAAACTAACAGTAAATTAAAGAATCCGAGGGTGTTTTTTATGAGAGTTCGATTTGGTTATGTTGCGATTGCGATGCGTTTAGATAAAGTTACAAGTTCATCTCCTGTGACATATAAGAAGTATTCATCTATTGAGTCTGAAAGGGAACGTTTAAGTTTACTTAAACGAGTGACTCAATCGAATCTAATTGATTTAATAAAAATTTTAAAGTATAACATTGAAAATGACATTCATTTTTATCGCCTCACGTCAAAACTCATTCCACTTGCCACCCATCAAGATGTGGTATGGAATTATTCAAAAGTGATTCAGACCGAATGTCACGAAGTAGCTAAGTTAATCAAACAGTCTAATATGCGAGTCGATGCGCACCCCGATCAGTTTAATGTCTTAAATAGTGTCAATGAATCGGTTATCGAGTCTTCGATTCGTACACTTGAGCATCAATTAGATTTATTTGATTTATTTGACATGGAGCATGGAAAGCTAGTCCTTCATGTGGGAGGAAAAGCGGGTGGAAAAGAGGCGGCACTAGAACGATTTATACATACCTTTGAGCGGCTACCCTCACGTCTTCAACGGGCACTTATTTTAGAAAATGATGATAAGACCTATTCGGCTTCAGATGTTTTAGGTCTTTGTCAACGACTGCATATACCAATGGTATTAGATATTCATCATCATCGTTGCTATAATGAAGGAGAATCATTAGAATCAATGGTAGAATCTATTTTTAAGACGTGGGAAGCCGATTATTGGCCACCTAAAATTCATGTGTCAAGTCCGAAGGAGTTTGAGACTGATCGTCGTCATGCTGATTTTATTGAAGTAGACGATATCCTACGATTTTTAGATTTAATTAAACCGTTAAATCAAGATATTGATGTTATGATTGAAGCCAAGCAAAAAGATTTAGCTCTCCACCGATTAGTTCATGAGATTAAACAAGCACGGCCAAAGTGGCAGTGGCTTGATCATACGACCATTGAAATTTAATAAACCACATAAAAAACAGATTGCTTATTCATGAAGTAGTCTGTTTTTTAATACAGTTTAATAAAGAGATTGAATAGAACTAAAGGAGCGAATAAATAGATGAGAAACTTAGTTAAAGAAGATTTTAAAGGGGTTATTTCAATTGAGGAGCATGGAAAATGGGTTTTTAAACAAGCGTATGGAGAGGCTGATCTTGCCAATCAACGCCTTAATCGATTAGAAACAAAATTTCCTATGGCATCAGGAAGCAAAGTATTTATTGCAGTGGCCATTTTACAACTTATTGAGGGGAAGTTTATTTCTTTTGATAGCACACTTGGCCAACTCTTACCCTTTGATTGGCACCATATTGATAAAAATATTACGGTTCGTCAATTATTGACACATACGTCAGGATTACCTGATTATTTTGATGAGTCGCTTTGTACGGACTATGCGAAGTTATGGGAGAATTATCCGAATTACCGAATTCGAACGTCTCAAGATTTACTTCCCTTATTTCTTCATAAACGCATGGCATTTCCGAAGGGGCAAAAGTTTCAGTACAATAATGCCGGGTATGTAGTCTTAGGATTAATCATTGAAGCTGTCACTAAATTATCGTTTGATCGTTATTTAGAAAAAATCATTTTTACTCCTTGTGAAATGGAGGATACTGGCTATTATGAGCTTGATCGATTACCACTTCACTGTGCAACGGGTTATTGTCTAGATGAAGAGACACAAACTTATTACAGCAATATTTATAGCCTTGATGTGAAAGGAAGCGGAGCAGGAGGAGCCTATACAACAGCAAAAGATATGGATCGCTTTTGGACGTGTTTGATGAAAGGAAGATTAATTTCTCAACCGATGGTGAATGAAATGTTATCTCCTCAAGTGAAGGAAGATTGGTATGGTTACGGGGTATGGCTTAAATCGTTAGATGATGGTCACTATCTTCCGTTTATACAAGGGAGTGATCCAGGAATTAGTTTTATTAGTTCTTATGATCGACAGAAGTGTCGAACTATGACAATGATGAGTAATTTTGCTCAAGATGTTTGGACCTTACACGGGAATTTTTATAAGGATTTAAACAACTAAGTCTTATTTTAACCAGACGTTGGAATTTAGGATAGAACTAATGTTTGAACTCATGCGTTGTCCCTTTATTTTACGACAAACATTCGGTATAATAATAAAGTTAAGAATGTAGATAAAGGATGAAACGTATGTATTTAAAAAGAATTGAGACAATTGGTTTTAAATCCTTTGCAGATAAAACTGTCGTTGAATTTGAACAAGGTGTCACTGCGGTCGTTGGACCGAATGGATCCGGAAAAAGTAATATTTCCGATGCGATTCGTTGGGTACTAGGTGAGCAGTCAGCTAAGAGTTTACGTGGGGGGAAGATGGAAGATATTATCTTCGCCGGAACATCAACTCGTAAACCATTAAACTTTGCTGAAGTGACGCTTGTTTTAGATAACAGTTGTGGAAGTTTACCAATTGATTATGAAGAAGTCAGTATTACGCGCCGTGTTTATCGTACGGGAGATAGTGAATATTTAATTAATAAACAAAAAGTGCGTTTGAAAGATGTCGTCGATTTAATTATGGATACAGGGATTGGTCATGACTCTTTATCGATCATCTCTCAGGATAAGGTTAAGGCAATCGTTGAGGCGCGCGTTGAAGACCGCCGTGTAATTATTGAAGAAGCGGCTGGTGTATTAAAATATAAAATGCGTAAAAAAGAAGCGACTCGAAAGCTTGAATCAACAAGTGATAACTTAAGTCGTGTACAAGATATTATTTTTGAGCTTGAGGACCAGGTTGAACCGCTTCGTAAGCAGTCAGAACAAGCTGAGAAGTACATGGTCTTAAAGCAAGAATGTAGTGATTCTGAAATTAGTGTGTTAGCTTATGATATTAAAACTTTAAATGACCAAATGGAGCGTTCAAAAAAGGAACGTAAAGATGTTGAATTTGAGCATGTCAGTATTAATGCTAAAATTGCTAATGATGAACGTCGTCGTGATACGTTAAAGCAAAATCAGCAAGCACAAGAGCGCCAGTTGGAACAATTACAAGCTGATTTAGTTGAAACATCAGAATGGATTCAAAAGCTTCAAGGTCAACGTGATGTTTTAAAAGAACGTCATAAAAATGCGTCATCTAATAAAGAAGAATTAGCAGAACAACAAGCACAACTTGAATCACGTTTAGAAACTTCACAAGTCGAGTTGAAAACAGCTGAAGAGGCCATGACAAAGACGAAGACATCGTTAGAAACGAAGCAATCACAGTTACAGAAGGTCTCTGAAGAGTATCAACATTTAGAAGAAAACTTAAAGATTCAATTAGATACGACGCGTGACGCTTATTTTGAAGATGTGAATCGGTTAGCGAGCGTTAAAAATCAATATATTGCGATTAATCAGCAGATTAAGCGAACAGAGACCACGCTTGAGCGCATCAATGAGGATGAGGAAAAAGCGTTACTTGATCGTGACGCATTAGTTCAAGAGCAAGAGACATTTAAAGCACAGTATGGAAAGTTTGAGACATCGCTAAAAGAAAAACGAGATTTATATCAACAATTATATAAAGAACATCAACAACGCTTAAAGCAGGCAGAGATGGAAACAAATCGTCATCGTCATTTAACCCATCAGTTAGATAAGATGAATAACCGTTTGCAATGGCTTGAAGATGCTCAAAAAGATTTCTCTGGATTTAATGAAGGGGTTAAAAAGATTTTAAAAGCTCGTGAACAGGGACAAGTCTCTGGGATTGAAGGGGCTGTTGCTGAGTTAGTTACGGTTCCAAAAGAGTTAGAATTAGCGATGGATGTCGTCTTAGGGCCAGTCATGCAACAGATCGTCACGACCAATGATGATTCTGCTAAAAAAGCCATTGATTTTTTAAAGAAACATCACGCAGGACGTGCCACGTTCTTACCATTAAACGTTATTAAATCACGTCTTTTACCACTGGATGTTCAAAATCGTATTCAAGGAAATCAAGATGTGGTAGGTGTAGCTTCACAATTAGTTGGCTATGATCAACGTTATCGACAAATTGTTGAAAATATTTTAGGAAATATTATTGTAACCAAGGATTTAAATGTGGCGAAAAATTTAGCAAAACAGCTGAATTATCGTTATCGTATCGTAACGTTAGAAGGTGACGTGATTAATGCTGGAGGGGCGATGACCGGAGGGGCTGTGAAGCGACAAGGTTCATCTTTACTTCGTCAAAAAAATGAAATTGAAGATTGCCAACGTCAAATTCAGCAATTAACGGATGAGTTAGAACAGTCAAAAGTACTTCAAGAAGAATGGGCACAGACCGTGAAGCAATCTGAAAAAGAATTGCAAAAGGTACAACTTGCTGGTGAACGCTTAAAAGAGAAGATGTCTGAAGTGAATCAACAGAAGTTAGCGTTTGAATATCGTGAAAAATCACAAAATGAACGTGAGCAATTACTTCGTATTGAACGTCGTGAACATGAAGCCGAATTAAAACAATTAGTTGAGAAGAATAATCAGTTAGCAGAAGATCGTTTAGTTCTAGAACAACGTATTGAAGAGGCAAAAGCAACAATTGAGACGTTAGAAGAACAACTTGAACAACAAGAAGAATTAAAATCTCAATTATTACAACAGATGACTGAATTAAAAGTCGATGTGGCAAAACTTGAAACGGCATTACATAATGAGTGTGCGACGTTTGAGCGTTTAAAAGGTGAAACTGAACAAGCTAGAATACGTTTAAAAGAATTATTAGATAAAATTGCTGAAAGTGAACAAGCATTACTTGGAAATGACGATGAAGTGGTTCAATTAGAAGCAAACTTAGCTGAGAAGAAAGAAAAACGTGAAGGCATCATTGAACAGATTCAAGATCAACGTGTCACGTTAACAAAAGTCAGCCAAGAATTAGAGACACTTGAACGTGAAGTTCGAGAAAGTCATAAAGTGCAACAAAAGATGGCTGAGTCATTAAATCAATTAGATGTTTCAATTGGGAAAGTCGATGTTGAGATGGATATCATGATTAAAAAGTTAGAGGAAGAGTATCAGATGACGTTTGATCATGCAAATGAAAATTATCCATTAAAAGGCTCAATTGAAGAAATTAAATCACGTATCCGTAGTATTAAAGGTCAAATCGCTGCACTGGGTGAAATTAACGTTGGAGCGATTCAGGAATATCAACGTGTTAAAGAGCGTTATGATTTCTTGACGACACAGCGTGATGATTTAATCGAAGCGAAAGCCACGTTAGAAGAGACCATTAATGAAATGGATCAAGAGATGACGGTGAAGTTTAAAGAAACGTTTGATCTGGTTCGTGAACAATATATGGAGATCTTTAAAAAATTATTCGGTGGTGGAAGTGCGGATTTAGTGTTGACCGATCCTCATGATTTACTTCATACAGGGGTAGAAATTATTGCTCAACCACCAGGAACGAAGTTAAAGACTTCGAATTTATTATCAGGTGGTCAAAAGGCATTAACATCAATCGCGTTATTATTTGCTATCTTAAAAGTTCGTACGGTTCCGTTTTGTGTGCTTGATGAGGTTGAAGCCGCACTCGATGAAGCGAACGTCGCACGCTATGCGAACTATTTAAAGGCATTTAGTAATGAGACGCAATTCATTGTCATTACTCACCGTAAAGGAACGATGGAAAAAGCCGATGTTTTATATGGGGTGACGATGCAAGAGCGTGGAGTGACGAAATTAGTTTCAGTCCGCATGGATAATGTCTCAGACTATATGGATGACGAAAAATAATAGTCAGATGGCTAAAAATGTGATAGAGTAACAATAAGTAGTAGTTAACTATAATACAATATGATGATTGAGGTGGCATCTATGGGTTTATTTGATCGTTTGAAATCGATCGTTCTTGGAAAGAAAGAAGTGTCTGAGACAGAATTACGTGCTCAGCAACATTATAAAGAAGGTATGAAGAAAACACGTGGGAACTTGTTAAAACAATTACAATCAGTGTTTTCAAGTTATACAGATGTGAATGAAGAATTATTTGAAGAATTAGAAGATATCTTCATTATGGCAGATATCGGGGTTTCAACGGTTGTTGAATTCATTGATCAATTAAAAGAAACTGTTCGTGAGCATAATGTAACAGATCCAAAAGAGTTACAACGTATCATGGTTGATAAGTTATTTGAAATTTACGTCAAGGGTGAGATTGTTAACTCAAACTTACGTATGAATAAAGAAGGTTTAACAGTTATTTTATTTGTTGGGGTTAACGGTGTTGGAAAAACGACATCAATTGCTAAAATTGCTCATCAATTAAAAGCTAAAGGAAAATCAGTATTATTGGCAGCGGGAGATACGTTCCGTGCGGGTGCCATTGAACAGTTAGAAGTTTGGGGAGACCGCATTGGTGTAGATGTTGTTTCTTTAAAAGAAGGTTCAGACCCATCAGCGGTTATGTTCGATGCTATTAAAGAAGCGAAGGCTCGTAATGTGGATGTTTTATTATGCGATACAGCGGGACGTTTACAAAATAAAGTTAACTTAATGAAAGAGCTTGAAAAAATTAAACGTGTCATTGAACGTGAAGTACCAGGTGCGCCTCACGATACGTTATTAGTTATTGATGCAACAACAGGTCAAAATGGAATGAGTCAAGCAAAAGCATTCTTAGAGGCAACAGATGTTTCTGGAATTGTTTTAACTAAATTAGATGGAACAGCTAAAGGTGGAATTGTTTTAGCAATCCGTAACGAAATTGGAATTCCAATTAAGTATGTTGGTTTAGGTGAAAAAGCAGAAGATTTAGTTCATTTTGATATTGAACAATATATTTATGGTCTGTTTGCAGACTTATTTGAAGGTGACGAGAACTAATCGATGTTACGTTTGATTTTAAAATAAGTCGGTAGGCATGATAGATTGGACTGGGGGCAAAACGATGCTAGAGAAAGTCAATCGAATGAATGAGCTATATGATACTTATCAAGAGTTATTAACGTCTAAGCAAAAGGTGTATTTCGAACTTTATTATCAAGATGACTTATCACTCAGTGAGATTGCAGAGCAGTTTGAGGTAAGCCGAAATGCAGTATTTGATAATATTAAGCGCACAGGTAAGTTGCTTGAAGATTATGAAGATAAGTTACAGTTATTAAATAAGCGTGAAGCACGCGAAAAGATTATTGATCAGATGATGTTGCATACATCGGATGAACAGTTAGTGAAATGGATGAATGAGTTACAATCACTTGACTAAAAAAGAATAAGTTAAATTTACAGTGCGAAATTAACTTATTCTATTGTTAGACTGGGTGAATGATGTTTTTATATAGAAACAAAAATGTATTTCATATTTTTAGGATGAGTCATAGTTTCACAAACCCTTTGGGACTAAGACATCCTATCGTCGCGGGGTAACCTAGCGATTTCTGAAAGAAATCTATTCCACCACCGCTAGGGATTAAAAGTTTTTCAATTAGCAAAAACTTATCGCGACTTGTAGATATAGGAGGTTTATAAAATGGCATTTGAAACATTATCAGAACGCTTGCAGTCAGCACTAAAAAGTGTTACACGTAAAGGAAAGTTAACGGAAAAAGATGTTGACGTGATGATGCGTGAAGTCCGCTTAGCGCTACTTGAAGCCGACGTAAATATTAAAGTCGTACGTGAATTTATTAAAGAAGTAAAAGAGAAAGCCATTGGGGAGACTGTTTTAAAAAGTTTAACACCAGGGCAACAAGTTATTAAAATCGTTAATGAAGAGTTAACGAAATTAATGGGTGAAAATGCAGCTGAATTAAACTTTGGACATACGAAGCCAGCTGTGTTTATGATGGTCGGATTACAAGGGGCCGGAAAAACAACTCATACAGGGAAATTATCAACTTACTTACGTAAGAAAGAGAAAAAGAATCCGTTATTAGTCGCTTGTGACGTGTATCGTCCAGCAGCGGTTGATCAGTTAAAAACAATTGGGAAACAATTAAATATTCCAGTTTTTGAAAAAGGAACATCAATGAATCCGGTCGATATTGCCAACGAAGCAATGGCATATGCGCGTGAAAATGGTCACGACTTAGTGATTATCGATACAGCCGGACGTTTGCATATCGATGAGCAATTAATGGATGAGTTAAAAGATATTAAAGCGTTAGTTAAACCACAAGAAATCTTATTAGTTGTTGATGCCATGACAGGACAAGATGCGGTAAATGTAGCACAGTCATTCCATGAGCAATTAGATTTAACAGGGGTTATTTTAACAAAATTAGATGGGGACACTCGTGGTGGTGCGGCTTTATCAATCCGTAAAATTACAAATGTTCCAATCAAATTCATGGGGATGGGAGAAAAACTTGATACATTAGAAGTATTCCACCCTGAACGTATGGCATCTCGTATTTTAGGTATGGGAGATGTTATGACATTAATTGAGCGCGCTCAAGAGAATTTTGATGAAGAAGAAAGTATGAAGTTAGCAGATAAAATGATGAATGCAACATATGACTTCAATGACTTCTTAAAGCAAATGAAGCAAATGAAAAAACTGGGTGCATTTGAAGATATCTTAAAACTGATTCCTGGAGTAGGGAATCAATTGAAAGATATTAATATTGATCCAAAACAAATGGCTCGTGTGGAAGCAATCATTTACTCAATGACAGAACAAGAACGTAAAAACCCAGATTTAATTAATGCAAGTCGTAAAAACCGTATTGCTAAAGGGTGTGGATGTGATATTGCTGAAGTTAATCGTTTAATTAAGCAATTTACAGACATGCGTAAAATGATGAAGAAATTCTCAAACATGGATCCACGTCAAATGGAACGTATGGCAGCCGCTATGCAACGTGGTGGAGGAAATCCAATGGCTGGCCTTGGTGGCATGATGGGACAAGGTAAAAAAGGAAAAGGTAAAGGACGTGGAGGATTCCGCTTCTAATAAAGAAGATCGCTAAATAGGCGATCTTTTTTTTGTGATAAAAAATGAATAGTTAACAAAAATTTTTTCCGCAAAAAGGTGAGACATTTGAAATTATTCTGAAAGATGAAATGATATTAATAAAAATTTGGTTGCATTTATCATAAAAAAGAGTCTTTTACAAAAAAATAAGGAGGAAAAGATGGCTTTAATAAAGTTAATGCATAGAAGATAAAAAGCATGTTTATATTTTTCTCATTATGTTGAGAATGCCATGAACTATGTTCTTGTATGGGACTATTACAAATAAGGATTAAGAAAAAAAAGAGTGAACTAAATCATTTGGAAATATCAAATGATACGCTATGTATTAACTGTTTCTTCACAAAATTAACACACAATTTATGGATAAAGCATCTAATAATGGTTAAAATGAGGTTGTTGATGAACAATACAGATTAATAATAAACAGGTGGAGGGACTTATAATGTTCAAAAAATGGTTAAGTGTTATCTTATCAGTAGCAGGTGTATTAGCCTTTATAACAGGATGTTCGACCAATGAAATAGATAGAGGTGAAACATCACAAGAACCAAAAGTGACAGCAGAAGCTAAAGAAGGTGAAATGGCAACAAAAGTTCCTAAATATGTGTTTATGTTCATTGGGGATGGAATGTCTCAAGTTCAAGTGAACTCAGCACAAGTTTACGAAGGAAGTAATGTATATGGAGACGTTAGGACATCAAATTTAAGTTTTACACAATTTCCTGTTACAGGCTTAGTTACAACCCAAAATTCTAGTTCTTTTGTTCCAGATTCAGCATCAACGGCAACATCCTTGTCATCAGGTGTTAAGACGCATAGTGGGGTCATTGGTCTAAATGTTGATAAGACAGAAGCGACGAAAACTATTGCTGAACAAATGAAAGAATCTGGTAAAAAAGTTGGAATTGTATCATCTGTCACTTTAAATCATGCGACCCCAGCTGCCTATTACGCTCATGTTGAATCACGTGGAATGTATTATGAAATTGCTAATCAATTAGCAGAATCTAACTTTGACTACTTTGGAGGAGGATCCTTATCTCAACCAACAGGAAAAGATAACAACGAAAAAGATGCTTTCGAAATTATTAAAGAAAATGGATATACAATTGCCAATACCAAAGAGGATATTTTAGCTCTAGATGAGAATTCAGGCAAAGTTTATGCGGTAAGTCCGGTTTTACAAGATGGTGGGTCACTGCCATATTATATCGATACAAAAGCGGGAGATTTAACACTAACTGACTTTGTTCAAAAAGGAATTGATGTATTAGATAATGATGAAGGGTTCTTTATGATGGTTGAATCAGGGAAAGTTGACTGGTCATGCCATGCTAATGACGCAATGACAGCCATTCAAGAAGTTTTAGGGTTTGAATCAGCAATCGATGTGGCGATTGCCTTTGCTAATGAGCACCCAGAGGAAACGTTAATTGTCGTTACGGGAGATCATGAAACAGGTGGTATGAGTATCGGATTTGCGGCAACTGGTTATGATACAGCATTCGATTTATTAGACGCACAAAAAATGTCTTATGTAGCATTTGATGAATTAGTTAAAGCGAAAAAAGAAGAAAATCCAAACTTAACATTTGAAGAGATGTTACCAATGATTAAAGAAAACTTTGGCTTATTAACAGCTGATGATGAAGCTGCAGCAGTTAAAGAAAATCAAGCCTTCGTTTTAAGTGACTATGAATTAGCAAAATTACAAGCTGGATTTGAAGAATCAATGAAAGCAGTAGAAGATCGTACATCAAGTGAGGAAAATGACTTATTATACGGTGGATATGATCCATTATCTGTGAGCTTAACACATATTTTAAATAATAAGGCGGGAATTGGATGGACTTCATATGCACATACCGGAACACCAGTAGCTGTGTATGCCATGGGAGTAGGATCTGAAAAATTTAGTGGATTTTATGACAATACAGATGTTTATCATAAATTAGTTGAAGTAACAGGTTTAAAAGAATAATCCATATTGAGATAAAACTAGTTAAGTTAAATAATTAACAAGACTGGTGAAAACCAGTCCTCTATCATTTTGAAGGAGTCGTTTGTTTTGACGTGGTTAAAGAATAAAATCAATCGAAAAGAATGTGTTATGATTGGAGTTTTTATCGTTTTACTTGCTCTTTTATGGTGGATTCCAACGGGGTTTCAAAAACAAATTTATGTTAATTCAGAAGGTGTGAAAGCAAAAGTCGTTGAAGTAAATAATAAGGGTGTTTATTCCACGGGGATGATTCAACAAGGGGACCAACGTTGCACAATTGAAATTTTAGAAGGTGAACACAAAGGACAACAAGTTGAAGGGATGAACTTGCTGACTGGAAAGTTAGAGTTTGATAAAATGTTTAAACCGGGCGATGAGGCTTGGGTATTGTTAGAGTTGGACTCATCGAATGAGGTTATCTTCGCTAATATGGTGGATTATTATCGAATCGATCAACAAATTTTCTTAATTGGATTATTTGTTATACTAATCATTGCCTTTTCGGGCTTTACTGGAGTTCGGACATTGTTGTCGTTTTCCTTTGCTTTATTTAGTATTGTGAAGATTTTAATTCCATGTCTGCTAAAAGGAATCCCTCCATTATTAGTTGCCTTAATGGTTGGAAATTTATTGACAGTTATAACCTTGCTATTAGTCGCAGGTTGCAATAAAAAGGCATATACGGCAATTATAAGTTCGATGATTTGTTCTTTAATGACGTGTCTATTAGCTGTTGTATTTGGGGATCTATTTAAGATGCATGGAGCCGTGATGGATTGGTCAGAGTCTTTACTTTATGCAGGATATCAACATTTAGATTTAACGGCCATTTTTCAAGCGGGAATTTATTTAGCTTGTTCAGGTGCCATTTTAGATTTATCGATTGATATTTCAGCTGCTTTAGACGAGGTTATTAAAAATAATCCAAGTGTTTCACGAGCAAATTTAATTAAATCGGGGCTTTCGATTGGAAAATCCGTCGTTGGGAGTCAGACAACAACGTTATTACTTGCTTATATGGGAAGTTATATTACGATTTTAATGGTTTATATGGCACAAGGAACACCATTAATGTCTATTTTAAATTCTCAAAAAGTTTCATCTGAAATTCTTCATACGTTTGTTGGGTGTATTGGGTTAGTTCTTGTTTCACCACTAACAGCTATCATTTGTGGGATTGTTTATTGCCCAAGACATCATTGTGAAGCAGGAATTGAAACATCACCACTTATTCCAGAAAATTAATATAATAAAAAGCGCCCTGTTTAATGACAGCGCGCTTTTTGATAGGTTCTTTATCTAATTGTTCGTTGAGTTTGGTAATTTTGATAATAATCATCTTCGGCAAATTGATTGGCTTCATAATTTTTAATTTGAGGCTTTAGATCGATGACCTCAGTTTTAAAGATGAGATCATGTAGTGTTCGATGGTCGCTACGTTCACTGCACATGAAATAACTGATGATATGGCTCAGTCCAAATGTAAGTATGAATAACGAATATTTGGTTAGTTCTCTAAGCTGAATTTCCCACCAAGCTAAAGGAGTATGTGACTTTAAATGTAGTGGTTTCAGTTTGAAAATAAGCTTGCCTATACTTTGACCTTGATTTAGACACGGAATTAGAAAGATTAAAAGATATAACCCAAGGATAAGGATAACTTTTTGTAACCAGCCCATTAAGGTAAAAGCACACATAAAAATAAATAATATAGTCATTCCAAAATCAAGGAGATAGGCGTTGCTGCGTTGAATGAAATTTGCGATATAAATTGACTCTTTCACACATTCACCTCTTTAATCCAATTTGTGGATATTATAACATTGAAACGTCTTTGTGTAAACGTTTAAAATAGGGAGGTTAAGAGGTAGTAAACTAGAGACAGTTGTGCTTAAAATACAGGGAAATAAAAAATAAGCCGCCTAGGGGTGGCGGCTTATTATTCATACTTTGACCATATGTGAAAGGGAGAGGAGAAGTATGATAGAAGAATAGGGGGGATTATTTTTATAGTAACCTCTCGGCTACAATTATAATATTGACATTAACTATATTTTCTATACAATTAAATTAGAAAAATATTAGGAAGTGATAAAATGCGAGTTGTTGCTGGAACATTAAAAGGACGTAGCATCAAGGCAGTTAAAGGAACAAATACGCGACCAACGACAGATAAGGTTAAAGAAAGTATCTTTAATATTATTGGCCCTTATTTTGATGGTGGAGTAGCATTGGATTTATTCGGTGGAAGTGGAAATTTAGGAATTGAATCATTAAGTCGTGGAATTGATCGTGTTATTTTTGTCGATCGAGAAACGATTGCTATTAATACGATTAAACAAAATGTTAAAGATTTAAAAATTGAAGATCAAGTTGAAATTTATCGAAATGATGCATTTAAAGCATTGAAAGCCATTGTCAAACGTGGTTTACAATTCGATTTAATTTTATTAGATCCTCCTTATAAGGGGCAACGTATTAATGAGATTATCGAGTTTATTCATGAAAATGAGTTATTAGCTATAGATGGAATTATTATGGCCGAGTGTTTAAAAGAAGATGAACTTCATGAATCAATTGGAGATATTCATCAAGTTAAACGTGAAATTTATGGAATCACCGCTATTACCATTTATAATCGAGTAGATGAAAACTAATTCACTGATTCATGATTACTCATGAGTAGTGTTAACGTGGAGGATATAGGAATGGATAAAGTAGGACTTTACTCTGGAACGTTTGATCCGGTGACGAATGGACATTTAGATGTCATTGAGCGCGGTTATGAACTATTTGATCGTCTTTATATCACTGTGGCGCAAAATATTAATAAGAAAACATTATTTACAGTTGAAGAACGTGTAGAGATGTTAAAGTGTGCGACAGCACATTTACCTAATGTAGAAGTGATGGTTTGTTCAGATAAATTAGTCGTAGATTTTGCTAAAGAAGTGGGAGCTAAAACGATTTTACGTGGTCTTCGTGCGGTTACAGATTTTGAATACGAATTTCAAATTGCAACGACGAATAAGCGATTAGCACCTGAGATTGAAACGGTCTTTTTGATGACAAAAGCAGAAAATATGTTTTTATCGTCATCAACGACAAAAGAAGTCGCTCGATTTGGAGGCGATGTTTCAAGTTTTGTACCTGACTTTGTCAAAGACGCGTTAGAAGAAAAATATAAAATATTACAAATGAAATAATGTGAAGAGATAAGTAAGGTTTGCTGTTACTTATCTCTTTTTCTTTATCCTTTCATTTTTATAACTAGTGTGGTATCTAATACAAGATTGCTTGGGAATAGTGACTAATACTTCAGCTAATAATGGACTAATTTTAAAGGAAGAGACTGAATTAAAGAACGAAATTAAAGGAGGTTTGCTGAAATTATGGATTAAAAAAGCTTATCCATTATTTTGGATAAGCTTTTAAGCTAGTTTATGTTTGACTCTTATTTTTATTTGGTGGTATAGTTTTAAAACGAAATAAGAAGCAAATAAGACCACGGTCAGTGGAATGAGAGAAGAGTCCACTGTAGATGGAGTTGAGTCGAGAGGAAGGAAGACATCTATATCCTCTCTTAAGACTGTTTTCCATGTCAGTAACACGATGAGTGCACTCGTACATCCATGAAGGAGTCGCATGATGAAATATTTAAGATAAGGAATATTTAAGTTTTTGGCAAACATAAAACTTTGTGTGTGGACAGATAGACCAGTAAAACTAATAATAAAAGCAGTTAAGACGAGTTTAGTTTGAAGAGGAGCGGTTGTTTGCGAAACTTTAGTGACTCCTTGGGTAAATTCAAGAATTCCTGCTACAAGTGGTTCTATTGACGCTAGACCTATATCTTCAATAAAAGGATGCATAATGACATTGAAGAGTTGTGTAATCTCGATAATATTAAACGTCTCAGAAATGATGTAGAAAAAGACGATAATTCCTCCAACACGGATTAACGTTTGAAGACTACTTTCAATACAGTCAATCAAAATAGCAGAAAATGATTGATTTGGAAATTGAACGGTGACTTGGCGAATTGTTTCTTTGGAGCGAAGTAAAGGATAACAACAAATAAAGACAGCAATTGATCCTAAAAGATGCGCTATTAATAATAAGTAACCAATCGTGGTGGATTGATACAGCACGACGCCTACCGTTCCGAGGATGAAGAGGGGGCTGGCAAAGTTGCAAAAATACATGAGTCCTTCCATTTCTTTAGCACTAATTAAATGTTGATCATAGTAATCTCGTGCCATCTTTGATCCTGATGGATTTCCACTAATCATGCTCAAAAACATAACAAAAAATGTAATGGGTGATAAGTGAAGTAGGTATTTAAATAATGGCGTGAGCAGCTTACCGATTAATTGCGGCACTTGATAATAAATCATGAGACGCGTCAGTACAAAGAATGGAAAGAGTGAAGGCACAACTTTTTCTGCCCAAGTGACAAAACCAGTTTTGGTCGCCGCAATAATAGGCGCTGGTTGCAGTAATAAGATAATAAGAAATGCAAGAAGAACAACAGAATTCATGATTTTTTTCATAGATAATCACCTATAATGAATGTATTGTAAAGGAAGGGAAAGTATGTCTTTTTTAAATTGACACATAACTACAAGTTATATGGATTCTAAAGTAGGTAGTGAATACTTTTTCATGAAATCATCAAGATGAAGTTAGTTTCATAGGCGTTTTAATAAGTGTTAAAAGAGGACAATTCGATTGGAATAGACATCAAGTTTTGCATATGATATAATATAATCAATGAGAATTATTATCAATCAAAAGGAGACATGATGATGACTTTATCGACATTAAAAAAAGGTGAGAGTGCGTTAATTTTAGATTTTAAAGATTTGTCAGATAGTTTCAGCCGTCGACTTTATGACGTGGGAATTTCCATTGGCTCAGAAGTTACGATGTTAAATATTTTAAACTTTGGACAATTATTTTATATTTCAATTGATGATGTTGATTTTTGTATCCGAAAACAAGATGCTAAAAAGATAACTGTTGAAAAATTATAAGGAAAATTAGGAGGTGAGTTGCTTGCGTTTAATGTTAATTGGAAATCCTAACGTGGGTAAAACAACATTATTTAATAGCTTAACAGGAGCGAATGCTCATGTTGGGAACTGGAGTGGGGTCACAGTTGATAAACTGGTAGGGAGTATTAAAAAAACGAATGATGAGCTAATCGACTTACCAGGAACTTATAGTGTGACGCCAAGTAGTGAAGATGAGGGAGTCGTAACTTATGCCCTTTTAAATGAGTCATATGATGGACTTTTAAATATTGTCGATGCAACGCATTTAAAGCGTAATCTTCATTTAACGATTCAGCTGCTAGAAGCAAATGTTCCTATCTTAGTGGCCATGAACATGATGGATGCTCTTCATAGAAAGGGATTAAATTTAAACCTTGAGAAATTAGAAAAAATACTGGGGGTTGATGGAGTCCTTATTTCTGCTCGTAAAAATGAAGGAATTGATGAAGTGATTCATCAAATACCCGCATTAACACTAAAAAAACCATTTCGTCTATATTATGGTGTCATAATTGAAACAGCTATTTCTCAGATTTTATCGCTTCTTCGTGAGACTCCTCAACATTTAGATCCCCGTTGGATTGCGATTCAGGCATTAGAGGGAAATGAGGGAATTTATCAATCACTATCTCTTGCAAATGAAGTATCCATTCGTGGGATTGTCGAGGAAACCGAACGAAAAATTATAAATGAAAAAGTCGCTTTATCATTAAAAGGTGCTATTTTTAATAAACGACGCGAATTTATTCATCAACTTTATCGTGAGTGTATGGAGACGATTCCTGGTTTTAAAGTTGAAACGAAGCCTAAGTTAACGAAGGTCGATCGTTATTTAACACATCCGATTATCGGAACGTTGATTTTTCTCGTCCTGATGTTCTTAATTTATGTGGTAACATTTGATTTAGTAGGAAATCCAATCTCCGATGGATTTAGTGCCGTATTAGATGAATGGATTGTACCGAATCTATCAAACTTCTTAGTGTCATTAGGCGCCAACCCAGATGGTTTCATTTATGGGGCACTCATTGATGGATTAGTTGCAGGGGTAGGAGGTGTGATTGTCTTCTTACCACAAATTTTAATTTTATTCTTCTGTTTATCGCTAATGGAAGCAACTGGATATATGGCGCGAGTTGCGATTGTGATGGATTATATCTTCTCAGGGTTTGGACTAAATGGGAAGGCGATCGTCCCGCTTGTGACTGGATTTGGGTGTAATGTTCCTGCGATTATGGCGACGCGTACGATTCCTGATCGGAATGAACGTATCAAAACGATGATGGTGATTCCATTTATGTCGTGCTCTGCTCGTTTACCGGTTTATGTCTTATTTGTTGGAATGTTCTTTGCGAAGTATCAATCTCTTATTATTATGGGATTATATTTACTTGGTATTGTGATTGCTTTATTAAGTGCAAAACTGTTATCAGTTTCAATCTTTAAAAAGACAGAAGATAATTTTATTTTAGAGGTTCCACCATATCGTGTTCCACAAGTCAAAAATTTAATTAGCCAGACGCTTAATCGTGGAAGTGATTTTATTCATACGGCTGGGAAATTTATTGTCTTAGGATCGGTTATTTTATGGTTATTACAAGAGATGGGGCCAGCAGGATTACATGTGGCGAGTGATGAAAGTTATTTAGCAATGTTAGGTAGTGTCTTAGCTCCGTTATTTCTTCCTCTTGGCTTTGGAACATGGCAAGCAGCTAGTAGTTTAGTAGTAGGATTTTTAGCGAAAGAATTAGTGGCCTCATCTATGCTAATTATTTGTGGGGCGGAAGCGGGGATTTTAACGTTATTTACACCACTTCAAGCCTTTAGTTTTTTAGTGTTCTCTTTACTTTATATTCCTTGTCTATCAACGGTGGGGGTCATGTATCAAGAAACGAAATCAGCTAAGACAACAGCGTTAATGGTTGCGTTTGGATTAATTGTTGCTTACCTCGTTAGTTTAATTGTTTATCAGTTAGGATTGATCATTGTATAATATGGACTTTTTATAACTCCTTTTGAATAGAAATTTAGGCTATAAAAAAATCACGACATCAAATGTGTCGTGATTTTTTTAAGTTAAAAATAAGGTGATAAAAACTAATACGGTTGAAATGAAGTTTTGTACAGCGTGTACACCAATTGAGTACCAAATATTTTGATGACGATAATAGGTATATCCTAATGCAATCCCCATCGCCATGTATTGAATAATATAGATGAAATCTCCTGCACTAATGACGTGAATCATTCCAAATAAGAAACTACTTAGGAAGATTCCGAGCCATGGATGTTTAAGAAGCCCTCGCATAATAGTGAAGCGGAAAACAACTTCTTCGGCTAGAGGGGCACATAAAATCGTCATACTTGCCATTAAAATCGGATGGAATTCCATAAGATTCGTAATGACTTGTTGATTGATTGATGACTCAGCTGATTGGGTAAAGAAGATGACAATCATACCTGAAACGTATGACGCTGCAAATAAAAGACACCAACTAACTGCAACTCCTTTTATGAAGTGTTTAATGGAAGTAATTTTTTTAAATTGCTCAGCTAGCTCACGACCAAAGAATGCGATGGAAACAATGACTAAAACGATATATGAAATTAAGTTTGCAAACACTTGAATATCTACATCGTTTGTGCAAAATGTGGCTAATAAGTGAAATGAAATCGTTGGTAATAAAAACATCACAAAGATATAAGTAAAGATTAATAAGGTTGACTTTGCTTGACGTAAATTCATTTGACACCTCCTAATAAATGATGATTGTTATGATTTATTATAGCATATCACCCTTTAAAAAGAAATAAGACAGCCGTTGTTTAAAAACAGAGAAAACATCGACATAAAGTTCTTTTTTAGAGAAATACTGTCTTGGTTCGCATGTATGTTAAATTAGACATACTTCAGCCCCACTTTTTTGATAGGTGAGAATGCTTTTGAAAGCTGCTGGAAAAGTTTTAAGTTTGTGAATGGATGGAGAAATTTTGAGGGAATGGTAAACAAACCATTTAAATGATTTTAACTGATTTTATTTATTGAGATGATTGGATGTGGGAATCTTAAGAGTGAAATAGTCGTTCTTCTTTTTTGATACTAAGACATCTCATAGTTTCGATGGGTTCCCTTCCATTTCCAATAGAAATATGTCTTCTACTGTCAGGGCGTAGTTAGTTTTTACAATGATAGATCAATGAATGGTTGAAAGACTGAAGGTGGTCTTTCTTTTTTTGTTGAATAAAAAACTTTTTTGTATTACCATAATAAAGATAAATTAATATAGTTATACAAAAAATATTTCTACTAAAATATGATATTATCAACGTTTTTAATGGTTTTGTATTTTCTTTGATGTAATGTTTTTTAATGAATTTTGATTATTTGCCACCATTTTGCCACCATACTTTTATTTTGGTGGCAATTTTATTTGTTGAATTTTCTTTCGAATAATTTGATGGCATCTACTTCGCCTTCTTTTGTAACATGACTATATGTATCAAGCGTAGTCGTGATACTACTATGACCTAAACGTTCTTGAATAACTTTTATATTAACACCTGCATTTAACAACATAGTGGCGTGAGTGTGTCTTAGTGCGTGGAATTTTAAGTCAACTCCTAATCGCTTACTCATTCTAGTTACTTTAGATGTAAGTGATTCCGGAGGAATAGGCGAACCATCTTCATTGCAGCAGACAAAATCTTGTTCTGTATAATATACGTTTCCGTAAAAATCTTTATTAGATAGTTGTTGTTTTCTATGCTCTAAAAGAGCATTTACTAATTTATCTGTCATCAATAACGTACGATTACTAGATGAAGTTTTTGTTGGTGATAACTCTAATCCAGTACCAACTTTATTCAATAGTTGTTTATCGAAAGTTATAAGTTTATTCTCTAAATCAACATTATCCCATGTTAATCCTAACACTTCACTTCGGCGCCCTCCGACTTGAGTTGCGATTAAAAAAGGGATATAATAACGAGTGTCTTTTAAATCTTCAAAGATGGTATCTAAATCGTCCAACGAAACGATTGCCATCTTTTTTTCTTCGCTTTTTTTCTTCAACTCTAAACGATCTAGAGGGTTATAAGAGATAATCATTTGCTTAATTGCTAATTTAAAAATATTATTTAAGACTTTTTTAATTGCAGCTATTGTATTGTTAGACAAACTTTTTTGCTTTTCTGCAAAGAATTTTTGAAGTATTTCAGGTGTAATACTTGTCATTTTTATAAATCCTAATTCAGGAATAATGTGATTTTTAAGCATACTATTGTATTGAACTAATGTGTTATATCGACAAGAATTGCTGGCGACATTCTCATACCAATAATTTGAGAATTCTTGCAAGGTGTAACTAACATTATTTTGGACAAAGCCTTGCTTTTCGTATTGTTGTAAAACTTCACGTAAGGCAGTTTCTGCTTCTTTTTTAGTTCTAAATCCACCTTTTTCCTTCTTCTTGTAAGCGCCATCTACTTTAATTGTAAAGTAATAACTCCATTTTTCACCACGTTTACGTACTGAACCTTTCATTTTATCACCTCAATTTCATATCTTTAGAAAACAGGATAGGGTATAAACCTTATCCTGTTTTTTTTATTTAACTACTTTTAATTTTTCTTTGTTTTTGTCGCTTGTGGTATTCGTAACAGAATAATCCGTATTTGGCGCTAATTTTGAGACACTTTTTATATATGCCTCCTCAGCTAATTCAACTTCAGTTTTAATTGATTGTGTTTCTTTAGCTTGAGGAGGGATATTGAATGTCTTGGTTGCAAATTCAAGTATATTTATTCTAGTTTGTGAATCGAATTGCAGAAACTTTTCTAATAACTCCATTTCGAAATCACTCATATTAAGAGATTTAATATATTCGGCAACGTCATTATCGTTTTGCGGAAGAAATATTTCGCCTTCTCCGTTTAGAAGCCAATATTTGTTTACATTGAATTCACGACAGATATCATTAATTGTCCTTGAGCTTACTGAGCGTCTTCCAGTTTCATAACATGCTATTTGCCCTCGAGATAAATTTAATTTCTCTGCAAACTCAGCTTGATTAAGATTAAGTAGTTTTCTTAATTTTTTTAGTCTTTCTTGCATGATTTAACCACCTTTCGTAATTATATTATCATCATTTTGTAGCAAAAGATACAATTTTATTCAAAAATTTTAAAGAAGTTGTTGCAAAAGCTACAAAATAGTGGTAATATTGTCGATGCGAGGTAGCAAACGTTACAAAAACTATGCCTCACTAAAGGGAGGTGAGAGAATGGAGAATTCTGCCGATAAAAAACCTGAAGTGTTTAGTCAGCTTGATGCGTTCAGATATATTTTGAACAACATGGATACAGTTGAGCAAAAATGCTTCGCAAGTTTTATTCATGGTATCGAGTTCCAAAGAATGCAATCATCTTTTGATAATAAATTACAGGAGGCGTAAAAATGAACAACATTCAACTGGGAGTATCTCAATCAAAGGGATATGAAAATGAAGAAATTTTTATAGTGTGTTGTGAAGTACAATATGGTAGCGGAAGTGCAAATTATTTTTTAACAGATTTAGATGGGGCATTATCAAAAAGAATTTGTGATGCTATGGTGTTTAAAAATAAAAATACTGCTCATAGATATGCGAGCAGTATCGAGTGTGTTTATCCGAATATTAATTTGTTAGGTAAAGTACAAGAAACTACTTTTGGTTTTCTATTGGATATGATGTTCTAAAACATAGATCTAATTTGCGATGTGCAAAAGAAATCATGGTTAATAAATCTATCGCATCTTGTTTATCAATATTCCAATGAATTTTAGCTTCATGCGCTGCGATATTTCGAAACATGGAAAAAATACCTAACAATAGATTTCTTAACCCAATATGTTCATTGCGTTCGGATGCGGTCTGAAGTGAATTAAGTGCTAGTAAAGGTCTTTCTCTATCAAAGGCTTTATGAACTAATGTTGAAGCATCATCTCCTAATCCAGTTTTTGAACGTATTTTATCAGATAAACTCTTTGTTGCCTCTAAAACTGCATGAAAATAGTTATCTTGAATAATTTCTTCTTTACAAAACTTCAAAACATCTGGATGGATATTTCGATCGAAAAGAATTTTATGGATTTCAGATGCTCGTGACTTAGCTTCATTAATTGTATTCGCTTTTAATGTTTGGCGTATTTTCCCATCGTCACATAATTTCAAAGATGAAAAAACCAGTACTTGATTTAATTCGAATAATATTTTTTGAAATTCATCATTCTTATTGATGAACGATACCGGTGAACAAGAGTGTTCTATAAAGTGTAGTACTTGATTTGAAGCGTTGTAACGATTTTGAGAGTATTCGAAAAAAGCATTAATTCTACGCCATTTAGTATACTGTGGACAATCTTGATAACCAAAATTTTCAAACAGTCCGGTTATTTGAGAACCAGTAAGAGAATCGCCAATTATTTTACTTATTTGTTCTAGTACTATCGGTTCTAATTTGGGAATAGGTGCCATAATTTCACCTCCTTTCGGTGAAATTATAACAAAATATGACAATTTTATAAAGGAGGAAGAGAAATGAACAATATCAATATTAAACCTTTTTACTCAAAAGGCTATGAAAATGCAGAAGTAATCAACATTCAAAATAAAGACGGAGTAGCAGTTGTAAGTAGTCGAGTGGTGGCTTATGACTTCGATAAACGTCATGACCATGTATTACGAGATATTAATAACATTATCGAATCTAATACAACCCAAAATTGGGGGCTACTATTTATCGAATCTCAATATAAGGCTTCAAACGGAAAAATGAACAAAGAATATCTACTCACACGAGATGGATTTAGCTTACTGGTTATGGGGTTCACAGGGAAAGAAGCTTTGCAGTGGAAATTACAATACATTGAAGCTTTTAACAAAATGGAGGAGCAGATTAAACAGGCGTCACATAATCCATACGCTAACTTATCACCAGAGTTGCAATCAATTATTATGCTAGATCAAAAGCAACAGATGTTAGAACAACAAGTTCAAACAGTTCAACAGAAGGTGAATGAAATTGAAGAAAATGCTAAGTTGGACCCAGCTGAATATAGTTTAGTTTCTAAACGAGTATCATCACGAGTGTATGAAGTTCAAAAAGAGCGTCAAATGAACTTAAATAAAAAACAGATTGGAGAGTTATTCAGAGCGTTGAACAGAGATATTCTTGAAATTACAGGAGTTAAGACACGTACACAATTACGTCAAAAGCATTTAGATATGGTGCTTGATTTTATTAATGATTGGTATCCATCAAGAGCAGCAATGTTTAACATTAATCAAATGAGTTTAGAGATTTAAGGAGGGGTGCAAATCATGGTAGATAAAAAAGAAAATCCAATTCCAATTCCACAACGTTTTGCAGTAACGTTGGAGGAGGCTGGTTATCTTATGGGGGTATCAGCTCAAACAATATCTAAATACATCAAGGCAGGGTTGATTCGTCCATTACGACCTAATAACAACAGTATTCGCGTTCGAGTACAGGATGTTGAGGAGTTGTCCGAGCGTATGGTTGGTCATGTTTTCGACGCTAACGAGATGGCGTTAAAGCCTATCGAAGTATACGGAATTTAAGGAGGAAGAGGAATGGATTTAAAAGATTGGTTAATAGTTGTTTTGATGTTTTTAACAGCAGCAGTCTTTATTGGAACAATTATTTATTTAATGCAGTTAATGGGATATTAAATTTTTTCGCTCTAACTTAGATAATTAATGAAATATCTAAATTAATTTTAAGGCTCATTTTCTTCGATTTAAAGGTGTTTGAATTTTCACCAGTGTTGTTTATCGGATTTTTATTTCAAACACCTTAGACAAAGAAAAACAACAAAATTTGGAGGGATTAAACAATGGGAGTTATGGATATTCACACATCAATGGATAAAGTGATTATATTTGGAATTTTATTTGTTAAAGAGTCGAATACGGTTCAAATTCGCCCACATGGATCTTTAAAAGAAATTGTGAGATTGAATATTCAATCAATTGGGGAGTTACAACGCTTTGCGGTGGAATGGTATTACAAGAATATTTATCATCAAAACTTTGGTGGAAGAGAAATGGCACCTTATGAGGTTGTCTTAAAGAATTATTAGGAGGTGCTGTATGACTTATTTGCTTGCAGTAGATGCAAAACTGAAAGATTTGATTAATGAAAAAATTGAAAATTGGGAAGAGGGGAAAAGTTGTACATTTAAATTTAGCTTCACAGAAGTTGGATTACTTCATGAGCCATCAGAAAGCGACTTAGATATATTAGTTGCTGACCTTCCGTACATTGAATCGTTGGAAGTCGGAAAAGATGAAACTTTATTAGTCACGATTGACAAACATACGTTAAAAGCAGCGTACGAAGCACAACTTCAAGAATGGATAGAAGAGAGTGATTTGAAACAGTTTGGTCGTTATGAGAGTTGTGGGTGGATTTGATGGCTGTATATCGACAAGTCTATATTACATTTTGGCAAGACGAATTCATCTTGGAGCTAACACCTGAAGAAAAGTATTTCTATCTGTATTTAATGACAAATTCTAAAACATCGCAGTGTGGAATATATCAGTTACCGATTAAGGTTATGGAAATGGAATTAGGATACAACAGAGATACAATCATTAAACTTATTGAAAGATTTGAGCAATACGGAAAGATTGCATATGATGAATCAACTAAAGAAGTGGCTTTGGTTAATTGGTTGAAGTTTAATCCAATAAATAACATCAATATTCAAAAGTGCGTAGAAAAGGAATTGCAAGGAATTAAGAGTGACTTTTTAAAGGAAAAATATAACCCCCTTATAAGCCCCTTACAAACCCCTTGCAAGAAAAAAGAAAAAGAAAAAACAAAAGAAAAAGAAGAAGAAAAAGAACAAACAGATAAAAAGAAAAATAAAAAGAAACCTGCTAACGCAGATTTCATCTCGCTATTTTCTTCTTATACAACAAATGAAAATCTAATTGAAGCATTAAGTTCTTTTGTTGAAATGAGGGTTTTAATCAAAAAGAAACCAACTGAACGTGCTATGAAGATGATTTTGAATAAATTAGATAAACTAACCTCTTCAGATGAAGAAAAGATTTTAATCTTAGAACGATCTATCTTAAAAAATTGGACAGATGTTTATGAGTTAAAGACTCAGAAGCAAAGGGGGAATACAGATGCAAAGTCTATCAGAACTATTGGGGAAGTCGACTCAACAGGACGCCAGTATCTCTAATTTAACGGAAGTTGAACGAGTTCAGTATTTTGTCAATGTAGATAATGCACGTCAAGGACATCTGAATCAGAAAGACTTCGACTGTAAGGTTTGTTTAAACAAAGGATGGATTGCAGTGGTTCAACAACATAATGACATCGTTACTCAAGCTACAAAAATATGTGGATGTATGGAAGTTCGAAAAATGATTCAAAATGCACGTTTAAGTGGGATGGGCGAATTATTAGATCATCGTTTAGAAAATTTCAAGGTTGCGGAAACGTGGCAAGGAATTGTACTTGAAGGAGCTAGAAATTACTTAGAACATCAAGGTGACTCGTGGTTTGCTATTTTGGGTCAAAGTGGAGCAGGAAAGACAATGATTTGTTCAGCTATTGCTAATAAATTATTGAAACGATATAAGAAAGTCAAATATATGGCTTGGACTGAATTTACGGAGAAGCTTAAACGAATGAGGTTTGATGTTGACCGTGATGAATACTTTGATGAATTTAGTAAAGTTGAGGTCCTATATATTGATGATTTCCTAAAAGGAAGTGTTGTAGATGATTCAGGAAAGTTGAAGGTTAATCCAACCGATGTAAAATACGCCTTCCAGTTGATCAATGAACGATACAACAAGAGATTAGTCACTATTATTTCATCAGAGTTTATGATTGATGAAATTAGAGATTATGTTGATGAAGCTGTTGCAGGCCGCATTAATGAACGGTGTAAAGAGTTCTGTCTACAGATTAAGAAAGATGGAAATAAGAATTATCGTTTTAAACAAGGAATAATTTTGTAGAAAGGTGGTGATATGAATGCTGTATAAAAATAAAAAAAAGAGCACAACTGCTACCAACAGTCATGCTCAAGGACTTTTATTCGCGAGATAAAATCCGATTACAGTATACAGTATGTGCAAAAAATACGCAATTTATTCGTTAAAAATATAAAAATATAGACATTTATTTTAGGAGGAAATGAGTTATGGAACGTAAAATTGATGAATTAGGAAGATTAGTGATTCCAATGGAGTTTAGAAGAGCTTTAGGGTGGACAACAGGAACGAGAGTCAAAATGGAGTTAAAGGGTGGTTGCATTAATCTTACGAAGAATGAAAGTCGTTGTTCATTCTGTGGTAGTGTACATGAGTTAAAAGACGTTAAGGGTGTGCGAGTATGCGATCGTTGCATCATTGATATTAAATATGGTGAGTTCCAGGAGGTGTATTAATGATGCAGTATGAAATGAAGGCTAGAACGGCATATCAAAAATTTAAGTTAATCATGGAGCTATTTGAGCATTACGCTCAGCTCCTGGTTGAACAATGTTGGTTAGAGGTTGTTGTGTTTGAAATTCCTAGAGTGAATTTGACACGTCAGGATCAAGATGATTTACGCTACATCATTTCATCTAAGGTACCAGTTAGGGTTATATTTCAAAGAACTATGCGCAGAACGATTCAAGTGACAGTTAAAAGAATCAAGGGGGAGTGTTAATGGAGCTACAAGTATTAAATCAAGTTGTACCAGTGATTGAATTCAACAAGGAAGAGTTAAAAGAAGTTTTACAGGGTCATTTGGTGAAGTATAGCAATCTAGTCGTTACTGCTGAAACAGAGAAAGACTGTAAAAAAGCTAAAGCGGAGTTAGGAAAATTAGAGACCGCCATTGAAACATTTCGTAAAGAGACTAAAAAGGCATTATCAGAGCCTATCGTAAATTTTGAATCAGACTGTAAAGAGTTAGTGGCACTAATCCAGGAAGTCAAAAAGCCAATCGATATTCAATTAAAAGAGATTGAGGAACAACGAAAGGCAGAAAAAGAAGTTTTAATTCATGAAGAAATTGAAAAAATCATCGTTGAGTATGAGTTAGACGAAAAGCATAGCGCTCAAATCGATATAAAAGCCACGTGGCTTAATAAATCGACTTCAATGAATAAAATTACTACCGAGATTAAAAACCTCGCAGAAACGCTGAAAATCGCCCAAAACAGCGTGATTCGTCACCAAGAGATTATTAAGGCTACATGTGAAATGCATAATGCACGTTTAAAAACACCTTTAGATGCGACGGGATGGATTGAGTTATTAGCGAGTGGCGAGGAAGTTCAAACTATTGTTGAGAAAATTCATGCAGAAGGTAAACGACGTTTAGCAGTTGAAATTGAGGAAGAGGAGAGAGAGGCTCAAGAGATTTTAAACACTCCAGAACCAACTCCAGTAGTACATTCAGAACCGATTGAACCTGTTGGTTTATCAAAAGAGGCTCAAGGACCAAAGTTGTGTGCCACATTAAGATTTTACGGAACAGCCGCACAGTTTAAATGTTTAAAAGATGTCATGACTAAAATCGGAATCAGATACGAAAAAGTAGATTTATAAGAGGAGGAATGAAAATGAATGCAATGCAAATGCAACAACAAAATAACAAAGGTGTAGAAGTGATTAAAACAGATAGTGGAGAGATTAAATTATCTATCCATACGATTAGACAATATTTAGTTAATGGGCAAGGAAATGTGACTGATCAAGAAGCAATGATGTTCTTAGGGCTTTGTAAAGGGCAAAAATTAAATCCATTTATCAAAGAGGCTTATTTGATTAAGTATGGAGATAAACAACCTGCAACGATGGTTGTCTCTAAAGATGTATTTATGAAGCGTGCTATTAAGAATCCTGATTTTGAAGGTATTGAGTCAGGGGTAATTGTTTTAAACAGTTATGGTGAAGTGAAGTATAAAAAAGGAGCTTTCTACCTTAAGGATCGTGAACAATTAGTTGGTGCCTGGGCGACAGTGCATCGTAAGAGTTGGAAATATCCAATTAGCTTAGAGGTTAATTATGACGAATACGTCGGACGCAAAAGCAATGGAGAGGTTAATGCACAGTGGGCTAGTAAGCCGGCAACGATGATTATTAAAGTTGCCGAAACACAAGCTTTAAGAAAGGCATTCGTAGAAGACCTTCAAGGAATGTATGATGAAAGTGAAATGAATGTGACAGTTGATAATAATGTGGTAGATGTTGTTGATACTCAAGCGCCACAGGTTAAGCAGGAAGTCATTGAAGAACCTAAAACACAACAAGAGATTTATCAAGAGTCGATTCCCGTGGTTGAGAATGGAAATGATATCTTCTAATGTTAGAGAAAGCTATATTTTTTGATTATACAGAAACCGAAAAGGGTGCGTGGTTTAAGGTCCACGTCCCTGGATGGTTTGCTCCAAAGCAGCTTATTAAAAAGTTTATGTCTGGAGTAATGAAACTTGATGATGGTGTAACTATATCAGCAAAACAAAGAAAATTATTATATGCATTGTTCAAGGATATTTGTCTTTATACAGGGTATGAAGTAGATGAACTAAAGGAGCTTCTAAAGATTGAGTTCATGGTTGATAGAGATCGTGATTACTTTAGCTTATCTAACGTAGATATGAAGATTGCTAGAGAGTTTATAGAGTATATTCTTGAGTTTATGTTCTTGTGGGACGTACCAATTAACCCGAAAGTTGTTATTTTGGCAAGAGAAGTCAATAACTTCTTATATTTATGCCTGGTGCATCGTAAATGTGCGGTATGTGGTTGTAAGGCAGACATTCACCACCACGAAAATCTAGTCGGTATGGGTATGGATAGAGCAAGACATAATCATGAGGACTCGAAATATATCGCCTTATGCAGGGTTCATCATAATGAGTGTCATAACTTAGGGCACAAGACTTTTGAAAATAAATATAAGCTCACAGCAATTAAGTTGAATGAGAGAACGATTAAAGAGTTAAGGATTTAGGAGGAAGAAAAATGAAGTCGGGGATTAAAGATGGCATTAACTTGAGGGAACGTAAGGTTAAACGTGGTTATTTACGTCAAGAAGAGATGAATCAAATCATTATGTTAGCGTCTGTACATCAATTACTGATGGGGATTCGCTCGCTTCACGGACATGGTGACAAGGAGCCTGTTTGGAGCAAGTTTGAAAAGAGTGGAATTATTACTAAAGAGCAAAGTAAGAATTTAAAAATGGCCACAACTTATCAACGTAAATTCTTAGAGAGTTTTATTGAAGATAATCTAGACCGTAAATCGAAAGAAACAGTAGCTAAACGTCTTGCAAAGTGGGAGCTCCGTGTTGCAGATGATTATCAAATCAAAAAATTAGAAAAGATGTTATCAAAATGTGGTGAGCGTACGTTGAGCCTAGGTGATTTTCATTCGTTAATTGATGGAAAGTTATACGCTGAGTGTAAAGGTTGCACCAAAAACCGTAATGAATGTAAGTTGCGAGATTTTTACGAAGCTAATTTTGTGCCACCAGTTGAGGATCTAGGAAAAGTCGAAAGTGGCGAAGTGGCATGTAATTGCGAGTATGCATATTAAGTTGGAGGGATATCGTGAAAAATCCATGTTTTCGTAGCAAGGATGACCAATGTGCCAAAAGGCGTGTTGGTTGTCGAAATACTTGCCTAGATTGGCGTGATTATGAAGTAGCTAAGCAACAGGAATATGCGCAACGTAGAAAAGATGCTATAGCATTACCGAATACGGTTAAGGCAGATTTTAAAACGGAGTATTTAAGATGGAAGGCGGGGCATTAATGACAATTAATGA
>OATT01000502.1_pt1 | contig 36750 bp, 33 predicted proteins | sample 1476071 | NCBI WGS metagenome assembly OATT01 (sample SAMEA2579989, study PRJEB22360) | human gut metagenome | biome: human gut; feature: human-associated habitat; material: faeces | place: Denmark | collected 2008/2010 | reverse complement strand
GAATTAAATTCCACTCAAATCAGCTTAGGGGTGGAATTTAGTTTTTCAATTGAGTACACATACATTTTAGTGAAATATTGCAATATAAGCCTTTATTTTATGGAGAAAATAAGGTAAAATAAGGTTCATATGGAGGTAGGTCAAAATGACAATGATAAAAGGTATTGCGGCATCTAATGGTATTGCAATTGCAAAAGCTTACAAATTAGTTATGCCTGATTTAACAGTAGAAAAAGTAACTGTTGAAGATGTAGAAAAAGAAATCAAAGCATATGAAAATGCAATGGAGCAAACTGCTAAGGATCTTGAAACAATTAAAGAGGCTGCATCAAAAAATTTATCAGCTGAAGAAGCAGCTGTCTTTGATGCACATGCATTAGTATTATCGGATCCAGAATTAAAAACTCAGGTTGAAGATAAAATTAGAAATGAAGCATGTAATGCAGCTGCTGCATTGGATGAGGTTTCAGCAATGTTTATTTCAATGTTTGAGTCTATGGGTGATGAGTATTTCAGAGAAAGAGCTGCTGACATAAAAGATGTATCACGTCGTTTATTAGCAAATTTATTAGGAAAACCATTACCTAATCCTGCATTAATTGATGAAGAAGTAGTCATTATTGCTGATGATTTAACACCTTCTGATACAGCTCAATTAAATAAAAATCTGGTTAGAGGATTTGCTACTAATATTGGTGGTAGAACTTCTCACTCTGCGATTATGGCAAGAAGTTTAGAGATTCCTGCAGTTGTTGCATGTAAAACAATCACTGATGATGTTCAAGATGGAGATATGATTGCTCTTGATGGTATTGAAGGTGTTGTTATGATTAATCCGGATGAAGCAACAATTCAAGAATATACAACAAAACGTGATGAATATAAAGCTTACCGCGAAGAATTAAAGAAATTAGTTAATGAAAAGACTGTTTCTACAGATGGTAAACATGTAGAATTGGTTGCAAATATTGGTTCACCAAAAGATCTTGAAGGTGTGAGAGAAAATGGTGGTGAAGGTGTTGGATTGTTCAGAACTGAATTCTTATATATGGAATCTGCTGAATTACCAAGCGAAGATAAGCAATATGAAGTTTATAAAGAAATATTAGAAGGTATGGCTGGTCATCCAGTTGTCGTGAGAACTCTAGATATTGGTGGCGATAAAGAAATTGAAGCCATTGACTTACCAAAGGAAATGAATCCATTCTTAGGTGTTCGTGCTATTCGTTTGTGTTTCCAAAGAGAAGATATCTTTAGAACTCAATTAAGAGCTTTATTAAGAGCTTCAGTACATGGTGATTTAAGAATTATGTTCCCAATGATTGCTGCTTTAGGTGAGTTTAGAAAAGCTAAGGGAATTTTATTAGAAGAAAAAGGAAAATTAATAGCAGAAGGTATTGCTGTATCTGATAGTATCCAAGTAGGTATTATGATTGAAATCCCTGCTGCTGCAGTTTTGGCAGATCAATTTGCAAAAGAAGTTGATTTCTTCTCAATTGGAACAAATGACTTAATTCAATATACATTTGCTGCTGACAGAATGTCTTCTGGTGTATCTTACTTATATCAACCATTTAATCCATCTATTTTAAGATTGGTTAAACATGTTATTGATTCTGCACATAAAGAAGGTAAGTGGGCAGGTATGTGTGGAGACATCGCTGGTGAACCGTTAGCAGCTCCATTATTGCTAGGATTAGGACTTGATGAATTTTCAATGTCTGCTACATCAATCTTATCACAAAGAAAGTTAATCAGAGGACTTTCACAAGCTGAAATGGCTGAATTAGCTAATAAGGCTATTAACTGTGGGACAATGGAAGAAGTTGTTGAATTGGTAGAAGCAGCTACAAAATAATGAATAAAAACGTGGTTATAAATTAACCACGTTTTTAAATACACATTCTTCAATAATTTCTACAACATTTTTTAAAATTTCTTCATCTTTAAGTGTAAAACGATTATAGTATGGAGAATCAATATCTAGCACACCAATAACTTCATCATTGACTGTGATAGGTAAAACAATCTCACTACGACTCGCACTATCACAAGCAATATGACCAATGAACTGATGAACATCTTCAACGCGGATAACCTTTTTTCTAAGGACCGCCGTTCCACATACGCCTTTTCCTATAGGAATACGCACACATGCAACTTTCCCTTGAAAAGGTCCTAAAACAAGTTCGTTATTTTCTATGAAATAAAATCCTACCCAGTTAATTTCTTGTAGGCTTTCATTGAGAAAAGCAGAGATATTGGCCAGATTTGCAATGACATTTGGTTCATCTTTTACAAGTGCATAAATTTGGTCTAAAAATAAATGTTTATTCATTGCTTTCACCTCTTATTTAGTATAACATACTCTTATGAGGTGGCAACAATGAAAATTAAAGAATTTATCAATTATGCAATGAATGAAGAACATCCTCAATATGCACTTGCAACAAAGAGAGAAGAAATAATCTATCAAAGAAGACATGATTTAAGAAGTGATTTTGGTAGAGATTATACTCGCATTCTTTTTTCACAAGCTTATCGTCGCTTAAAACATAAAACGCAAGTCTTTTTTGCAGTTGAAGATGATCATGTTTGTACAAGAAGTGAGCATGTGAATTTGGTGGAATCAGTGTCTCATACAATTGCTTATGAATTAGGATTGAATACTGAACTAACAAAGGCAATTGCAGTAGGTCATGATTTAGGACATGCACCTTTTGGTCATGGAGGAGAGACTATTTTAACACGTATAGCCAAAGAACACGGTTTAGAAAAGTTTTGGCATGAAAGAAATAGTTTGCATTTTGTTGATGATATTGAATTGTTGGAGGATAATGAGCATAATCAACATAATTTGAATTTGACATATGCAGTTAGAGATGGAATCATATCTCATTGTGGTGAAATGAATCAGAAATATATACAAAAACGAGAACAATATATTGATTTGCATGATTATAATTATGCAGGACAATTTAATCCATGGACATATGAGGGTTGTGTTGTGAAAATGTCAGATAAAATAGCGTATTTAGCTAGAGACATTGAAGATGCATTGAGACTTCGTGTTCTTACTGAAGAAAAAGTTGATAGTTTAAAAGAGTCACTTAACAGTATCAGTGATTATCAGTTTCATGCGATTAATAATGGATCGATTGTTAATTATTTCATTCATGACGTTATTGAAAATTCATCGGTAGAATGTGGGATTGGACTATCGGATGAAGCCTTTAAAATCATGAAAATGATTATGAAATTTAATTATCAAAATATCTATTTAATTAAAAGAGTTCAAATACATAATAATTATGTTTCTTTAATATTAGATTCTATTTTTAATTTCATATATGATTATTCAAAAGCAGACAATATGATTTCAGCATTATTAAAAGATCAAAATCAATATCCTAAATTAATATCCCATTACTTAAAATGGCTTGATAAATATGCATATATTGAAAATTACCCAAGAAAAAAAGAATACATGAATAAAGTCGTTTATGACTTTACTCATGATTCTCATGCATTAGAAAAAAGTATTATTGACTATTTATCAGGAATGAGTGATGCATTTATCATTCAAGCATTTAATGAATTAATTTCTTTTTAATGAAAATGCTTTTTGACATTCATATGAATGATATCAATTTCTAAGAGCATTGAGTTTTGAATCATTTGGTCATTTAAGTTTTTTGTAAATCCAGGTGTAAATCTTTGTAAGAAAGCTTCTAGCAGAGCTTTCTTATTTTCTTTAACTTCTTTAAGGAAGCCATAAATATGTACACTTTGATGATTATGTGTAAAAACTTCTTTATGTATTCCTAAGTCATCTACAACATTATAGCATACCAGTTGATTTAAACCTTCAAGTTTATGCCCAGTATGACCACAATGAAAATAAATATGTCCATCTACTACAAAATGATTTAAACTTGTACAATATGGGATTTTAGAAGAAATAGCAAGTGTACCATAGTCAACCTTGTTTAAAATATTGAATCCATCATTATATGTCAGTAATTTACGTGGCTTTCTGATTGGAGGGATGGAATATTTTAAATAATCATGTTTATAAAAATCTTGATAGTTTGTATAGAGAATATTGTTTATGACTTGAGATTCTTCTTGATTATTCAAGACAAGAATATAATCATAATCACAATTCTTCAATAATTCTTTTGTATAGATATTTAATAAATTTTCAGTATATTGTTTGATAAGTTCTGTTTTCATCTTATGACTCCTTTTCTTCATTTTATAAGAAATAACTGTTCAAGTCTATGAAAATCTATGATAAAATAAATATCAATGAAATGAGGTGTTCATATGCCAATTAAAATACCAGATAATTTACCGGCATCAAAAATATTGAAAGAAGAAAATATATTCGTGATGAATGAAACACGAGCTACAACTCAAAAAATCAGACCACTAAAATTATTGATCTTAAACATTATGCCAACGAAGATTGTTACTGAAACACAACTCTTAAGATTATTATCTAATTCACCATTGCAGATAGAGGTTGATTGGATTCATATGGCTAGTCATGAATCTAAAAATGTTTCAAAAGAACATCTTTTAGCATTTTATAAAACATTTGATGATATCAAAGAAAACAGATATGATGGGCTTATTATAACAGGTGCTCCTGTTGAAAAATTGAAATTTGAAGAAGTAGATTATTGGGAAGAATTAACACAATTATTAGAATGGTCTAAAACACATGTATTCAGTAGTTTCTTTATTTGTTGGGCTGCTCAGGCTAGTTTGCATTATTTCTATGGTGTTTCCAAATATCTATTGCCACATAAATTAACAGGTGTTTATCAACATCATACCAATGTTGATAAAATGAAAAGAAAAATATTAAGAGGATTTGATTATCAATTTTATGCTCCTCATTCAAGATATACATCTGTATCAAAAACGGATATAGAAAAGATAGAGCAATTAGATATTTTAGCAACTTCTGATGAGGCAGGGGTATATCTTGTTGCATCAAAAGATGGATCACGTTTCTTTATTACTGGTCATCCTGAATATGATCCAGACACATTAGATAAAGAATATAAACGTGATTTAGCCAATCCAAATATTAAGAGTGAAATGCCTAAAAATTATTATCTCAATGATGATATTCATCAAGAGATTCAAGTAAAATGGCGTTCACATGCATATCTTATATTCTCTAACTGGTTAAACTACTACGTTTATCAAGAGACTCCATATGATTTAGAAGAACTTAAAGAAAGATAAATGGGAATATATTCCATTTATTTTTATTTGTGTGAAATATGTGATAAAAAAATATCGTTATTAGTCAGAAAATAAGGGTATTTGATTGAACGAATAATAAAAATAATGTATAATTGAAAATGATATGACTCTAGGAAATATTAAAGGGAGGATGCTATTTTGAAATTAAAAAAAATAAGTTTTATAGGTTTATTAACAGTAACTTTATCTATTACAGGTACAATTTTAAATATAAAAGCAACAGATGAAAACAAATCACAAATTCATGGACCAGAAGTAACTGATTATTTTACAATTATAGATGAAAATGGAGCTTCTAAAATTGTATATTTTGATGATATTGAAAATGATGATTCGATTGCAAAAGAAATGGCAACTGAATATAACTTAGTTGCTGGAAAAGGTGATGACAAAGAAGTTGTTGCTACTTATGATAGTAAAGAAGACGCTCAACAGGCTTTAAATAAAAGAAAATATCTCCGTTCAAGTACAACTTATTCAGTTGAAGAAAAAAACAAGGCTGTGACATATGGTGTTGTTTATTTGAATGCAAAGTCATATGATGGAAAGAGTTATTTAACGTATGATAACGTTAGTAATCCTGGTTATGACGGTTATACAACAGGGAGTTATGCAAAAGATGCTGCTTATCTAGGGACTTTTAATGGTAAGGTAAGAGCAATGCAAGCTGGAGTCATTATGGATTTTGATTCTCGTGATGTCACTGTTATTGACTATTCAGCTGCTAATATTTCATATTATTATGTAAGCGATGGGTATTTATATCATAGATTTTATTATGGAAGTTCTAATAAATACAATACTTATAGAGTTGGATATAAGTTAAGCTATTTATCTGCTGGAACAAAGTATTATAGTTATGATGGTCATTATTTCTATACAAGTTATCCAAATATGATTAAAGACTATCAAAATGGTGTCCATACAAATGCAGTTAATAAGTCTGATCCATATTATAATTATTATCAGTATCTTTCTCATCGAACAACAACGAGTTTATCTGCTGGTCAAATCAATAGTATTGTTAATGATCATGTGGGGAGTAGTAGTTCCAAAATGAAAAATATGGGAAGTTATTTTATACAGTATCAAAATGCATATGGTGTTAATGGCTTGTTAATGTTGGGTGTATCTGGAAATGAAAGTGCATGGGGAACAAGTACTATTGCAATGGACAAGAATAATTTATTTGGGCATGGTGCAGTTGATAGTAATCCATATTATGGTGCGCATGGATATGCTACTGCTTCAGATAGTATAAAGTATCATGCTGAGAAATTTATATCTAATGGATATCTAGATAATGAAGACTGGAGATATAACGGAGGCTATTTAGGTGATAAAGCAGGGGGGATTAATGTTCGCTATGCATCAGACCCATATTGGGGTGAAAAAGCCGCTTCAGTAAATTATTATTATGGTGTTGGTAATGATTATGGACGATATACAATGGGGATTATTAATGGCGTTCAAAAATCTTATAAATTATATAAAGAGGCATCTTATTCATCACCAGTCATTCATACTTTAGGACAAAAAACAAATGGTGTAACAAGTCCACGTACATATAACTTGGCAGTTGTTATTTTGGATACTGTCACTGACTCTGCTGGTAACAGATGGTATAAAATTCAATCTGATACAGCATTAAACTCTTCAAGAACTGATACTGATTGGGATGGCATATATAACTTTAGTAAGGATTATTATTTCATTCCTACATCAAATGTAACAGTTATTAATCAGGGGAACGTAAAAGTTCCATCATATTATACTGGCGATGTTAATGGAGATGGAAAAGTATCATCATTAGATTATATACAAATCAAAAATCATATTATGAAAACAAAAGTTTTAAGCGGTGATGCATTGTTAAGAGCTGATGTTAATGGAGATGGGAAAGTATCATCATTAGATTATATTAAAATTAAAAATCATATTATGGGAACAAATAGATTATTTTAGTAAGGAGAAAATAGATGAAAAAAAATAAAATAATTAAAGGGCTGCTTTTTTCAACGGTATTTGCTGTTTTGATGAATTTAAGCTGTCTTAATGTATTTGCAGCATCATTCTCAGTGAGTGCAAGTAAATCTTCAGTAACTCCTGGTGGAAAGTTTACTGTAACAATATCTGTTGGTGGGGCAGGTCTGTTTAATGTATCAGCATCAAATGGGTCAGTTTCAACAAATAGTGTCTTTGCTGATGGAAGTGCAAGTGTGACGGTGACTGCTGGGCAATCAGGTAAAACAACTGTAACTGTATCTGCTGTTGATGTAACAGCTACAGATGAAAGTCCTGTTACAGGAAGTAAATCTGTTTCAGTAAGTATAAAAAGTTCTTCAAATGGCGGTGGTAGTTCTTCAAACGGTGGCTCTTCAAATGGAGGAAATTCATCTGGAGGATCAAGTGAAACGCCTAAGGAAGATACACGTTCTAAAGAAAATAATCTTTCTTCATTAAGTATCTCTTCTGGAACTTTGTTACCTGTATTTTCAGCTGATAAAACAACGTATAAAGTTGATTTAACAAGTGATATCAAAAAAATCACTATAAATGCTAAAGCTAAGGATTCTAAGGCATCTGTTTCTGGTACAGGAGAACATGAACTTAAAGTCGGTGAAAATAATTTTGTTATAACAGTTAAAGCAGAAAATGGATCAAAAAAAACATATACCATTTCAGTGTATGTGACTGAGAAACCTAGTGTTTTTTTGAAAATGGGTGATCAGAATTTAGGTGTTTTAAACGATTATTCTAAAGTGGATGTTCCCAAAGGATTTGAAAAAACAAAAATAACAATAGATGGAAATGAAATTTCTGCTTTGAAAAATGATACACTTGGGTTGACAGTTGTTTATCTACAAAATGAGACACAGGGAACTGGGTTTTATATATATGAAAATAATAAAATTGTAAGAAAATTTGAAACAATTACTGTTAATGGGAAACTTTATATTCTTATGGATGCTCCTCAAGACTTGAAAGGACTTCAGGGATTAAAGTCTGGAAATATAAAAATCAGTGAAGTGGAAATTCCAGGTTGGACATTTAAAGATAAAGATTTAAAAGATTATAGCGTTGTTTACTTAATGAACGAGTTAGGTGAAAAATCTCTTTATACTTATGAGGCTACGGAGCAGACACTTCAAAAATTTAAGGCTTCTGAGTCAGCTGATAATAGTGTTCTTACATATATTTTCATTGGAACAACTGTAGTATTTGCTGCTGGAACTGGAGTATTAGCGTATCTTTATTTCAGTTTTAAAAAGAAATCTATATCTGCTATAAAAGATTATTATGATAAAAAAAATCAAGGTGAGTAACCTTGATTTTTTATAATTTATGCTGTCTATAAAATTCTCTTAAATGAATTCTATCTTGTTCACTTAAATCTTTTTTCTTGATTCCTTGGATGGTAGCTTCTAAAGCAAGCAATCGATGGATACAAGCTGAAGAATCTATTTGTTGAATTCTTAGCCATGCTTCCTGACTACCAATATCTTGTAATTGATCTAATGTATCAATTCCAACTTGATGAAGCTGTTTTTCAACAACTGGGCCAATATTAGGATATTCAGATAATTTTTTCATAGTTCTATTCCTCCAATTTCATATTTTCATATTCTTGTAAAGTTATAATAATATCGTTATATATCTGCTGATTTAAATACTCTTTTAATTCTGTAGGGTGAACGAATTTAAAGTCAGTATGTTCATCAGAAATAACAACATTATCATTTGTAGGAATTGTTAAGAAACCTATACCTACAGTTTGATAATGAGGACGTATAGCAGTGAATGTGTAGACTGGCTTTAATATTTTAATGTCCAAATTTGTTTCTTCTTTCAATTCGCGAGTTAAAGCTTGATGTGGTGTTTCTCCATATTCTAAACCACCACCAGGGAGTTCCCAATACCCTAGGCCATCAGTCGATGGTTTGATTTTCTTAAGAATAAGGACTTTATGATTATAAATGACAATTGCTTTCACAGTTATGTGAAATCTGATATTTTCCATCTTTATATATCCTCCAATTACTCATATCATACCACTTTTTTATAAAATTGTATCGTTTTATTTGAATATTTGATATAATGTTTAATGAGGTGATTTTATGATCGATTTTTTTGAAGAGGCTAACAAGAGAAAAGAAGATATCATAGCTGATATTGAGAGGCTTTGTGAAATACCATCAGTATTGGATGAAGCGACGTCAAATGAAGGGCAACCATTTGGAAAGCCTTGCCGTGAAGCATTGGATCTTATGTTGTCAATAGGGGAAAGAGATGGTTTTAAAAGTGTTAATGTTGATGGGTATGCTGGTCATATTGATATAGGGGAAGATGAAGAAACATTTGGAATATTAGGACATTTAGATGTTGTACCCTGTAATGAACATGGATGGAATACTGATCCATATCATGTAACCATTAAAGATGGCAAACTTTATGGTCGAGGTGTTGCTGATGATAAAGGTCCTTTGATCGCTGGTTATTATGCTGCAAAAATCATACATGAATTAAACTTACCTGTAAAAATGAAAACAAGAATTATTTTTGGTTGTAATGAAGAAAATGGTTCTAAATGTATGCAATATTATTTTACAAAGCAACCATACCCTAAAATGGGGTTTACACCTGATGCTGAGTTTCCTGTTGTTTATGGAGAAAAAGCTGGAGTTAATTTCCAAATGAAAGGTGAGATAGAAAAAGATAATATTATAGGTATTTATTCTGGATCACGTGCAAATATTGTACCAGAGACATGTGAGGCTTATATTTCAGGTCATTATAAACAATATAAAGAGGATTTTATTCATTATTTAAATCAACAAGGTTTGCAAGGCTCTTTGGAAGAAGAAGGGAACCACACAAGATTGACATTAATTGGAAAATCAGCTCATGCTTCAACGCCAGATGCAGGAATTAATGCTGCAGTTTATATGTGTCATTATCTTGCAACTATTTCTGAGAACCAATTAGTGCATTTTGTTGATGATTGTTTTTATCAGGATAATTATGGCAAGAAACTTGGGATTGCATTTAAAGGTTTAATGGGGGATTTAACTGTTAACTTAGGTGTCCTTAATTATAAAGATGGATATGCGAGTTTAGTTGTTGATATGCGAGTTCCTCATGAAATGACAGATGAACAACTAACGATGCCAATCGTTCAACAGCTCAATAAATATGGGTTAGAAGAAACGCATGAGTTAGGGAAGGCTCTATATATTGACCCACAAAGTGATCTTGTCCAAAATTTACACAGTGCCTATGTTGAATTTACTGGTGATCATATTCATCAGCCTCAAGCGATTGGAGGAGGAACATATGCAAAATCTATGCCAAATTGTGTTGCGTTTGGTGTAGAATTTCCAGGTACTGATAATAAGATTCATCAGAATAATGAAGAAATATCTATTGATGATTTGTTGAAAGCAACTGCTATCTATGCGAAAGCACTTTACAATTTAATTAAGAAATAGGGTTTTCCCTATTTCTTATTGCTTATTTTATAGATATTATGTTATAATAATTAAGCGTCATGCAGGCGTGGTGGAATGGTAGACACGCTATCTTGAGGGGGTAGTGGACGTACGTCCGTGTGAGTTCAAATCTCATCGCCTGCACCAATATAATTTATAAATATATATAATTTTTGATATTGCAGCTGTGGTGGAACTGGTAGACACGCTATCTTCAGGCGGTAGTGGATAATATCCATGTGAGTTCGAGTCTCATCAGCTGCACCAAATCTTTAAGAGTTGAAACCAACGATAGAATGTTGGCTTTTTATTTTAAATGAATAATATAGTCATGAGGGATTTTAAAAGGTAAAGTCAAATATGGAAACTCTCTGTGAGTTATGATAAAATAACAAGCAGTGATATTAAAAAATATAAAACTTGATATGGATAAAATAAATTAAGTTTATTTAGGGAGGATTTATATATGAATACTGAGATTATTAAAACAATGAGCATTGAACTTAATATTAGTGAAAAACAAATTGAAAATGTATTGTCTTTATTACAAGAGGGGGCTACTGTTCCTTTTATTGCACGTTATCGTAAAGAAAAGACGGATGGACTTAATGAAGATCAAATTAGAGAGATTTCTAAGGTTTATGAATATCAAATGAATCTTCAACAAAGAAAAGAAGATGTTATTCGTTTGATAGATGAAAAAGGAATGTTGACTGAAGATCTTAGAAATCAAATATTGAAGGCAGAGAAATTAAGTGAAGTTGAAGATTACTATCGACCATTTAAAGAAAAGAAAAAAACAAAAGCTTCTGTTGCAAAAGCTAAAGGATTAGAACCATTTGCTTTAGATATTTTAAAATTATCAAGACAATTTGATTTAGAGGCTGCTGCTCAAAAATATTTAAATGAAGAAGTATTAACCATTGAAGATGCCATCCAAGGGGCTAAAGACATTATTGCAGAACAAATAAGTGATGAACCTCGTTATCGTAAATATACAAAAGATATGATTTATAAAACAGGAATAATAACATCTTCTGTTAAAAAGAAAAACCCTGATGAAGATGGTATCTATGAGATGTATTATGATTATAATGAAAAAGTACAGTATATAGCTTCTCATCGTATTTTGGCTATGAATCGTGCTGAGAAAGAAAAGGTTTTGAATGTTTCAATAACAATTGATGAAGAAAAATTTGAAAACTATATATATAATGGAGTGATGAGAAAACGTGAATCTAATCTAAATGATTTCATTATGATATGTGTAAAAGATGCATTTAAGCGTTTGATTTACCCATCAGTAGAAAGAGAAGTCAGAAGTGAATTGACAGAAAAGGCTCAGGAACAAGCTTTAAAAGTCTTCTCTATTAATTTAGAAAAATTATTATTACAAGCACCTCTAAAAGATCGTTATGTATTAGGAGTAGACCCCGCTTTTAGAACAGGTTGTAAATTAGCAGCCATTGATCCAACTGGAAAGGTTTTAGATATAAATAAAGTTTTTATCACTTTGCCTAAAGCCGATTATACAAAAGATGAAAAAATTCTTCTTTCGATGATTCAAAAATATAGAATTGAAATTATAGCTATTGGAAATGGGACAGCAAGTCGTGAAACTGAAAGTTTTATTGCTGAATTTATTAAGAAGAATGCTTTAAATCTTCAATATGTTATTGTTTCTGAAGCTGGTGCTAGTGTTTATTCAGCGAGCGCAATTGCCAAAGAAGAATTTCCTACATATCAAGTTGAGGAGCGTTCTGCTGTTTCTATTGCTAGGCGACTTCAAGATCCGCTTGCGGAACTTGTCAAGATCGAGCCAAAAGCGATATCTGTTGGTCAATATCAGCATGATATGAATCAAAAGAAGTTGACTGAACAATTAGATTTCGTTGTTGAAAAAGTTGTCAATCAAGTTGGAGTTAATATTAATACAGCTTCACCATCATTATTACAATATGTTTCTGGTCTTTCTATGACTTTAGCAAAAAATATTGTCAAATATCGTGAAGAAAACGGTAAATTCACATCTCGTGATCAAATCAAAAAGGTTCATAAGCTTGGTGATAAAACCTATGAATTGGCAGTAGGATTTTTAAGAATTCTATCAGGGAATGAAAGATTTGATGAAACAAGTATTCACCCAGATAATTATCAAGATGCATCTCGTTTATTGCAATATCTTCATTTGACAAAAGAAGATATTGGAACACAACAGGCACAAGATGTGATTGTAAAAGTCAATAAAGAACAAGCCAAGACAGAATTAGGAATGGACACGTTTTTATTAGATGATCTTCTTGATGCTTTTGTATCTCCACATCGTTCTCCTCGTGATGAATACAATGCACCTATTTTAAGACAAGACGTCTTAAAAATAGATGATCTTAAAGTGGGCATGAAATTACAAGGAGTTGTAAGAAATGTTGTTGATTTTGGAGCATTTGTTGATATTGGTCTTAAAAATGATGGATTAGTTCATATATCTAAAATGTCAAAACAAAAAATTAAACATACTTTAGATGTCTGTAATGTTGGAGATATCTTAGATGTGTATGTTTATGACATAGATTTGAAAAAGAAACGTGTTGCATTATCTTTGATGGAGGTATAGACAATGGAATTTATTTATTATCCTAAATGTAGTACATGTCTTAAAGCTTTAAGACAATTACAAGCTAAGGAGTATCAAATTGTTAAAAGAGATATTGTTAAAGAAACACCAACAAAACAAGAATTATATAAATGGATATTGGATTATGGTCAAGGTATAAAACCTTTTTTCAATACATCAGGGATGGTTTATAGAGAATTGGCTTTGAAAGATAGACTACCTGATATGAGTATTGAGGAAGCAGTAGAATTATTGTCAAGCAATGGAATGCTAATAAAGAGACCTCTGTTAATTATGGAAAATCAAATTATAATTGGATATAAAAAGGAAATCTATGAGCAATTGTAGATTTCTTTTTGCTTTTAAGGTTGTGTTTTTTGCATTTGGGCTATATTTTATAGAGTTTGTAAAAGAAACTTGGTATACTGAAAACAAGTGAGGGGGAGATTAATGAAGATTTCGATTGAGGAAGTCAAGGAGTGTGAAGAGGTGGAAATTATTATTCGCTGTCCTATTCAAAATCAAGATATTAATAAAATTATTGAACTTTTAGAACATGATAGCATAAAACTTCAATGTAAGAAAGAACGAGATATCTATCAAGTCAATATAGTTGATATATATTATATTGAAACAATTGATGAAAAGACATTTGCTTATAGTCGTGATGATGTTTATGAAGTTTCTAAAAAACTTTATGAATTAGAAAAGAAACTAAATTCCCATGGTTTTATTCGAATTAGTAAATCATGTCTCTTGAATTTAGAATATTTGGACCATATTAGAGCTTTGCTTAATGGAAAATATGAAGCCACACTTCTAAATCAGGAAAAGTTAATTATCAGTAGAAAATATATAACTGATTTTAAAAAGGCATTTGAGGGATAGGAGGTGTATGATGAAAAGATTAAAGTATGTTTTAACAATTATGAGCACATCTTTTATGTTGGTTGTTTTATTAAATGCAATTTTAATGAGTCTTGAATATACAGGAGAATGGGCTTCTTTATCAGTAAGGAGTATTTTTCAGATATTTGTAACATGTCTTTTTATTGCAGTAGTTATTACTTATGGTGAATCAATAACTATTTTACGAGAGCATTTTGCAATAACGAGTTATGTTATTATGATGACTTCTGTGTTTATTATTGAATTTCTTTTTCATAAGCAATTTGAATTATGGAATGTGATAGCAGAAGCTACTTTGTTAACAATTGTCTTTGGTGGAGTTTGGTTTGCTATTTACTGTGTTCATGGTTGTGAAGCACAGAGAATTAACCAAATTATTAAAGAAAATCGGAAAAGAAACTTAAAGTAGCGTAACTGCAACTGAGAATGTATAGCATGCAACGAATAGGTTTGGTAGTATAGTGACGACAAGGAGGAGTCAAAATGAATAATGTTATAGAGATTAAGAATTTAACAAAACGTTATGGTGATCTGGTTGCTTTAGATCATTTTAACTTAACAGTCAAAGAAGGGGAAATTTTAGGGTTGTTAGGACCCAATGGGAGTGGGAAGTCAACTTGTATTAATACCATTCTTTCTTTATTAAACTTTGATGAAGGAAGTATTCGTATTTTTAATAAGGAAATGAGTCCAAGTGCATATGATATCAAATCTAAAATTGGAGTTGTATTTCAAGATGTTGCTGTATTTGAAGAACTCAATGTCAAAGAAAATATTGATTATTTTTGTGGTTTATACATTAAGGATAAAGCAATTAGACAACAATATGTGGAAGATGCTATTGCATTGGTAGGATTAGAAGAATTTAAGAAATTTAAACCTAAACAATTAAGCGGGGGATTATTACGAAGATTAAATATTGCATGTGGGATTGCACATAAACCTCATTTGATTTTTCTTGATGAACCTACTGTTGCAGTAGATCCACAGAGCCGTAATCACATTTTAGAAGGGATTAAAATATTAAATGAGAATGGAGCAACTATTGTTTATACTACTCATTACATGGAGGAAGTTGAACAATTATGTCATGAAATTGTTATTATGGATAAGGGAAAGGTCATTGCTCATGGAACCAATGATGACCTAAAAAATCAAATTCAACTTGGAGAGAGAGTCACACTTGTGGTTGAAAAAGATGAAATTGATTTGATTGAAGAATTACGTCAGAATCCGGAAATATTAAGTGTTGAACAAATCCAAAATACAATTCATATTTCTTACTGTACCAAAGAAAATAATTTAGGAAAATTGATTGATGTCTTAAGGGAACATCATATTCAATATAATAGTGTTTTTAGTGAAAGACCAACACTTAATGATGTCTTTTTAGAATTGACAGGAAAAGAGTTAAGGGATTAAGCGATGCATAGTTTTATTTATCAGGCAAAACTGCTTTTTAGAGACAGAACAATGATGTTCTGGACATTCTTATTTCCCTTAATTCTTGCAACCTTCTTTAATTTGGCATTTTCAAAATTAAATTCAAGTGAAGGATTTGAACCATCGAAACTGGCTGTTGTTGAAGTCAAAGAAAACAAGGAATTAAAATCATTATTAAATGAATTATCTAAAGAAACTGATGATCAATTATTAGATGTTCAATATGTTTCTTTAACACAGGCACAACAGTTATTGTCTAATGAAGACATTGATGGATATTTAACAATTGATAATACATTAAAAATATCAGTAAAAGAAAATGGGATTGCTCAAACGATTATTCAAAGTGTTATTGATAGTTATCAGCAAACGACACATACAATGAATTCGATTGCTAAAGAAAATCCTCAAGCATTAGTACAAATTATTCAAGAAGATTTGAATATGAATCAAGATTATTTTGAAAGTCGTCAAATGTCTTCTTTAGATGTTACGGTGATTTATTTTTATACTTTAATAGGAATGACTTGTATGTATGGTGGTTTCTGGGGATTAAAGGTATCCACTAATATAGAGGCAAACCTTTCTCGACAAGGAACACGTATACAGGTTGCCCCTGTTTCCAAAGTTAAAATGATTTTAACAGGAAATATAGCTGCATTTATTATGCAATATCTTGCAATGTTATTGCTTTTAGGATATTTAACACTAGGACTAAATATTGCTTTTGGAGATCAAATTGGGTATATTCTCCTATTAATGGCAGTAGGAAGTTATGTAGGAATTACACTTGGTAATTTAATTGGCAATTTATTTAAATGTTCAGAGAATACAAAGATATCTATATTAACATCAGCATCACTTTTTTGTTCTTTCTTATCAGGAATGATGGTGATTGATTTAAAATATATTATTCAGGAAAATGTACCTATTTTAGGGTATATCAATCCTGTTAGTGTGATTACTGATGCACTTTATGCTTTGTATTACTATCCAACATATGAGCGCTTCTTGCTAAATGTTTCAATATTAGCTGTTATGGGAGTTATTCTTACAATGATTTCAGTTCTTTTATCAAGGAGGAAAAAATATGATAGTCTTTAAAAATTATTTGAAGGTCGCAAAATCTTTTCTTCCAATTATTATAGTATATACACTTATATTTGTTGGAATAGCCACTATATCTTCAACGAGTGGTGCTCAAAATACTGATGCTTTTGAAGCGAGTGAATCACGCATAGCATTTATAAATCACGATCAAGAATCATCATTTATAAATTCCTTTCAAAAATATATTAAAGAGAATGCTGAGTATGTTAATATTCAGGATAGTGATGAGGAACTTAGAGATGCATTGTTCTTTAGAAAAGTTGATTATATTATGATCATTCCTAAAGGATTCACTGATGATTTTTTAAACAATAAAGATGTGAAAATTGAAACAATGGAAGTGCCAGATTCATATAATTCTATGTATTCTAAGACTTTGATGAATAAATATTTAAATACTGCTAAACTTTATTTAAAGGCAGATATAACAGATGATAAATTGACTCAATATGTGAGTAGAGATTTAAATATTCATACTGACGTTGATTTCCATAATGTTGTTGTTGATAACAACATTGCAAAAGCGACCACTTTCTATAATTTTGCAAATTATACGTTGCTGGCAATTATTATTGTTGTTGTCTCAATGGTGATGATTTCTTTTAATGAAGAAAAAATTCGTCGTAGAAATTTGGTGTCATCAATTTCATATCAGAGTTTTAATCGTCAACTTCTATTAGGAAATATTATCACATCCATAGGAGTATGGTCATTATATGTGATAGCAAGTTTTGCATTATATGGAGCAACAATGTTAACCAATGCAGGACTATTGCTGATATTAAATTCATTTGTTTTGGTTATCTTTATACTTGTCTTTAGTTTCTTCCTGACGACTGTTACACATAATCGTGAATTGGTAAGCGGAATATCAACGGTTGTTGGTTTAGGAACGAGTTTCATTGCAGGGGCATTTGTTCCCCAAGAGTTTTTAGCACCATTTGTTTTAAATATTGCTAAGTTGACACCATCTTACTGGTTTATTGATGGCAATAATAAAATTGCTAGTTTGGCTGGCTATTCTTGGACTGATTTACAGCCAATCATAATGAATATGGCAATAATATTAGGGTTTGCAGTCTTATTTTATATCTTAATTCAATTGGTAAGTCGTTTAAAATTAAAGAAATCTTAAGAGCATGAAAATGCTCTTTTCTTTTTAAATTATATTCTCAAATGTATGAATATAAGATATACTATATTTATATGAGTATAAGGAGATGAATGCATGAAAGAAATAAAACAAGTAATTGAAGAAATAAAAAAAGCAGTTGTTGGTAAAGATGAAATCATTGAAAAAATTATCATGACGTTATTGGCACGAGGCCATATTTTATTAGAAGATATACCTGGAGTAGGAAAAACAAATTTAGCATTAGCACTATCTAAGAGTATGACACTAGATTATCATCGTGTTCAATTAACAACAGATGTCTTGCCCAGTGATATTGTTGGTTTTACGATGTATAATCCTCAAAAAAACACTTTTGAATATAAGGAAGGTATAGCATTTTGTCATTTGCTGCTAGCTGATGAAATTAATCGTACTTCTAGTAAAACACAAGCTGCATTACTTGAGTTAATGGAAGAAGGGAAGATGACTGTTGATGGAAATACATATGTTTTACCAGAACCATTCTTTGTGATTGCAACACAAAATCCTTTTGGTTCTGCTGGGACACAGTTGTTGCCAGATTCACAGTTGGATCGTTTTATGGTTAGATTGAATTTGGGATATCCTAGTATTACTGATGAAGTTGAAATTATGAAAAATCGTCAGATAAGTAATCCGCTAGATACGATTCAAGCAATAATAACACCTCAAATGATGACAACTTTTCAAAAACAGGTTGATCAGGTTTTCATAAGTGATGAAATATACTACTATATTGTTGCTATTGTTGATGCGACAAGACACAATGAATATATTGAACAGGGAGCTAGTCCACGTGGCTCATTAGCAACTATGAAGGTTGCCAAGGCATGTGCTTTTATGCATGATAGAGATTATGTTATTCCATCAGATGTAAAAGACGTTGTACATATGGTACTTGCCCATCGCATCATTTTAAATTATGATGCAAAAATGAAGGAAATGTCAGCTTATAGTTTGTTAGATGATATTCTTGATCACATTCGAGAGCCAGGTATTGAATAATGTATAAAGGACTTATGAAGTATCTTTGTGTCTTGATATTTCTATATGGGGTATGGAGCTTACTGTTAGGTTATTTTTTGTTTTTGTTATTTGCATTGGGTGTCTTGCTCTTCTTTTTTTCTGTGATAGTGAGTTACAAAAGTATGAGAATGACTGATGTCATTGTAACATGTCATCGTTCTATTCTAGAGCGACATGAAAATCTTTATATGACATTTACAAGAGTGGATAAGAGTTTGTTCCATTGTGGTTCATTGATTGTTGATTATAGTGTTATTGATAGTTTAGGAAAAATCATCTATCGTCGCAAACAGAAAATCTATGATCAACTCGCCATGGATGCTTTAACAATTGATGACTGTGGTTATTATTATGTTCAAATCCATCATATTTATTGCTTTGATTTGCTTGGTTGTATTCATTTCAAAAGAAACTCAAATCAACATGCTTACTTCTATGTCTTTCCATCATTGATACCTATAGATATGCAATTAGAGAATACTGTTGGATTTACACAAGAGTCAACTGAATATTCGCCTTATCAGTCAGGTGAAGATTATTCGGAAATTTTTGATTTACGTCCATATCATGAACATGATTCATTGAGACATATTCACTGGAAAGCTTCTTTGAAAAAAGATGAGTTATTTGTAAAAATAGGAAGTCAACCTATTGTTAAAAAAATATTATTGGCAGTTGAACTTCATCACATGAGAGAAGATAATCAAGCTTTGGATAGGTTTTATTCACTCTGTTCTTTATTATTGAAAAGGCAAGTTCATTTTGAAATTTTATGTCCTCAATCACATACTGAGGGGATGGTACCAGAACTGATTATAAATCAAGAACATTTGCGAGAATGTATGAAAAGAATATTGAAAGATATGAGTTTAAAATATCAAAGTGCTTTAGCACAAAATCATGATTATCTGAGTGTCTATGTTGTCTCTAGTCAAGGAATTGAGGTGTATGAAAAATGAAAAACTTGATTTTAAAGTTACCTCAAAAACAGTGTAACATCTGCTTAGACTTTGTGATTATTATTTTGGGCGTTGTTGGTTTAAGTGGAGGGTTAGGTTATTCTTTGTATTTTCCTGAAGAGTTTGTATCAGGATTATTTGTACTCATTATTTTCTCAGGTATTGTGTATTTGACGATACTAAAAAGTTATAAATCTGGTTTTTTATGTGTTATTATTGGATGGATTGTTTGTTTTGTTTTAAGTTATACATCTTACCAATTTGAAAGTGTTATTGATCAATTAAAAGTAGTCATTAAGTTTGATTATTTTTTACGGTTTGATGAATTGTTTAAAAATGCTCAATTAGTAGGTGGTATTGTTCCGATATTATTCTACCTTATGATTGGCATTCCCATTGTTTATTTAGTTGTTTCAACTGTTACACAGAAGAAACTTACTTATATCAAATTACTGTTATGTTTATTTATATTTCTTTTTCCAGTATTTATAAAACATCAGTTGAATAGTATAACAAGTTATTGTGTTATTGGTTTTCTGATATATGAATTGTTATTTAGTGCAATATTGAAACATCAAAAACAACAACAACCTATTTTAAAAATATGTTTTCTTCTTTTTTTATCTTTTATTCTCATTTTTTCAAGTATAAATTTAGAATCAAATCCAATTTTTAGACAAAGTTCAACATCAGTGTTGACTCAAATAACCAATTGGTTTGATGGAATTTTTGGAGATGGTCATAATGGAACTGGGTTAAGTCCCTCAATTAATGGTGGTCTGCCAACAGGAGATATTACACTTAGTCATAGTATAGCTTTAACTGTACAATCTTCTGAACCATTCTCTTCTTATTTAAGAGGATATTCTCTGGCGCATTATGAAAATAATAAATGGCAGCCTGTTATTAAAAATTTTGAAGATTCTAGATCTGTGACTCTATATACAAATTATATAAAAGAACAATATACAGATGTAATTTTTCAACAAGTCAAAGTGACTCCAAAAAAATCAACAAGTTATCAGTTAGTTCCATATTTTGCTGATACACAAAATGAAATTATTGCTGATTCGTATTTTAAAAGAACGGATGAATTTTTTGATGTTTTCGCATATGATATAGAATCTTTAAAAACACTGAATAGTTTTCCTCGTGAACAATACTTGGATTATCAGCAATATGTCGAGGATGAATACTTGAATGTCCCAGATCAACTTAGGGAGAATTTAAATCAATTTATTGATTCAAATTTAGAAGATAATGGTTATCTTACGAGAAAAGATTTAACCAATTATTCAAATCCTATAGAAATAGCAAATCAAGTTCAATATATGTTGCAAAAGCAAACAACATATTCATTAAAGACAGGAGAATTGCCTGCTGGAGCAGATTTTGTTGAAAATTTCTTATTTCAAACAAAGAAAGGGAGTTGTACACATTTTGCAACAACGGGAGCTTTATTGTTACGCTGCCTGGGAATTCCATCACGTTATGTCAGCGGATTTGTCATGAAATCTAGTGATTTTAAAGATGGTGTAGCTGAAATTCGTAATAATCGTTCGCATGCATGGATAGAAATATACTATGATGGAATTGGATGGATACCGATAGATATGACACCAACAGATTCATCCTCTGGCGTGGATTCATTAGGTACAATGCTTGATAATTTAACAGATGACAGCCAAGAGACACCTCAAGCAACGAATCCTAACACTGAGCAGCCACCAAATCAAGATCAGCCTGATACTCAAACGCCTATAGAGACACCAGATTCTGATATACTAGAAACACAGGAACCTCTTTGGTACCAGGGTATTTTGGGATATAGTGATTATATAATAAGAGGATTTATTTTTTTAGCAATTGTTTTCCTTTATAGATTGGTTTCAACAAAAGCATTTAAGCTCAAATTGAGGCATAAATCATCAAATCAAAAAATCATTCTTTATTATCAAAGAATGAAACGTATCTCTCGTTATGGAGGATATATTCAGGATGATATTGAAATGTTGGCATATAAGGCGAAATTCTCAACCCATACAATAAGTGATGAAGAATTAAAAGAGGTTGAAGAATATTATTCTTTATTCTCACACCAAATATATAAGACTCTGCCATTTTATAGGAAAATTTGTTTTAAATTTATATTAGGTTATTTATAAAGAAGAGATATCTTTACAAAAATAAGGAGTATTGGTGAAGCAAATAGGTCATGTGATTAGAGAATGAATATTGTTGTGAAAAATATATTTGAAGTCTTCCATTGAAAATCAGGGTTATTCCTGATTTTTTTATTATAGAAAGCAATGATATTGAAATAAAAAAAGAGGTTGAACCTCTTAATCGTTTTTTAAATGATTTATGTTTGCATATTGTGGAACACCATTTTCATATGTAATTGCAATCTCGCCTTGAATTAATGGATAAAGATAATTGTAAAGGTCTTGCGTGATATCATTATGACCTTCATTAATCCATTCAACAGGAATACGCTGTTCAAGATTAGCAATTGAAGTCACATCTTTAAAATCACATTCTATAGTATAGGGGTTATTGCTGGTACGATTGAAGACCATCATAACACTTGTTTCTCCAGCCATAGATGTTTTCACCGCATAACGTCCGATTTCAAATGATTCATCTAAATCAACAGCTGATGCAATATGCATTGCGCATCTTTGTAAAACATTTAATTCAATACTTCTTACCTTGCATTTAAATTCTTGATAGACCATAGATTCTAATACTTTTCCTGTGCCCGAATGAAGGATATGACCAAAAGCATCACGCTTTGCATATTTTGAATCTGAGTCTAAGAATTCACCGTTTTCATTTCTAATTCCTTCACTTACAGCAATAATAACACTTCTCTTTTTTTTGAACACTTCATGAATATCTTCTAAAAAGGCTTTCTTGCTAAAGGGAACTTCTGGTAAGTAAATGAGGTCAGGTGCATCGCTATATGCTGTTCTTGCAAGTGCACTTGCGGCAGTTAACCATCCAGCGTTTCTTCCCATAATTTCGACGATAGTGACAGCGTTGAGTTTGTAGATAGAGCTGTCATAAGCTATTTCTAACATAGAGGTTGCAACATATTTTGCTGCTGATCCAAATCCTGGTGTATGGTCAGTTCCCATAAGGTCGTTATCAATAGTTTTTGGGATGCCAATAAAACGAATATGAGAATCAATAGTTTTCGCATATGTTGATAGTTTAGCAACTGTATCCATTGAATCATTTCCACCAATATAATAGAAATCAGTGATTTCTAATTCATTAAATAATTGAAATAACAATTGATATGTTTGTGGATCTTCTTGAAACTCTGGCAATTTATAGCGACATGATCCAAGATACATAGCAGGAGAATGCTTAAGATGGTTTAAATCTTCAGTGCTTTTAAAGATTTCAAGTAAATCCATATATTTATTTTCTAATAAACCTTTGACTCCATTAATCATCCCATAAACATGAGCAAATTGTTGAGTATCAATACATTCTGCAATAATCCCAGCTAATGAAGCATTAATAGCAGTTGTTGGACCACCTGATTGTCCAATAAAACAGTTTCTTTTTTTCATGAATGAACTCCTTTGTCTTTATTCTTCAATATTCTATCATTTTTTTTATGGAAAAAAAAGTCTATTTTTGTGATTACATGCTTTTCAAATGAAAATGAACTAGTAGTTTTGTGAACATATGGATATATTTGGGAGTTAGCATATACTTCCCAGTGATTTTAAATAAATTGATATGGAAATTCACAAGAGAAAAGAGTATACTATAGATATATAGGAGGAAAGAAAATTATGTCTAAAAAGTATTTATCTATGGATGGAAATACTGCAGCTGCGCACGTGGCCTATGCATTTAGTGAAGTTGCAAGTATCTATCCAATTACCCCATCTTCTCCAATGGCAGAAAACGCTGAGGCTTGGGCTGCTCAAGGGATGAAGAATATTTTTGGGTCTTCTGTAAATGTTATTGAAATGCAATCAGAAGCGGGAGCAGCAGGGGCAGTTCATGGAGCTTTACAAGGTGGTGCTTTAGCAACAACTTTTACTGCTTCACAAGGTTTGTTATTAATGATTCCAAACCTTTATAAAATTCAAGGTGAATTGTTACCTGGTGTATTCCATGTGGCTGCAAGAGCACTTGCAACACGTGCGTTAAATATTTTTGGTGATCATCAAGACGTATATGCTTGTCGTCAAGTTGGTGCCCCTATGATTTGTTCTCATAGTGTTCAAGAAGTTATGGATTTAGGTGGAATTGCTCACTTAACAGCAATTAAAGCAAGTGTCCCAGTTATTCATTTCTTTGATGGATTTAGAACATCTCATGAAATCCAAAAAGTAGAAGTTATGGATTATGAAGTTCTAGATAGTTTATTAGATAAAGAAGCATTAAAGAGATTTAAAGACAATGCTTTGAATCCACACACAAATCCTATTGAACGTGGTGGGGCTGAAAATGATGATATCTACTTCCAAGGTAGAGAGGCACAAAATAAACATTATGATGCTGTTATAGAAATTGCTGCTGATTATATGAAAAAGATTTCTGAAATTACCGGTAGAGAATATGCTCCATTTACATATTACGGAGCACCTGATGCGGATAGAGTTATCGTTGCAATGGGATCAGTTACAGAAACTGTAAAAGAAACAATTGATGAAATGATGAAAAATGGAGAAAAAGTTGGTTTGATCAAAGTTCACTTATATAGACCATTCTCTCCAAAATATTTATTAGATGTTTTACCAGAAACAGTAAAGAAAATTGCTGTTTTAGACCGTACTAAGGAAATAGGATCAACTGGTGAACCATTATACTTAGATGTTGTTGCTGTTTTAAAAGATAAAGATATTAATATCATTGGTGGTCGTTATGGTATGGGTTCTAAAGATACAACACCTCGTCAAATTAAAGGTGTTTATGATCATTTATTAGAAACTGATCCATTTAATTCATTCACAATTGGTATTAATGATGATGTCACTCACTTATCATTAAAAGAAGATGATGAATTTACTGTTGATGCTGATTACACATCTTGTTTATTCTATGGATTAGGATCTGATGGTACAGTATCTGCTAATAAATCTTCTATTAAAATTATTGGTGATCATACTGATTTATACTCACAAGCTTATTTTGCTTATGATAGTAAAAAAGCAGGTGGAGCAACTCGTTCTAACTTAAGATTTGGACATACTCCAATTCGTGCAACTTATTATGTTAATAATGCTGATTTTATTTCATGCTCATTAGATAACTATGTTGTGAAATTTGATATGTTGAAAAACTTGAAAAATGGGGGAACATTCTTATTAAATACTGAATTTGATGAAAAAGAAGTTGTTGATTATTTACCAAATCGTTTGAAAAAACAATTGGCAGATAAGAATGCTAAATTCTTTATTATCAATGCAAATAAATTGGCAAGTGAAATTGGTATGGGAAGAAGAACAAATACAATTCTTCAATCAGCTTTCTTTGCTTTGAATCCACAAATTTTACCTATTGAAAAATCTGTTGAATATATGAAAGCAATGGCTAAGAAAACTTATGGTAAAAAAGGTGATGCTATTGTTGAATTAAACTATAAGGCAATTGACGCTGGAAAAGATGCGATTGTAGAAGTGCCTGTATCTGCTGATTGGGCTAACTTAACAGTTAATGAAACACGTCAACGTACTGGTGATGATCATTTCGATAACTTTGTATCACCAATCAATTCATTAGATGGTTACGATTTACCAGTATCTGCTTTCATGGATAAGTTAGATGGTTCTATGCAATCAGGTGTTGCTTTAAAAGAAAAACGTGCGATTGCTGTTGAAGTTCCTCGCTGGGAAAAAGAAAACTGTATCCAATGTAATAACTGTGTTATGGTTTGTCCTCATGCAACAATTCGTGCATTCCTATTAAATGATGAAGAAATGAATGCATTACCAGAAGATATTCATGATGATGTCTTAAAACCAATTGGTAAGAATGTTGATGGTTTGGCATATCGTATCCAAGTTTCACCAGATAACTGTGTTGGATGTGGTCTTTGTGTAACTGAATGTCCAGGTAAAGCAGGAAAGAAAGCTTTAACTATGGTGCCAGTAAAAGAAGAATTGGATCATGCACCATTAGCTGATTATATGTATACAAAAGTATCTTATAAAGCTGATCGTTACCCATTAACTACTGTTAAAGGTGTTGGATTTATGAGACCATACTTTGAAGTTTCTGGAGCTTGTGGTGGATGTGGTGAAACTCCATATTATCGTCTTGCTTCTCAATTGTTTGGTAAAGATATGAGAATTGCCAATGCAACAGGATGTAGTTCAATCTATTCAGGATCTACACCATCAACTCCATGTACAGTTGATGAAAATGGTCAAGGACCTGCATGGGCTAACTCATTATTTGAAGACAATGCTGAATATGGTTTTGGTATGAAATTAGCTGAAAACTATATGGCTAAACATATTTTAGAAATCATTAGAGATAACAAAGCAAATTGTGAACCTGAACTTCAAGAAGTATTAACTCAATATGAAGGTGTGAAAGGTCAACGTGAAGAAGAAAGAAAATTATACGATCAATTAGTATCATTACTTGAAACTTCAAAATGTGAAGGAATCAAACCTTTATTAGATATGAAAGGTGAATTGGTTACAAAATCACAATGGATTATCGGTGGAGATGGTTGGGCATACGACATCGGATACGGTGGAGTTGACCATGTTTTAGCAAGTGATCAAAATGTTAATATCTTAGTGCTTGATACAGAAGTTTACTCTAATACAGGAGGACAATCTTCTAAATCTTCACAAGCTGGTTCAATTGCAAAATTCACTGCTGGAGGTAAATCAGCTTCTAAGAAAGATTTGGCTCAAATTGCTATGGCATATGGACATGTTTATGTAGCTCAAATTTCTATGGGGGCTAATCCAATGCAAACAATTAAAGCTATGAAAGAAGCAGAAGCTTATGATGGACCATCATTAATTATCGCTTATGCTCCATGTATTGAGCATGGTATTAAAGGTGGTTTAGCAAATCATCAAATTGAACAAAAACGTGCTGTTGAATGTGGTTACTTCAACTTATTCAGATATGATCCACGTTTAGAAGATCAAGAAAAGAATCCATTACAAATTGATTCTAAAGAACCTGATTTTACTAAGTTCAAAGATTTCTTATTAAATGAAAACAGATTTGCAATGTTAGCTAAAGTGAATCCTGAACATGCTGAAGCATTAATGACAAAATGTGAAAAAGATGCTAAAAAACGTCGTGCACGTTTAGATCGTATGGTTTCAGAATAATCAAATAGGGAAAGGCATATTTCAATAAGTAAATATGTCTTTTTTATTTGATTGATATATATATTTCATTATAAAAAAGTAGTTTTTTCGATAGTTATTCATGATTTTTGTGTCTAAATCATTTTCTTAATATAAATATTACATTTTCTTAACGTATTAAGATTTTACGTGTAGAAAAAAATTTTAGATAATAAGAGTATAGAAAAGCAACAAAAATGTAGTTTTTCTACAAGGAGGAAATTATGGAAGACACAATACAGTTTCAAATTCAAACTGTTTATAATCAGTTACGTCCATCAGAAAAAAAGGTTGCTGATTATATTCTGAATTATAATAATAGTATTGAAACATTATCAATGTCACTTATTGAAAAAGAAGTTGGTGTTTCACAACCAACTATTATGCGCTTTGTTAAAGCGATTGGATATAAGGGATTTAAACAGTTGAAATATCATTTAATAAAGTCAAATGAAACTCATACTCATTTTCTTTATGGTTTTGATATTACACAATTGAGTAAAATTCAGGATATTCCATCTTTAATGATTGCAACTACAATTCAAATGCTTGAAGATACATTAAAATCAATTTCTGTCGATTCTTTTGAGAAAGCAGTAAGGATGTTACATAATGCACAGCATATTAGTATTTATGCTGTTGAAAACTCAGCTAGTGTTGCTGTTGATTTGATGACAAAACTGTTATATTTAGGGAAAGATGTACACTATTATAACGATTATTATTTACAAAATATTAATGCTCAAAATCTTAGTCAAGATGATATAGCCATTGGTATTTCTTATTCAGGTAATTCTGTCAATACAATTGAAACATTGAAATTAGCACATAAGAGTCAAGCTCATACAATAACAATCAGTAATTTTGAGAATGCATTAATTCATCAATATGGTGGCGTTTCCTTATATACAAGTCAAAAACAATATTTATATGGGGATGCCATTTATTCACGAACAACACAAACAAGTATTATTGATATGCTATATGTTGGAATCCTATTCTGCGATTACCAAAAATACACACAAAAATTAGATACATATAGTCAACTTATTAAAAAAAGAGGATTTCAAAAAGAAGACCAAAAGATGTAGAGAAACTACATCTATGGTCTTTTTGACTTTACAAATCCTTAACAAACTCTTAAAGAAATATGTGTAGAAAAATATTTAAGAACTTGGCATAATGCAAGTGTCAATAAGGACAGGAGGAAAAAAATGTTAAAACTAGAACATATACAAAAATCATTTGATGGGGTTCATATTCTTAATGATTTATCATTAGAGATACCTAATGGCGAGATTGTATCCATTTTAGGACCATCAGGGAGTGGGAAAACAACTTTACTAAATCTTATTCTTGGTATTACTGAAATAGATGAGGGACGCATTCTTTTTAATGAACAGGATATGACACATGTTCCAATGGAACAACGAGGGTTTAATATTGTTTTTCAAGACTATGCATTATTTCCAAATCTCACTGCTTTTGAAAATATAACATATGGTTTAAAAAACAAACCACAAATTTCATCACCAGAAGAAGTTCAGGAACTTGTTCATTTATTAGGATTAGAAAAACATTTAGAGAAACGTATTGATCAATTATCTGGGGGACAAAAACAGCGTGTGGCCTTGGCTAGAACACTGGTTATGAAACCTAAGATTTTATTATTAGATGAACCATTAAGTGCATTAGATGGTGTCATAAAGGAATCTATTAAAGAAAGAATTAAGATGATTGCTAAAGAATATAACTTAACAACAATCATTGTTACACATGATCCAGAAGAAGCCTTGACATTATCAGATCGTGTCTTAATTATTAATGAAGGTCAAATTTCTCAATATGGAAAACCAGAAGATATTATGAATCAGCCAAGTTGTGATTTTGTACAAGACTTTATTTTAAATCAATTGGAAATCAAAAGAAGAAATATCTTTGCGCTGTTTCATCCTATGCAAGAACAAATGGTATAAATATGAAAAAGAACTTTGAAATCAAAGCAATCTACTGGTTTATTATTGTTCTCTTTGCTTGTTTCCTTGTTCTTCCACTTGGCTCATTACTTATACAATCTTTTCAGAGTCAAGGAAACTTCTCCTTTGCAAATTACATTCAGGTTATTGGTGAAAAAGGATTTTTAACAGCATTACAAAATAGTTTCCTTGTCTCAGGATTAAGTGCGTTGATCACAACATTTTTAGCTTTTATGATGGCTTATGCTATTCATTATACTAATATTCCTCTTCTCTTAAAAAAGTTTATGAAGAATATGACAATGCTTCCTATGTTGTTGCCAACAATCACTTATGGATTTGCGATTATATATTCATTTGGAAAACAGGGATTATGGACAAAAGTCTTTGGTCATCAGCTCTTTGATATTTATGGCATAAGTGGTTTATTACTGGGATATGTTATTTATACACTTCCTATTGCCTTTATGCTTATTCATAATGCTATGGAATACATTGACAAAAAGTTTATTATTGTTTCTAAGTTGATGGATGATAATCCATTCAAAACTTTTGTCATAACACTCTTAAAACCTATGTTAGGGACTTTGGCAGCAGCTTTTATTCAGGCTTTCTTTCTGAGTTTTACTGATTTTGGGATTCCAGCATCAGTAGGCGGACAGTTTGAAGTGGTTGCGAGTGTCTTATATAATCAAATGTTAGGAAGTATTCCTAACTTTGCAAATGGTGCAGTTGTTGCAATGATTATGTTATTGCCATCAGTCTTAAGTATTGCATTGCTTCATTACTTAGAAAGGTATAACATTCGCTATAACAAAATTTCAACAATTGAATTTAAGAAAAATGCTTTGAGAGACGTTTTCTGGAGTTTGATTGGACTGATGATCAATGTATTTGTATTGGCTATATTCATGGTTATTTTCATTGTTCCATTTATTCAAATGTGGCCTTACGATATGTCATTAACGTTGAATCATGTAGAAGCTGTCTTAATGGAGCCCGCGCTTATAGGGGTTATAGAAAATTCGCTGATTGTTGCTATTTTGACAGCAATCACTGGAACATTTGTAGTTTATGGAGCTGCTTTGGCTGTTGCCAGAAGTTCTATTCATCCTAAATTGAAGAAAGTGATTGAAACAATTGCTTTGGTTACAAATACAGTTCCAGGAATGGTTATTGGTATTGCTTATTTATTGATATTTTCAGGATCACCAATTCAAAATACTTTTGTCATTATCATTGTTTGCAATATCGTTCATTTTTTCTCATCACCTTATTTAATGATGAAGAATTCATTAATGAAAATGAATGCTGGCTATGAAACAACAGCAAGATTAATGGGTGATAGTTGGTTCAAGACTATTCTGAGAGTTGTTACACCCAATGCCTTATCATCTCTTTTAGAAGTTTTTAGCTATTATTTTATTAATGCTATGGTGACAGTCAGTGCAGTTATCTTTATTGCCGGAGCGAGAACAATGGTTATGACAACAAAAATCAAGGAACTTCAACACTTTGCAAAATTCAATGAAATCTTTGTGTTATCAATCTTTATTTTCATCATTAATTTTATTGCAAAAGGATTGTTCTATTATTTCACACATCGAAAGAAAAGGGAGAAAACAAAATGAAATCAAAATTATTAAAAGGGACATTAGCTTCTGCACTTTTATGTGCAACATTATTGACAGGGTGTCAGTCAGCAACAAATCAGGTGGTTATTTATTCTAATGCGGATGATGAGGCTGTTACAGCAATGAAAAATGCTTTAGACAAAAATGGCTATGAAGGTCAATATTTATTTCAAACTTTTGGAACAAGTGAATTAGGAGGGAAACTATTAGCTGAAGGAACAAATATTGAAGCTGATTTGGTCACAATGAGTTCTTTCTATTTAGAGAGTGCACAAGACCAAAATGATATGTTTGTTGATTTGGATTTTGATACAAAATCAATAGAAGAGTATCCAAATTTTTATACACCAATCACTTCACAAGAAGGGGCAATTATTGTCAATACTGAAGAGTTAAAAACAAATCAATTAACTGCTCCAAAAAGTATGAAAGATTTAGCAAAACCAGAATATAAAGATATGATATCTGTGACTGATATTTCATCTTCATCAACAGCGTGGTTACTGATTCAAGGCATTGTGAGTGAATATGGTGAAGAGGGAGCAAAGGATATTTTAAAAGGTATCTACAGTAACGCAGGAGCACATATTGAAGAATCTGGCTCAGGACCTATTAAAAAAGTTAGAACTGGAGAAGTTGCGATTGGATTTGGTTTAAGACACCAAGCAGTCAGAGATAAAACATCAGGATTACCAATTGATTATATTGATCCAACTGAAGGGAATTTTAGTTTGACTGAGTCAGTTGCAGTTGTTAATAAAAAAGGAAGTGACCATCAAAAATTAGCAATGAAGATGGCTCAATGTATTATAGATCATGGCAGAAAAGAATTATTAGAAACTTATCCAAATCCATTATATGATGGAGAAATATCTTCATCAGCATATAAATCTGCCTATCCAAAAGTTTTTAAAGAAAAATTAACAGCTGATTTATTAAAGAAACATCAACAATTATCAGAAGAATGCAAGGAGAAATAAGAATGAAGAACTATAAGTTATTAACACCAGGACCTTTAACGACAACATCTACAGTGAAACAGGAAATGTTATTTGATCATTGTACATGGGATGATGACTATAAAAAAATCACTTTAAAAATAAGAAAGCAACTCTTAGAATTAGCACATGTTTCTCAAGATGATTATACAGTTGTTTTGATGCAGGGAAGTGGAACTTTTGGAGTAGAATCGGTTATCACAAGTGTGGTTGGCGATGATGAAAAACTCTTGATTATAGCTAATGGAGCATATGGTGATAGAATGAGGGATATTTGTGAACATGCACATGTTGCATATGAATTTATATCATTTGCTGAGAACGAAAGTCCAGATGCAAAGAAAGTGATTCAAATATTAGGAGAAGATTCTTCGATTACACATGTTGCTATGGTGCATAGTGAAACAACATCAGGCATTTTAAATGATATTGAAAGTGTTGCGAAAGTTGTGAAAGAACATCAAAAAGTCTTTATTGTTGATGCTATGAGTAGTTTTGGTGGCGTTGATATAGAAGTTGGAAAATTAGGCATTGATTTTCTCATTAGTAGTGCAAATAAATGTATTCAGGGTGTTCCAGGATTTTCATTTATTATTGCAAATAAACAATTGTTAATAGAAAGTCAAGGTAAGGCAAGAAGTTTATCATTGGATTTGTATGATCAATGGAAAACAATGGAAAAAGATGGGAAATGGCGTTTTACTTCACCAACTCATGTTGTTCTTGCTTTCTCAAAGGCTCTTGAAGAATTGTTAGCAGAAGGTGGCATTGCAGCCAGATCAAAACGTTATTATAACAACAATCGTTTATTAATTCAAAAAATGGCTGAGATGGGTATGGCAAGTTATGTTGATATTGAATATCAGGGACCAATTATTACAACTTTCTACTACCCGGAAAACAAACGGTTTGCTTTTCCTGATATGTATCGATATATTAAAAAAAGAGGATATGCCATTTATCCTGGGAAGTTAACAACAGCAGAAACTTTTAGAATTGGAAATATTGGAGAAATCTATGAAGAAGATATCTTAAACCTATGTGATATTATTCGTGATTTCTTAGCGGAGGTATAGCGAATGAAAATAGAGGCAGTGATTTTTGATTGGGCAGGAACAACAGTTGATTATGGTTGTTTTGCACCAGTGCAGGCATTTCATGATGCTTTTGAGGCTTATGGATTGCATCCAACTTTTGATGAAATTAGACAACCTATGGGGATGTTAAAGATTGATCATATCAAAACAATGTTAGAAATGGATTCATTAAAAAAAGAATTTCAAGATGTTTATCAGTGTTCATTTACTGATGAAGATGTTCATCATATTTATGATATTTTTGAAAAAGCATTAATGGAAGGGATAACACAACACACAAGAATCAAACCATACGTCGTGGAGACAGTCCAAAAATTACGTACAAAAGGACTAAAGATTGGATCGACAACTGGTTATACTGATATGATGATGGAACCTGTTTTAAAGAGTGCAAAAGAACAAGGTTATGAACCAGATTGCTGGTATTCACCTGATGCAACTGAACATTTTGGTCGTCCATATCCTTATATGATATTTAAGAATATGATGAACTTACATTTAACGAGTGTTCATCATATAATCAAGGTTGGAGATACTGTATCAGATATCAAAGAAGCAGTCAATGCAGGTGTTTATGCCATTGGTGTCATAGAAGGAAGTTCTTTAATGGGGTATAGCGAAGAAGAATATCAGTTGTTGAGTCTGGATGAAAAGATGATGGCTATCACAAAAACTAAACAGATATATGTTGATAATGGAGCTGATGCTGTTATTATGAATTTGAATGAATTACCTGAACTTATTGAAAAATTAGAAACTGAATAAGAGATCAAAAGGCCTTGATTGGCCTTTTTTTGAGTATAGATATTATAATTATATAACGAAAATTTCTATAAAGAAAAAACGATTTATCTTTATAGATGAAGTTGCATATTATATTGAAATATGCAACTAAATATGGTATACTTTAGAAAAATCATCTTGCTGTATGGGTATATAATTTATAAGATTATAGGGTATCACCATAAATAGCTGTCTTATATAAATATTTGCTGCAATAGTAGAGATATTCTTGGGAGGAAATCATGAAAATTGAAAGTGTTATACATAATGATATAATTATTGCAGTTGTATCAAGTGATACAGTTATTATTAAAGATGTTCAGGATGCATTAGATTTTGTTATGTCAGTTCAATATGAAACCAATGCTGAAAGGATTATTCTCAATCAAGAAGCCTTATCTGATGATTTTTATCATTTAAAAACAAGATTAGCAGGAGAAATTCTTCAAAAGTTTATTAATTATCATATTAAAGTTGCTATCTATGGTGATTTTAGACAATATATGAGTCAGTCATTTCATGATTTTGTTTATGAATCTAACCATGGAAAGAATTTTTTCTTTGTAGGTACAAAAGAAGAAGCATTATATCAGTTGATAAATGTAGTATAGGAGGGGTAAGATTGGATACAGCATTGCTTTTAAGACAATATTATGATGAATGTAAAGAACTGACTGATGTCGAAATTCAAGATTTGCTCATGGGTTCAAAGATTGTAGAAAGATTAACAAAAGATTATGATGAAAATGCTTTTTTTAATATTTTTAGATTGATTTGTTTGTCTGAAATTCCTTATATTGAACGCTTGAACTACACAAATAAAATCATTAATTTTGTTTCAAATAAATTATCTACACCTTGGGGGTTTTCGTATACAAGGAGTGTTCATTATATAGTGCCCTGTTATAACGCTATGCTTATGGAGGCGTATGTGAGATTGGGATTGGCAGAATCGCAAGAAGTTAAAAATGCTTTAAACTGGATCAAAAAATATCAAATTTTTGAAAGAAATCAAAAAACGGCATGGGCATATGATGGGATTTGTAAGCATGGTGGCTGTATGCATGCAACACCTTGTTATATTGGGATAGGAAAAACAGTAAGGGCCCTCATCACATATGCGAAGATGACTCAGTATAAAGATGAAGAAGTAGAATGTTTTATTGATTTAGGAATAGAATATATGCTTAAACATAGCATGTTTCAAAGATTATCAAATGGAAAGCCAATCAGTCCACATATAACTGATATTATGTTTCCGCAAGCATATATGTTATCACTTACTGATTTGGTTTATATAGTTAATCAAAGAAATCTCTGGCAAGATAAGCGTTGTAATGCTTTAAGAGAATTGCTTAAGCAAAAAGAAGTGGAGCCTTGTCAATGGAAAATTGATTATATTTATAGTCACAAAGGATATAAATCATTTGAGACAAGAAGGAATTCTTCTCAATGGATAGCATATTTGTTTTCTCAGAAATAGTTTTGTTACCAATAGAGATGGATGAAGAAAGGAAGAAAGATGTGTCAGGAATGTTATAGTGAAGCACCAAGAATAACACCATTGTTGAAACCATTAGAATGTTTAAAAAATCATACTCAATATATTTGTGGAACTTGTGGACGTTGTATCTGCATTGAAAAGGAGCCTCAAAGAGGATTGCAAAGATGGAACTTTCCATTTAAGTCACTTGATATAGCAAAACTATATTTAAGAACTGCTGATTATACAATGAAAACAAATTGTGGTATCTATGAGATAGAAAATGATAAAGGCAGAAAGTCATATAAGATATTTGCTAATAATGAAGATTTATACATTTATTTGCAAAAAAACAATAAAAAGAAATGTTTATTAATGAAACCAATATATCAAAAAAATCAATATCTTGAGTTTCCTCATACACAAGTCAGAAAATTAACTGCAGCAGAAATCAATACATATATAGATGAGAGATATTGATGAGTGATTTACAAAAGATTCCTGGAATAGGGAAAAGTATTGAACAAGATTTGTTTCATATTGGTATCAATTGTATTGATGATTTGAAGGGAAAAGATCCCGAACTCTTATTTATCAAATCTTGTGATTATAAAGGTTATCAAGAAGACCGATGTTTATTATATGTCTTTCGTTTGGGAGTTTATTATGCTGAAAATGAGAAACGTGATTCTAACAAATTAAAATGGTGGTATTGGAAAGATTATGAATAGAGCATATATGTATGAAGAATGTAAGTTATACATTCTTTTTTTATATAAAAGAATAATCAAATTTGCATGATTGTATTTTATAAGATATTTGATTTATCCTCCATGACATTGAAAATACGAATAGTATTGAATTCAATATATATTTATGAATGAGAGCAAGAATAACGACTGATTGACATCAGGTATTAAGCTGGAATTTTTTTGATTTGAGAATTCTTGAATCTCATCTTTTCTTTGACATAATTTTCTCATGATATTTTCTATAATGAAAGAGGGGTGAAATCATGGAGGTCTATTTGGAAGTCACATATGCTATAAATGCATTGATGATCTTACTAACATTTGAATTATTGTGTTTTTTATTAAACCAACAAATGACTATAAAAGAACTGTTCAAATATACGCTTACCTATAACATATCGATCATTTTTCTTTTTATAGATTTCTTTGATGGGTTCCTCTTGTTATATGACTTACTCTTAACTCTTTTTTATTTTAAAAAACTCACTTATATCTATTACCCTTTGTTTTTATTTGTCTATATCTCATTATTGGCTTTTTTGGAGATGATATTACCATCTTCTACAATATTCCAGGGTGTTTTATTAGTAGAAGGTTTTGATTTTGTTTCATTACTTATTCTTACATTTATAGTACTTGGTATTTTTTATTTTTATATTGCATTTTGCCAACATAAACTCCAAAAAGATGAA
>OATT01000493.1_pt1 | contig 37607 bp, 44 predicted proteins | sample 1476071 | NCBI WGS metagenome assembly OATT01 (sample SAMEA2579989, study PRJEB22360) | human gut metagenome | biome: human gut; feature: human-associated habitat; material: faeces | place: Denmark | collected 2008/2010 | reverse complement strand
CTAAAAGAAAGGAAAATGTGATGTTTTAGCTTCTATAAACATCATACAAGAAGGATATGAAAAATCTTAAAATTGCATTACTCCAGCTAATGCCGGGGAATTCTTTAGAAGAAAATTTAGCCAAGGGAGCAGATGCCTGTAAAAAAGCAAAGAAAATGGGTGCTGATATTGCCCTGTTTCCGGAAATGTGGAGCAGTGGATATAAAATTTCGGAAAATATAGAGGAATTAAAAACAGATGCGGTATCCTCTGACAGTGATTTTGTCTGTTCTTTCGGCGAGCTTGCCAAAAAATTGGGTATGGCAATCGGTATCACGTTCCTTGAAGCGTTTGAACCGCTGCCGCGCAACACACTCTGCCTTTTTGACCGTTTTGGCAGCAGAGTTCTGACCTATGCCAAGGTTCATACCTGTGACTTTGGTGATGAGTGCAGACTGACGGCGGGAGATGATTTTTATACTGCAGAGCTGGATACAGAACAGGGAATGGTAAAGATTGGCGCCATGATCTGTTATGACAGGGAATTTCCGGAAAGCGCAAGAATCCTCATGCTGAAAGGTGCTGAGATCATTCTGGTCCCAAATGCCTGTCCCATGGAAATCAATCGTATTTCCCAGCTTCGCGCAAGGGCGTATGAAAATATGACAGGTATTGCTACTGTCAATTATCCCTTTGGAAAGCCTGACTGCAATGGACATTCAACTGCCTTTGACGGGATTGCATACAGGGAAGGTGAGCCGGGTTCCAGGGACACTTTGATCATAGAGGCAGGCGAACGGGAAGGAATCTATATAGCTGATTTTCCCTTAGATGAAATCAGAGTCTATCGAAGAACGGAAGTCCACGGAAACGCATTTCGCCATCCCGGTAAATACGGTCTGCTCGTCTCAGAAGGAATTGAGGAACCGTTTATCAGAGAATGTTATCGAAAATAGAGAAAAAGTTATAGGAATGGAGTAATCAATATGTTTAAAGTAATATTATGGGATGTGGATGGAACACTGCTCAATTTTGACAAAGCAGAGAAATATGCCCTGCGGCAGTGTTTTGCAAAATTTGACCTGAAGGAATGTACGGATGCCATGATCTCCAGATATGCGGAAATAAACAAACGTTATTGGAAACGCCTGGAGGCCGGGGAGATCACAAAAGAACAGGTACTTCTGGAGAGATTTTCGGAATTTTTCCAAAAGGAACATATCCGCTGTGACAAGATCAAAGAGTTCAACGATGAATACCAGGTGCGTTTGGGCGATAAAATATTTTTTAATGATGACAGCAAGTCTCTTCTGGAAAGGCTGAAAGGAAAAGCAAAGCAGTACGCAGTCACAAATGGCACTTATGTGGCACAGAAACGCAAGCTTGAAAATTCAGGACTTGACGTTCTGTTTGACGGTATTTTTATTTCCGACCAGATAGGATATGAAAAACCGGACATCCGGTTTTTTGATCACATTTGGAAACAGACAGGTGTTTATGAGAAAGATGACGTTCTCATTGTAGGGGATTCCCTGACCAGCGATATGCAGGGCGGAAATAATGCAGGTATCCGCTGCTGCTGGTATAATCCGGAGGACAAGGAAAATAATACAAATGTAAAGATTGATTACCTGATACATGATCTGAATGAGGTTGAATTTCTGTGAGAATCTTACATGGAGCCGGGAGTAAGGATAATATCAAAGCCGGATAAGTTCGTATTCCGGAAGGCAGTGTATTCCTCTGCCAGATTTTGAAGCTTCTGTTTTTCGGGAACGGTATTCCATAAGGTGATCTTAATTTCCATCCCTTTATTTTTCTTTTTCCCTGTCCAGATGCCAATGATCTCACCGCGGTACAGGACAGCACCGGGGTTGCTTACAAATCTCCATATTTGTTTCTGCAGTGTTTTGTCGGGCTGCAGAACCGCCCGGTCTCTCTGGTCGAGAAAGGGGTCATGTCCGCCGAGCAGCAGCAGTTCTCTTTGCAGTGAATCCGGAGACAGAAGACGTTCCTTGTCGGAGGACAGGATATAGGCCTTTTTGCCAAAAACCATGACAGGTTCTGTCTCTTCCGAAACCGTTTTCCACATACGCCGTGCCTGTTTACCGGAACATCCGAGCCAGGCTGCAAAATGATTCGGTGTTGCCGGGCCGTAACAGTGCAGGTATTTCCGCATTAACTTTTTACAGGCATCCTTGTTTGGCGTAAACGAATAGCCGGTCCAGTTTTTGTAAGAGGTAAAAACCGGGCTGGTTCCCTGCCGTCCACCGAAAACGACCAGACCTTTTAAGGCGCAGGGCCGCAGAAGAAAAGACACTACGGCACCGCCGACGGTCTGTTTATCAGGACTTCCATACATGGAGGGCTGTGTCCATAGCGCGCGCTTTTTCTCCGGGAGCAGCGGCAGCATCCATTCTGCCAGGTTCTGATCCAAGGAAGTTTTGCTGATTACGGTACAGTGATCAAGCTGTGGAATTACCTGCTGTAATATTTCAAATAATTCATGGAAACCCATCTGCAGAAAATCAAGTGCCAGAGTAATTCCGGCAGTATAGATCCATGGCTCATCCTCCTGCGGTATAAGCGCAGATAAAAATACATCACTTTCCAGAGCAGGAAATACAACAGGGATACCCCGCAGGCTCCAGGTCTGCAGAAGCGTTTTCTCTTTATACAGCAAATATTCCATTTCTGTCAAACTGCAGTCAGGAATCCGGTTAAAAAGAGCAGTTTCCCAGGCGCCCGGAGGTGTATTCTGCATTCCGCACGCACCCGTCAGCTTTTCCATATCCGTTTTTTTATACTCCTTATCCAGATGGTGAGCACCCAGTCTGAAATTTCTTATTTGCTCAATGCTTATTTCGGCCATGTAGTAGTTCCCTTCGATTTATGTGTAATTATGAAAATACAGACAGTATAGTTTCGATAAATCTGCCCAGTTTGTGTAAGCAGTATACTGGGGAGCTGATAGGGATATTATACCTCTTTTTCTTTATAGACTGCAACACCGTCAGAGATAACTTTGTGTCCGGAAGCTAAAAAGCCGTCCATTTCTGAACGGCTATAAATTTTTGAATCTTTGAAAATAGGTGAATCGCAAGAGAGAATACCAAGCCGGCGTTTTAAACCACTGTCTGATTCGACTCCAGAATATTCCGGAACAGGTACAGATGTTTTTTCCGCAGGCAATAAATGATCCAGTAGACATCTCCCGAATCTTCTTTCTCTTCCCTTACATCCACAGTATAACTCTCTCCCTCAATGTTTACTGTCATAGTCTCTGTAAGAATCGTCCCCCAATATTTTAAATCATGTTTCTGACAGAATTCTTTGATCAGATCTGTGATTTCTTCCTTTGTTTGTGGATGCTGGCTTCTGAAAATAATATATGCGTCCTTCATATGGAATCTCCTTTCGGTATTTTAAAAAATCATACATTATGTTTTAGAACCGTACCGGTGTTGCCCGGCATGTGAACCGTGACAGAACCCTGGCGTTTTGATGATTCCGTCAGGTCATATTTTTCCAGTACAGCGTACAGTTTTTCTGCCATGGTGCGGTCCATATCACAAAGCGGCAGCCTGCAGGGGCCTACATCATAACCCATGGCGCGCATCGCCTGTTTTACGGGTATCGGATTTACATCTAAAAACAGCGCTTCAATGAGCTCCAGGTATTTTAACTGCAGATTATCGCTTTCTTCGCTGTTTCCACGGAAATAGGAAGTGCAGATAGCATGGGTCTCATTTGGAACAAGATTGGACAGAACAGATATCACACCCTTTCCTCCAAGAGCCAGAGAAGATGTGATCTGATCGTCATTGCCGGAATAAATGGCCAAATCCTCTTTGCACAGACTGGCTATTTTGGCCATCTGGGAAAAGTTGCCGCTTGCCTCTTTTACAGCCACTATATTTTCTGTTTCGCTGAGCCGTTTATAGGTGGCCGGGTAAATGTTCACCCCGGTGCGAGACGGTACATTATATAATATGACCGGCAGACGGGTAGACCTGGCACATTCGTTGAAATGCAGAAACAAGCCCTGCTGTGATGCCTTATTATAATACGGTGTTACATGGAGAAGCGCGTCGGCCCCGGCTTTTTCGCATTCTTTTGAAAGGTATACGGCATGTGCGGTATTGTTGCTTCCTGCCCCGGCTATGACCGGAACGCGCCCACGGACATGTTTGACTGCGCGGCGTACCAGTTCTATATGCTCATCATCTGTCAGGGTGGAGCCTTCTCCTGTTGTACCTGCAACTACGATCGCATCTGCGCTGCCTGCGATCTGCATATCCAGCAGCTCGTCAAAGACAGAATAGTTAATCGAATAATCCTCCTTCATCGGAGTGACAACAGCAGTTCCCACACCTTTAAATACTATCTTTTTCAAATTTGAATCCTCCCAAACCTTTGTAATTTAGATTATGGAAATTATAGCAGTTTGGTTATTAAATGGGAGTGAAGTTCCGGGCAGAGGCATTAAGTTTCAATAAATGTAAGAATCGGCTGTGGTAATATATCGATTGTCATACATTTCAATATCATATATAATAAGCCTGTGAGCGGTATAAAACCGTTGGGAACAGACGAATTGTCTGCAATAACATCCGGCGGAAGTGGTGGACAGTCTGTAGAATCCCGGAAGGTTTGCGCAGAAACCGGAAAAGGCCTTCGTTTCTTCCGGCAGCGCGCTGAAAATCAAAGAACAGGAGCATAATATTATGGATTTAAAGAAAAACATCTGTGATAATATCAAAGAATGTGAGATAAAGATCGGCTATCGGGAGGAAGATATGAACCTGTATTATCCGCAGGCATCCTTACTGGAACTGCTTCCTGCCGAAAAAGAAAATCTGTCCGAGGCGCTTGCTGCATTTTGCAGGACCGCAGAACCGGAGCTTGGAAAACTGACCATAAAAGAGACAGAGGAAAAAGGCCGGTATTGTATTCATGTCCCATCCGCAGGGGTAAAATATGTCCATGAAAATCTGGAGGACAGCCCATTTTTAAAAGCCTTTTTGGCGGAAATATTTAAACCCGGTAATACTGTGGAGGATATGATAAAGATATTCCAATCCTTCTCTCAGGATATTATTATAGAAAAGGTTGACGAACAGGAATGGGGAATCTCTTTTCAAAATCCGGAAATAGATCCTTACGTGTATTATCTGGAGCAGGATGCGTTCGGTCTGCAGTATCATCGGTTTACAAGGCAGGCCTATGATGCGTTAAAGGATAGTCATTGATCTGTCCATGCAGAATCGTCTTTGGCGATGGGATTTTCCGGCGCAGGAAATGCACCGATTTGCGGAAGCATTTCAAACAAAGACAAAATACCTCTGCTGATATACTATGAATGCAGAGGTGCTTTTTTATTAACTTTATAATGAATATTGAATATTATTTAATGATAAACATTAAAATACATTGACGGAAGCTATCCTGTGTGATATAACGGAATTAGAAATAGAAGAGGGAAAAGTTTGAAAATGGGAGGGTGCAGATATGGGTGAAAGCGATTTTACAACAGATGTCAATGTGACGGAAAAGAAGTTTTCAAAAAAATTAAAATTTCTTTTGATACTTGCGATTTTCCTGACAGGTATGATTGCTGTCTGCGGGTTTTACAGTGTAATGGTAATGCTGCAGGAAGAAGAGAATATTACAATTACAGCCTACAGTCTTATTTCATATTTGTTTGACTGCATGATCTTCATTTCACTGATCCGAATCTACGCCAGAAAACAATTTTTTATTCAATCCCTGCAAAAAAACATTTTGATCATGGGATGGATGATTATATGCGGAGCGTTTATCATCACACATTTTTCCACTTATCATTCAAGTGGTTTTTCAATCATGCAGTACGGAAGTTTTATACTGGCAGATGGAAGAATGCTGACTCTGGGCATCTTGTTTCTGGTTTTCAGCAGCCTGATAAAAGAAGGATTGGAAATGCAGAAAGAAATGGATAAAATCCTTTAGGAGCATAGCATATGGCGATTATATTAAGATTAGACCGGGTCATGGCTGACCGCAAAATGTCCCTGAATGAATTATCGGAAAAAGTAGGGATATCAAATGTCAATTTATCCAACCTGAAGACAGGAAAAGTGAAGGCAATCCGTTTTTCCACGCTGGAAGCAATCTGTGATGTACTGGACTGTCAGCCGGGAGATATTATAGAATACCGCAGAACTTCCGGGGCGGAGTACCGGGCAAAAAATATTACAGATAATCCCGCTGACATTCCTGACACTGCACATCCCGACTGCAGCAAAAATTCAAAATAATGTCATCAACACGTGTGCAGGTAGCCTTTTTATATGTTACAGTATGTGCAGCCTTACTGCTGTCCTTCGGACATGTTGCGTGGCTCACTATCGTATATGTATGTTCATCGTCTTTTGTTTGTTTTTCCATAAGAATACTCCTGTATAACATAAGGTAAATACACCGGGTACAAGATCATTATATAGAAAACGGCGCAAAAAAGAAAGAGCCGATCAAAAAAAAGAGAGGTATAGAGATGAAATTTGTTATGTCTTACAGCTGCGGCAAGGACAGTACCCTTGCACTTCACAAACTGATAAAAGCCGGACATGAGCCGGTGGGCCTGCTGGTTATGGTCAATAAAGATATGGACCGTTCCTGGTTTCACGGTGCGGATCACAGGCTGCTGGAAAAGTTTTCAAAGGCACTGGAGATTCCCTTGCTTCTCTGTCCCTCCGGAGGTGACGAGTATCATCTGGAATTTGAAAAAGGCCTGAAAAGAGCCATGGAACTTGGGGCAGAGATGGCCGGTTTCGGCGATATTGATATTGAAAATAACCGCAGGTGGTGCGAAGAGCGGTGCCGCGCGGCAGGCCTGAAAGCTGCATTCCCGCTGTGGCAGCAGGGACGTGAGAAGATAGTGCAGGAGATTATTTCAGAAGGCTATTGCTGTATTATCAAATCCATAGACAATCAGCTTCTGCCAAAAGAACTCCTGGGAAAACAGTTAGATTCGGAAACATTGGAGATAATGGCGGCAAGGGGTATTGATATCTGCGGAGAAAACGGAGAATACCATACCATCGCAGTGGACGGGCCGATTTTCAGGCATAAGCTGGAAATACAGACAGGCAGTATTCTTGATTTCGGTGAGCGGTCAGTGATTGATCTCAGATGAATTGGCAAATTTAAAAATGTAATCTGAAGAATTAAAAAAGGGTGCTGTCAGCATTCACTGACAGCACCTATTCTTTCATCTGCAGCGCTCCCTTTTTAAGCCGGAAATTCACACCGGCTTGTTTGGTTGATTCATGATTTTTCGTTTATGTATGATCCGCGGGCTGTATCAGCCGTTTGCTTTCCCAGCCCTTGTTTTTAAAATAAAGCCAGCCGACGAGGAAGGGCAGGAGAGGGGACAGGGCCTGTCCCACATATACACCGGGGAATCCCATACCTGCCGTAAATGCCAACAGCCAGCTTACGGGCAGCCGGACAACAGCCGCATCCAAAAGTGCATTTACCATGGCAATGTTTGCGGCGCCTATGCCGATAGCAAAGGAATCGAAGGTATACAATGCAGCGTAAACCAGACTGTTTATGCCGCAGCAGATCCTCAAATAAAGGATGCCGTCTGCAATCACCTCTTTATTTTGGGGTTCAAACAGCATGATGATCTGCCCTGCAAATAGTTGTACAAGAACCACTGCCATTAGCGTGATCAAAAGGTTTAAGCGCAGCCCGGTTTCCGTTGTCTTTTTGACCCGGTCTGTTCTGCCTGCGCCCATGTTCTGTCCGGCCATGGCGGTTACAGCCTGGCCGACTGCCCAGCAGGGCATTCCTGCAAAGGTATTGACTTTCAGTCCCACCCCGGATGCTGCAGCAACAGACACTCCGAATTGATTCAACATGCCTGTGATCATAAGATAAGAGATATTCACAACTGCCATTTGAACCGCTGTGGGCAGTCCGACTTTTAAGACAGCAGCCATTTTTTCAGGCTGAACAGCAAAATTTTTCAGCCTGAACGGAAAGATAAAAGTTTTCCTTCTCAGACAGCATATGGATATTGCAAGGGAGATACCCTGTGAGAAAACGGTGGCATAAGCTGCGCCTGCAGTCCCCATACCGAAAGGTCCCACTAAAAGAAGGTCCAGCAGGATATTAACGACTGCCGCGGCTGCGATAAAGTAAAGTGAACTTTTGGAATCTCCCAATCCTTTCATAACAGAGCAGACAGCATTATAGCCAAACACGAACACTGTGCCGCAGCAGATAATTCTCATATAATCGCAGGCGTTCTGCATGGACCCGGCAGGAACACGCAGTATCTGAAAAAGCGGCCGGTAAACAAGCAGCCCTGACACTGTGACTAGTAATGAGGCAAAGAAGGAGAGGGAAAATAATGTCCCGACAGTTTCACTCTGTCCCTCTTCATCATCGGCCCCTTTGTATTGGGCAACCAGCACAGTACCTCCCATTGTAACGCCGATACATATGGAATTAATGATAAAACTTATCATAGACGCATTGCTGATCGCGGCAAGTCCTGTTTCCCCCACAAACCTTCCCACAACAAGCATATCCACAATACTGTAAAAGGACTGCAGTAAATTGGCAAGCAGCAGGGGGACAGCAAACTTTATCAGTTTTTTTGAGACATTTCCCGTTGTCAGATCTTGTTCTTTTCTCATCAAATCATTTCTTCCTTTCATAGATAAGTCCGGCATGCCTTTTCCCGGCACCGGAACATGCATAATAAAAAAACAGAGGGCAGCCACGGTAATGTGCTCCCTCTGCTTGTATAACAATAACAGTTCAAATACAAAAGGCAGCAGACAAAACATTGCCTCCTGCCCAAATCGCATACAAAAACAAATCCCAAATCATGAATCTGTTTTGGAATCTGCCTTTTATAATATCATAAATACTCTATCAGGCTCCGCACAATGTTTTGTTATATACAATTGTTCGGAGCTGTTGTCAATACAGAATTTCCCATATAACTTCATTGTGCCCACCCTTTCTGTTCATCCTTTTACCTCATTATAAACAGTCAGGGTTATACTGTCAATATTCTGTCGCACGGGATATGAATCCTCCAAAAGATGATTGACATTTATCTACTACTAATGTAAAATAAAATCAGGTACTACAATTGTAGAAAAACTCTGTAACCTGACCGGAATATAATGATTCGGTATCTGCAGACAGTACAGGAGGTGATAAGATGAAAAAGCGTATTCAGAAACTGCCTGATTCGGAGCTGGATGTGATGCTTGCTTTGTGGAACGGTCATCCGGATATGACCCGGCTGGAGGTGGAGGCTTTTGTAAACCAGAAAAAAGAACTGGCACCCACCACGATCCTGTCCATGCTCACCCGGCTTGAAAGTAAGAAGTTTGTCTCTGTAAAAAGGGAAGGGAAGACAAATCTCTACAGCGCGGTTGTGACGCAGAGCGAATACCAGCAGCAGGAAGGGAAAAGCGTGCTGGAAAAATTGTATGGAAATTCGCTGAAGAACTTTGTGGCGTCTCTTTATCAGGGAAAACAGATTCACGAGGAAGATATACAGGAACTGGAGGAGTTCCTGAAGGAACTGGAGCGGAAGGGGGAATAGTCTATGGCAGAGTTTATGCTGCACATAATTAAAGTGAATGTTTTGTCAGCTTTCATCATTTTTATTGTGCTGGCAGTATCAAGACTGCTGGATAGGAAATATTCCTCCAGGTGGAAATATCTTATCTGGCTGTTTGTTTCCGTATTTCTTCTCATTCCGGTCAGGTTTCCATCTCCTGCCGCAGGACTGAATATAGAAGTACCAAAACAAATTGTCCGGGCAGAAGCAAGCAGGAGTACGAATACGTCCGGCGCGGAGAATCTGCAGTCTCCTGCAGACACCGCGAAAAGCAGCAGTGATCTGCAGAAGGATACGGACAAAAATGCAGACCTGCAGGGCAGCACGGGACAGGAGAATATAACTATGGATACCGTGGCATGGATCATGGCAATTATCTGGGGAGCGGGTATTTGCACAGCAGCGGTATATAAAGTGTTTGTTTTGAGAGCAGGAAGACAGTACCTGCGCCGCTGGAGGATTCCTTTTACGAACCGTGAGAGGATCGCTGAATATGATAAACTGTGTAAAGAAATGCATCTGAAAAAAGCACCGAAGCTTGTGGCAAACAGCAGGCTTTCCGGGCCGCTTTTGGCAGGGATCAGGAATACCTTTCTCTATCTCCCTGTACGGGAGTATTCAAAAGAGGAATGTGAAATGATCTTCCGGCATGAGCTATGCCACTACCGCAGCCGGGATCTGTGGTATAAACTGCTCATGATATGCATAACAACGGTTTATTGGTTCAATCCGGCAGTTTACTTTATGAAAAAAGAGGCGGAGCGTGATATAGAGTTTATATGTGATGAGAAAGTCATGAAAGGCAGGAACCGTGAGGATAAGCTTCGGTATAACCAATTGCTTCTGAAGACAGCAGCACTGGGCAGACCTTCCTATGAGCTGTCCACCAGTCTGAATGACGGCCTTCTCACATTCAAAAAAAGGATGGTAAATATTATGAAGGCAGGAAAAATGAAACGGGGAATCCTTCCTGTTATCTGCTTTACCATCATTTTAGTTACATCGAATGTATTTACCGGCTGTTCCTTAAAAGACTCCGGTGAAAAAAAGAAAGATGCGGATACGGAAGCCACCACTGACAGCGGCGTTGACAGGGATGAAGATACACCCGCCGGCAATGAGGAAAAAGACAAAAAAGAGAAGGTGGTCAAGGGAACTAGTACGGTCAATCCCGTCACAGATACAAAGGAAAAGGCAGATACGCCTGTCGAACCCGAACAGGAAGAAGGGCCCACTGAAACACCGGCGGCAGATCCGGCTTCCACAAAGGAGGAACGCACGGAACTGAGCGGATTTATGAATCGGGATTCTCTGCCTTCCATGGCACAGAATCTGGGACTTCATCAAACACAGGCTATGCTGTTTGGTGAATCAGGTCAGCGGTATGAAGGAGACGGCATTCAGGTTGAGTGGCATTCTGATACAGAAGGAATCGGAGGCCGCACCCCCATTACGATCGAATGCGATAATAACAGCAGTGTCAGTATGGAGGGATTTTACTGCGGGCAGCCCTACAAGGAAGCGGAAGCCGGACTTCTGCAGAGCGGTTACCGAAATATGGGTGATAGTAATCCGGACCACAAAGAGTACATATCTGATTCGGAAAATATAATCATAGGTTTTGATATAGCAGGGGATACCATAAGCTCGTGGTTCTGGCTGAACTGGCCGCAGGGCGACTTCGCGCCTGTCACGACCCAATACATGCCTGCTGACGGAGATTACAGAAATTCCAACGACGGAGAATATTCCACCATAAAAATCACTGGAATCAATGACTACAGTTTTTATTTTTCCATTTACAGATATACAGAAGGGGAAGGGAATCAGCAGATCTTCATGGACAATATAGCAGTCTTTGAGGAGACAGATTCCGCAACTGCAGTATTCCGCGGGCAGCAGTACACGCTGACCTTTGACTGTTCTCAAAACGGACTTATCGTTCTGTCTGGATTTGATGACGCCACTGCATTGGGCAATACCTTCTGGACGTTCTGAGTCCGGCATATCAACAAAAATTATTAAAATCGGAGAGTGAAAATGCAGCATAAAAAAAGGCCCCGGCCGTTATGGAAAAAAATACTTCTCAGTCTGTTGACTGCAGTGCTGCTCATGGTCCTATGCTTTTTTGTCTATGTTTCTGATTATTACCATGCGAAGGCGTATCAGGCAGAGGCAGTATCTGCCGATTCAGAAGATTACATTGTATACGGAGATAAAAACAGCAGCACAGGTTTTATCTTTTATCCCGGCGGACTGGTGGAGGCCGAAAGCTATGCGCCGCTGCTTGACAAAATTGCGCAGAAAGACGTCTGCTGTGTTCTGGTAAAGATGCCTTTTCATCTGGCAGTTTTTGATTCCGGCGCAGCAGACAGGGTGATCCGGGATTTTCCGGATATGGAACGCTGGTATATTGGCGGACATTCTCTGGGCGGTGCCATGGCTTCCTCCTATGCACAGAAGCATGAGGATTCTTTAAAAGGGCTGGTTCTGCTGGCTGCTTATCCCACAGATACCCTGTCCGCCCTGCCGGTCCTGTCCATCTACGGCAGCATGGACGGAGTTCTGAACCGGGAGAAGTACAAGGACTCCATCAAAGACGCGGAAATCTGCAGTGAGATCATAATTCAGGGAGCTAACCACGCAGGTTTCGGTAATTACGGGGAGCAGAAAAAAGATAACACGGCAGAGATTTCAAGGGAGGAACAGTGGGATACAACTGCTTCTTATATTCTGGAATTTTTTGAAGCATCGGATGCACCATGACAAAGAGTCCGGCCTGCCTGACTCTCCGCCAAAGCGCAGCCGCCTGCGGCCGTTTCCCTCTTAAAAAGCAGAGGCATTTGCATAAAAATGCCCTGCTTTTTTTGTCTCTGTTTTCCATGTGCGTCGTAACCGGATTCTTTTTACTATTGGAAATCGCCATACAATAGGGTATAATAAGAACGTAGTCGTAACTGTTCAGTCAGGTCTGCGCATTTACTGCGCTGACCGTGCAAAAGAGTAGTGGCGGCAGGTATTCGCCCCATCGCGAAGCGATTTTTAATGGGCGAATACCCGTAACTATTCAGCTGGCTGAATAGTTACCGTATATCAATGAAAAACCAACAAGGATTTATATCCTGCAGATAGAAACGGAGATACTATGAAAATATCTACAAATGTAAAGTTAAGCGCCCAGTGTATGAGCTGTCTGATCACACGCCAGATGGAAAATCTTAAGGACACAGCTTCAGAGGAGATCAAATCCGCTTACATGAGGGAGGTGTTTCAGATCATCGGCGCAGCCGGACCGGAGGATACTGCACCGGTTCTCATAGCAAAAATCAATGTGCTCCATGAGAAATATTTCGGACATGCCTACAGTTTTGAACAGTTGAAAAAAGAGTACAACCAAATGATGCTGGAGGCAGAGGAAAGAATACGCAGCCGGATCATTCAGGCAGAAGACCCTGTGTACCATGCAATTTTGTATGCCAGGGTGGGAAATTACATTGATTTTGGAGCCATGGGAAGTGTCAGCGATGAAAAACTGCGGGAACTGATAGCAAAAGCCGAGGAGGAGACCCTGGACCCTGTTGAATACAGCCGCTTCACAGAGCAGATGAAAACTGCAGAAAACCTGGTATATCTCACAGATAACTGTGGTGAGATTGTTCTTGACAAGCTTCTGATCGAACAGCTCATGAAGAAGTATCCGCAGATACATATCACGGTCATCGTGCGGGGAGAACCGGTCATCAATGATGCCACCATAGAGGATGCCGAAATGACCGGGCTTGCGGATCTTGTGCCTGTCATGGGCAACGGCACGAAAATAGCGGGCACAAGCCTGAAGGATATTTCGGATGAGGCCCGAGATTTGATTCGTCATGCAGACGTGATCCTTTCTAAAGGCCAGGGTAATTTTGAGACTCTGAATAACAGCGGGCTGAATATTTACTATATGTTTCTCTGCAAATGTTCCTGGTTCGTAAACAGATTCGGTCTGGAGCAGTATAAAGGTGTGTTTGTCAATGACAGAAGCCTTGGGAGGGATGGGTCATGAGAGAAGAATTGAGAAAACGCTGTGAATTGTTTGTTGAAAACAGGGATATTATAAAATCTGCATTTGCCTGGGAGAGCGCCTATGTCTATCCCATGTGTTCCGGAATCCTGACGGCAAGAGGTGTCCGTGCGGATACACAGCGCCTGATGGAGTGCCGCGATATTTTAAAGACCAATACCGGAGTATTCTCCAATTTCAGAGGTGTTTCCAGGCTGGCTGTCATTGCCATGCTTTCTCTTAATGCAGATGCCGGGCTTATGATGGCGCAGATGCTGGAACTATACGGGAAGTTAAAAGAATTTTTCTGGGGCTCCGAATATCTGACTGTGGCAGCAGCCACTATTGCGGAGATGGCAGAGCCTTCCGGATATGATGAGATCATAAACAAAACAAGCAGTATTTACAACCGCATGAAAACTGCCCATCCCTTCCTCACTTCCGGGGAGGACAGTGCATTTGCCGCTCTTCTTGCCATGTCCGAGCTGGATGACTCCTGTATCGAAAGGGAGATGGAGCAGTGCTATTCCATATTGAAACCCTACTTTTTCTCCGGGAATTCGGTGCAGTCTCTGAGTCATATTCTGGCACTTGGTGAGGGGGCCGCGGAACAGAAATGCAGAAAAGCCCTGGAAATCTTTGACGCACTGAAAGCGCGGGGACTGAAATACGGTACAGGCTATGAACTGGCAACGCTGGGTGTTCTGACCCTTCTGGATGTGGACAGGAATTTACTGATACAGGATATCACAGATGCGGAAGCCTTCCTGAAAGGGCAGAAAGGCTTCGGGGCCTTCGGTGTAGGCTCCAGGCAGAGGCTTATGTATGCCGGTATGATGGCATCCTGTGACTATGTTCCTGACCTGCATTCCATGCAGACTGCGGCATTAAACGGTGTGGTGGCACTGGTCATTGCCCAGCAGGCTGCTATCTGCGCGTCTGCGGCAGCAGCAAGGTCGAGTAGGAGGCCTGCTCCTCGATGGAGGGAGCCGCGGCGGCGTCCTCTTCAGGCTCCTGATCATGTTATATGACAGGGATATCCGGGAGCCGCTGTTCGATTTTCTGGAAGAGCGGTACGGAAAGATCAGAATCATAGAAGAGAAACAGATGGGAAAGTCCCGTGCGGATATCGTGATGGTTCTGCCGGACGCCGTTGCCGGCATTGAGATAAAAAGTGACGCGGACACGTATGTCAGGCTGCAGAGACAGGTAAGAGATTATAACCGTTATTATGATACCAACCTTGTGGTGGTCGGTTCCACGCACGCGCGCCATATAAAGGACCATGTGCCTGCCTGGTGGGGGATTCTCACGGCTGAGAAGCTGGGCGGTACTATGGATTTTTATACTCTGCGTGAGCCGGGACCTAATCCGAAAGTGGATATGAAAAGAAAACTCGGCCTGTTATGGCGCCCTGAACTGGCCCATATACAGGAGCTGAACCAAATGCCGAAATACAGGGAAAAAAGCAAGGCATTTGTAATAGACAAAATACTGCTTAAGGTTCCGCAGGAGATTCTGACGCTGCAGATCAGCGAGGAATTGTTCCAGCGGGACTATACCACCATAGAGGAGAAAATAACGGAGTACAGAAAACAGAAAAAGCATAACTTATAGGGGAGAGATACAATTACAAAGCTGAAAGGAGCAAGGGGTTACATGACAAGATACGAGAAAATGAGTCAGCTTTTCAATGAGGATTACCGGGTAATTGATTTTCTGCCCAGAAGGGTTCCCGATGAAGCCGGAACCTTATTTGAAGAAGCAGAACAGTATTATATGCAGGACAAACAGCTTCAGATCTTCTGTGACAAGGTGATCGCCATAGTGCTGAAGCTGTTGTGCTACTATCCTTTTGAAATGTATGTGCAGGAGCATATTCCGCTCATCCGTACAAGAGAGGGCTGGCTGAAGGATAAACACTGCGATACCATAGTAAAGCTCATTAAAAAGACCATTCTGAAAAGAAGGGGACAGATTGATATTCTCCTGACCAGGGAAAATTCCATGATAAGCATCAGCGGCGGAACCCTGAGTATCGCCGTCTACAATGAAAGTGAGTCTCTGCGGGAGATGCTGCAGTCCATGGTGCGTACGGAAGGCCTCTATGACTGGAAATTCAGAGCCTGACAGCACTGTGAACAGAAAAAACATAAGAGAAAGCGAGGAAGACACAGAGCGATATGTTGAAGTCGTACATAGCTTTTGACATTGAAACCACCGGTCTAAGTCCAGAAGAAAATGAGATCATAGAGATAGGCGCCTTAAAGGTGCGTGACGGAAAGGTACAGGAGCGCTTTATGGAATTTATAAAGCCCAGACTGCCGATTCCGGCCAATATCACCGGCATTACCGGCATCACCAATGACATGGTGGAAGACGCAAGAGGCCGGGAGCAGGTGATTCCTGATTTCCTGCAGTTTTGCGGACAGGATATCCTGATCGGGCACAATGTGCTCTTTGATTACAGTTTTGTCAAACGGAGCGCAGAATCTCTCGGGTATACCTTTGAAAGGGATGGCATTGACACGCTGAAGATTGCCAGAACGGTCCACAGGGATCTGCCCTCCAAAAGTCTGGGAGAACTGTGTGAGCATTACCGGATCAATAATGCGGCGGCCCACAGAGCTTATCATGACGCGCTGGCTACTGCCAAACTGTATCAGACGATGGCACATTATTTTGAAGAGAAGGAACCGCAGGTCTTTCAGCCGTGCCCTCTGGTCTGCACCGCAAAGAAATGCCCGCCTGCCACGAAAAAGCAGCTGGATTTTCTCATGCGTCTGGTAAAACAGAAGGGTGTAAAGCCGGCGTTTGACCCGGAGACTCTGACCAGAAATGAGGCGTCCAGGCTGATTGACAGCATTTTGTCCGGTCAGGCCATTTGATTCCCGCACAAGGAGTGAGTATGGAAAACAGAGAAGAACGAATCACATTAAAACCCGATAACCATGATATGCGTCTGAAGTATTACGAACTGATTCTGGAGAGCAGAGGTCTTGCTGAGCTTCCCTGTTATCCTCTGCCTGAGGGGTACCGTTATGTGTATTACCGGGAGGGGGATAAAAAGGATTGGATCGCCATAGAGACCTCCGCCAGAGAATTTATCCTTCCTGAAGAGGGAGAGTCTGCCTGGAAGAGATATTATGCCGGAAAGGAAAAAGAACTGGAGAACCGAATGTTTTTTGTGGAGACCACTGACGGAGAAAAGGTTGCCACAGCCACAGCCTTCTATGAGCCACGTGACCTTTCCGGTGCCGGATGGCTGCACTGGGTTGCGGTAAAAAGGGAATACCAGGGGAAGGGCATTGCAAAGGCCCTGATCTCCCATACCCTGCACCGCTTAAAAGAACTGGGGTATCCCTCCATCAAAATACCCACACAGACAAATACCTGGGTTGCTGCCAGGCTCTATCTGGATTTTGGATTTCGGCCTGTTCCCCAAAATGCGGTGGACAGCCAAATAGGGTACGGAATCCTGAAAACCCTGACGAATCATCCGGCGCTTGCAGGCTTTGAGCCGGTGCCGTATGAAGAGATCTGGGATTCCCGTATGGTTCAGATCGAGAAAAGGCTGAGAGAACAATATTCCGGTCTGGTACATTTCAGGGTCTTGGAGGAGAATGGACAGGATAGGATTCTGTACTGTACGGAATCCGGGGCCGGAGAATGGGACGGTGCACTTTAGATACATGGCAGAAGGGCCGGAGGCATGTACTGCATTGATGCAGACAGCCGCCGGCCCTTTTGTCATATCAGCTTGTTGTATAGGCAAGAAAAATCTGGTGGATGGCTTTGTGAAGATACGGCAGGTATTTGTCCATGGTTACGGGCTGTTCAAATAAAATACAGTTGTAACAGGTGGACCCCACCAGTTCGATAAAAGTAAAAAGCATAAGCTCAGGTTCCTCACAGGTCACTGCGCTTTTTTTCATCATTTCCAGATAGTATTCATAAAATTTCTGTGATTCCTCCGGCACGGTTCTTTCAAAGGCATTTTTGAAGATTCCCCAGGAGAGATTCTTTGCAATGAACTGAAGAAGGGCATGTTCCTTCTGAAACCGTTCAATGATATAGTCCATCATCCACATCATCTGATCTTCAAAGCCTGAAACTTCCCTGGTGGCCAGGGCCTTATGGGCATCTGCGAATAACTGCCCGGCTTTGTAGGCGATCAGCTTATCCCTCAAATCATATTTGTCTTTAAAATACAGATAGAATGTTCCTTTTGCCAGACCGGCCTGGTTTACAATATCAGAGATCGTTGTTTTGGCAAAACCCTTTTTCGTAAACAGATCAAATGCTGTCTGGAAAAGTGCATTCTTTTTCTGCTTTTTGTTTATCTCCAGTTTTCCCATGGCTCTCTCACCTTTCATATGCGGCAACTGTCCACTACCCTGGCAGTTACGTCTTTTATCACACCTGAATTTCGATTTTAGTTTTATTATCCTATAGAAATGACTAAAAGTCAATATCTAAAAAATGACCAAAATTCATTTTGTTATTTCGTAGATTCTTGTGACTTTTAAATATTGACTATTGGTCATTTTCATATATAATGAAGGTTGAAATGAAAACGAGAAATAAACAGAATAGGGGATGATTTCTTTGGTCAAAACGGGTAAGTGGATAGCCAGACACCGGGTTCTCATATTGCTGCTGGGAATCCTTCTGCTGGTTCCATCCGTAATAGGTATGGCTAAAACAAGAATTAACTACGATTTGCTCAGTTATCTGCCGGAACACCTGGAAACCGTAAAGGGGCAGGATATTCTGGTGGATGAGTATGGAATGGGCGCATTTTCCATGGTTGTTGTGGAAAATATGGACCTGAAGGATGCGCAGAAGCTGGAGGATAAGTTCAGTGAGATACCGCATGTTAAAGATGTGCTCTGGTATGATGATGTGGCAGATATCAGTCTTCCGGTGGAGATGATTCCAAAAGACCTGCGGGAAGCCTTCTTCCGGGGAGATGCCACCATGATGCTGGCGCTTTTTGACAACACCACATCCTCCGATGAGGCTATGGAAGCTGTGACGCAGATGAGAAAAGCGGCAGATGAGCAGTGCTTTATCAGCGGTATGACAGGAATCGTCACAGACATTAAGAACATATCCCTGCAGGAGCTGCCCATCTATGTGGTCATTGCCACATGTCTGGCATTTCTGGTCCTGGAGCTTTCCACGGAATCCTTCCTGGTTCCGGTGCTTTTCCTGCTCAGCATCGGCTGCGCTATCTTATACAATATGGGAACCAACATATTCCTGGGGGAGATTTCATACATTACCAAGGCACTGACCGCTGTGCTGCAGCTTGGCGTTACCATGGATTATTCCATTTTCCTTCTGAACAGTTATGAGGAAAATAAACTTCGTTTTCCGGGAGACAAAAACAGGGCTATGGGGCATGCGATTTCCAATACCTTCAAATCCATTGTGGGCAGCTCAGTTACCACCATTGCCGGATTTGCAGCTCTTTGCTGCATGACCTTTACCCTGGGCAGGGACCTGGGCATTGTCATGGCAAAGGGTGTTGTGATCGGTGTGGTATGCTGTGTCACCCTGCTTCCGTCCATGGTCCTTATCTTTGACAAGGCCATTGAGAAGACAAGACACAGACCGCTCATACGAAATGTGGAGAAACCTTCCCGGTTCATTACAAAGCATTATAAATTGTGGCTGGTCGTTTTTCTGGTTCTGCTTTTCCCGGCCATCTACGGAAACAACCATACAAAGGTCTATTACAATATCGCCCAGTCTCTGCCGGCATCCCTTCCGGGCAATGTGGCAAATGAGAAGCTGCAGGAAGATTTTGATATGAGTACCATGCATATGATCCTTATGAACAAGGACATGGACAGCAAAGACAAACGCGACATGATGGAGGCGGTTGACCGGGTGGACGGCATCAAATGGACCATCGGCATGAACTCCCTGTTCGGCCCGTCCATTCCTGATTCCATGATACCTAAGGATATCAAAAAGATGCTGCAGAGTGACAAGTACGAGCTGGCTTTTGTCTGCTCCGAATATGAGTCAGCCACACCTACGGTCAATAAGCAGATTGCGGCTATCGATAAGATCGTAAAATCCTATGACAGCTCCGCTATGGTGATCGGTGAGGCGCCGCTGATGAAGGATCTGCAGGATGTAACGGATGTGGACCTGCGCAATGTAAATATTATCTCCATTGCTGCCATTTTCATTATCATCATGCTGGTATTTAAGTCCCTGTCCCTCCCTGTTATTCTGGTGGCGGTGATAGAGTTTGCCATAGCTGTGAATATGGCAGTGCCCTTCTATCAGGGAACCAGCCTTCCCTTTGTGGCAAGTATTGTCATAGGTACCATTCAATTGGGTGCCACTGTGGATTATGCCATATTGATGACCAGCCGGTACCAGAAGGAACGCCAGAGAGGACACAGCAAGAAGGAGGCCATATCCATTGCCCATAAGGCCAGCATGCTCTCCATTGTCACCAGCGGATGCAGTTTCTTCGCCGCTACGTTCGGTGTTGCCTGCTACTCCAAGGTGGATATGATCGGTTCTATCTGTACACTGCTTTCAAGAGGCGCTCTTATCAGTATGGCAGTAGTTATCATGGTCCTTCCGGCCATGTTTATGATATTTGACAAAGTGATTTGTAAGACATCCATAGGATTTCTGGGAAAGAAGACAAAAAAACAGTGCTCATCAGGAAAGGAAGTATTGGAATGAACAGGAACAGAAAGCTGAAGAATAAGATGATGACAGGACTTGCCGTGAGCATGGCTGCTGTTATGGGTGCCATGCCGGTCTACGCAGCAGGGGAAAATGAGAAAGAAGTATCCAAGGAAGAAACCGTCTATGTAAACGCGGATGCCGCAGGGAAAGAAAAGAACGTGACCGTGTCTAACTGGCTGAAAAATGCAGGCACAAAGAAGACATTAAAGGACCGGACGGATCTGAAAGACATAAAAAACGTAAAGGGCGATGAGACTTATACCGAAAGCGGAAATTCTGTCACATGGAATACCGAAGGGCAGGATATCTATTATCAGGGCAAAACAGGAAAGGACCTTCCCGTAACCGTGAACTTCACGTATTACCTGGACGGAAAGAAAATGAACCCGGAGGATCTGGCCGGCAAAAGCGGCCACCTGCAGATCAGGATCAAATACGAAAACCATGCAAAGCAGACCGTAAAGGTGGACGGAAAAGAAGAGACACTCTATAGTCCCTTTGTGATGCTGACAGGTCTGATCCTGCCTGAGGAGACGTTTTCAAATGTTGTGATCGATAACGGCAAGGTGATTTCAGACGGCAACCGAAACATTGTACTCGGCATTGCCACGCCCGGCCTGAAAGAAAGCCTGGGCCTTGACAAAAAACTGAACAAAGACAGTGACAGCGAAGGCATAAATCTGCCGGAGAACCTGGAAGTGTCCGCGGATGTAAAGAATTTCTCCATGGATCCCACCTTTACCATAGCGCTGACAGATGTTATGAAGGAACTGAAAACCGATGACATCACAGATATGGATAAACTAAAGGATGCCTTAAATGATCTGGAGGACGCCGCACTGAAACTGGTAGACGGTTCCGCAGAGCTTTCCAAAGGGGCCGGCACGCTGGATAACAAATACAAAGAATTTGATGATGGTGTCAACACCCTGAAAAGCGGAATCGAAACACTGGACAGCGGTGCCGCACAGCTTGCTGACGGAATCGGCAGTTATACCGACGGCGTAGACCAGTTGGATGACGGGATCCAGACTTACCTGGGAAGCAACGGTGTCCTGACCGGCAAGGTCACAGAGTATGTAAATGGTGTCAGCACAGTGGTGAATGGCGTTAAGCAGTATGCAGACGGCGCAGTAAAGCTTGCAGACGGCACAGCGGCCTATATCGGCGGAGAAAAGCAGCTTGCAGCCGGAGCAGAGGGACTCAGACCCCTTGTATCGGGCCTGACGGAGATCAAGGGTGCCATTGAACAACTGAACAGTGTTCTGGACGGAAAAGGAAGCACCAAGGATGACATCCGCCTTGCTGCGGATACACTTGCTGCAGGAACACAGCAGTTAAAGGATACTCTGGATACTGAAGAGATCAATGACATGATGGCATTGATAGACCAGATGACAGGCACCGGACAGGAGCTGATCGGGGAGGCAGAGGGCCTTTCCTCTGTTATGCAGGAAAAGATTGCCAAACCGGTGGGTGAAATGATGGCGGCAGGCGAAAACCTCAAGGCAGGTCTCGGCTCTCTGCAGTCTTATCTGACCACAATCCAGACAGAGGCGGCAAAAGCCGTTGCCCAGGCAGAACAGATGATAACGGATTCTGTAAACGGCAGTATTGATGAGAAGAACGCTCAGCTTCAGTCTTCAGCACAAAACGCAGCCCAAAATGCGGAGGATGCCGCCAACGCCCAGCTCCAGGCAGCAAGAGACGCTTTGGACGCGCAGATCGCCGCATCAGATGATGAGGCAGTTAAAAGTGCTCTGGAAGCAGCAAAAGGCCAGCTCGGCAATGTATCCGTGTCCGCAGAAAATGTAGAGGAACTGCAGCATATCCAGACGCCTGCAGTGGAGGTGAACCTTCCTGCGTTTGATCCCTCCGGAATTATCGGGGCCATGGAACAGATGGCAGGCTCTTATCAGTCAGTCGAATCCACAGTAAATGAACTCTGCGGCACCGAACTGCCGTCGATCCAGAAGAAGCTGGAAGGCATCACAGCCGTAAAGGACCAGATTCCCACAGCTTCCATGCAGACATTAAAGGAGAGTGTATCTGCTCTCAACACAGGCATGCAGCAGTTAAAAGGAGGCATCGGCCAGCTCTCAGGCAGTGTGAATCTTCTGGATCAGAAGACCTCCGTACTTCCCGAGGCAGGCAAAGGGATTCAGGCGCTTCTGGACGGTTTCCAGAACCTGGGAGGCGCGAACCGGCAGCTTTTGGACGGCGCAGCCGAGCTGAAAGAAAAGGCTCCCATACTGGTACAGGGTGTGGGAACATTACAGGGCGGCACCTCAGAGCTCAGCCAGGGCCTTGACGCGTTAAGCACAGAGCTTTCTTCCGGAGCCTCCACGCTTTCCGCAAACAGCGGCACACTGCGGGAAGGAGCTTCCGTTCTTACCTCAGGAACCGGCGAACTGCTGACCGGCAGCAACACCCTGCAGGATGCCAGCGGCCAGGTGCAGGACGGCATCTCCCAGCTCAAAGACGGCGCCAAAACCTTGAAGGACGGCATGAAGGAATTCGACGAAAAAGGCACAAAAAAGATGAAGGACACCATAGAAGATGAATTGGGCGATGTCCTGGACCGATTAAAAGCCCTCAATTCTGAAAACTGCACTTATGATACCTTCAGCGGAAAAGCAGACAACATGAACAGCAACGTGAAATTTATCATTGAAACAGACGCGATCGAGACAGAAGAATAAGATAAATCTTTGATCAGGCGGTACAGCACATTGTGGCTGTACCGTTTTTTTGATTCTGTCATCTGCAAATAGAGTATACAACTATATTGACAGTATACAACTACTGCGATATAATACAGAAAAACCAGGAGGTATAAAAAATGCGTAGTGACAGAATCAAAAAAGGAGTGGAGGCCGCGCCGCAGAGGGCACTGCTCTATGCACTTGGACTGACAGATTATGAGATGGAGAAGCCGCTGATCGGAATTGTAAGTTCACAAAACGAGATTGTGCCGGGGCATATGAATCTGGATAAGATAGTTGCAGCGGTTAAGCAGGGTGTCTCTGAGGCAGGCGGCGTTCCTGTTGTATTTCCGGCGATCGCAGTGTGCGATGGAATTGCCATGGGACATGAGGGAATGAAGTATTCCCTTGTGACAAGAGAGCTGATCGCAGATTCCACAGAAGCCATGGCTATGGCTCATCCCTTTGACGGCCTTGTCATGGTGCCGAACTGTGACAAGAATGTTCCCGGCCTTCTCATGGCAGCCGCGCGCCTGAACATTCCCTCCATTTTTGTGAGCGGAGGGCCTATGCTCGCCGGCATTTCCAAAAAAGAGCGCATCAGCTATTCCACCGTGTCCGAGGCGGTCAGTTCCTTTAAGGCAAACCGCATAGACGGGGAAACGCTCTGTACTTATGAGAAGAAAGCATGTCCCACCTGCGGCTCCTGTTCCGGCATGTTTACTGCCAACAGTATGAACTGCCTGACAGAGGTGCTGGGGATGGCCCTTCCCGGAAATGGAACCATCCCGGCTGTCTACAGCGCCAGGCTGCGTCTTGCAAAAGAGACCGGGCGGCGTATCCTGGAACTTGTCAAAGAGGATGTGAAGCCCCGGGATCTTATGGTCAGGGAGGCATTTGAAAATGCCCTGACCATAGATATGGCCCTTGGCTGCAGTACCAACAGCATGCTTCATCTTCCGGCCATTGCCCATGAGTGTGAGATAGAGATTGACCTGGATCTGGCAAATGAAATTTCAAAGAAAACACCGAATCTGTGCCGCCTTTCTCCCGCAGGAAACCACTATATAGAGGAACTGGAAGAAGCAGGCGGCATCCCTGCCGTGATGCATGAAATCAGTAAGCGAAACCTCCTGCATACAGAGCTGCTTACCTGTACAGGGAAAACCGTAGAAGAAAATATAAGCGGACATGAGATAAGAGACACCTCCATCATCCGTCCAATCAGCCGGCCCTACAGCGCCGGGGGCGGTATCGCTGTGCTGAAAGGCAGCCTCGCCCCGGAGGGCTGTGTGGTCAAAAAATCTGCCGTGGACGAGAAAATGATGCGGCACACAGGCAGGGCCCGCGTCTTTGACGGAGAGGAAGAGGCCCTGTCTGCCATCTATGCAGAAAAGATCCACGCAGGCGATGTAGTCGTCATCCGCTATGAAGGTCCAAAAGGCGGCCCCGGAATGCGGGAAATGCTCAATCCGACTTCAGCCATTATGGGAAGCGGCCTCGGTGACAAGGTGGCGCTGATTACTGACGGACGGTTTTCCGGGGCAACCAGAGGAGCCGCCATCGGTCATGTGTCCCCGGAGGCGGCAGACGGGGGGAATATCGGGCTGGTGGAGGATGGAGATCTGATTGAAATTGATATTTTAGACTGCCGGATCAATATTCTCATCTCCGACGAGGAACTGGCGGCCAGAAGGGTCGATTGGAAACCAAAAGAAAAAGCGCTTAAAGGATATCTGAGAAGATATGCCAAAAGTGTTTCCTCCGGCAGCAGAGGGGCGGTCCTGGACTGAGGCCCTGCCGTACACCATAGAAATGCCGCATTGCCATAATGCGGCATTTCCTGTATAATAAAAGACATATTGCAGAGGAAAGAAAAGAGAAAGAAGAGGATTTACCAATGATATCACACGAAAAAATAGAAGAGTTCATCTGTCAGTATCCGGTTTATCAATATGCCTTCTTCAGTCCGGAGGAAATTGATTTTTCCTACCGCGTCAGATGGATCTGCGAAAAAGAGTGCGATCGTTTCCAGTCCACCTGGGCCTGTCCGCCGGCTGTGGGAAGTGTGGAAGAGTGCAGGCACCGCTGTCTTGCCTACAAAGAATGCTTTCTGTTCTCCACCATAGCGGAGGTCTCCGATGTCATCAATTTTGAGGAGATGCTGTCCACCCGCAGGGAACATGAAAACATAACAGCCGCCATCGAACAGTTCATAAAGTCCCAGGGAACCGGGTGTATGGCTCTCTCCACAGAATCCTGTGACATCTGTGAAACCTGCACGTATCCGGATGCCCCCTGCCGTTTCCCGGAGAAAATGCATCCCTGTGTGGAGAGCCACGGCATCATCGTCAGTGAACTGGCTGAAAAATATAATCTGGATTTTACCCTGTCTCCAAACCAGATTCTCTGGTTCGGCATTCTTTTTATCGAATAGATTGCAAGGTATCAAAGATCAGGAGGGCGGAACCGTCCCATACCGGGAACTCCCGCCCCCTTTTGTCATCAATTCTCCACTTTTCGCATACTCATAATAGTAAGACATCACCCCGGAGCACCCCCATGCGCAAAAAATCCACCCCCATCACCGGCCGCATCGCCGACTCCCTTCAAATCCCCAAAGACCTGGCATACCGGGAAGCCATCTTCACCATGACCGGCTCCAGGGAGCTTTTTATAGAAAATTACAAATGCATCCGCCAGTATGAGGACACCTGCATTATTCTCCTCACCAAACACGATGCTATAAAAATAGAGGGAACCCACCTCACCATTGACTACTACACCAACGAAGAGATGAAGATCACAGGAAGCATCTGTCGTGTTTCCTTTCTATAAGAAAATGGGAGGTAACAAAGTTGAAGGCTTGGAATTATTACTGCAAAGGCTATGTCCGCATCCGTCTGCAAAGCGGCGGCCCGGAACGTTTCCTGAATATGTGTGCCCACCATAATATCCCTGTCTGGGATCTGCAGAACCGGGAAGGGTTCTACGAAATGAATGTGAGTATCTCCGGGTTTTACCAGATGAAACCCATATGCCGAAAGACCGGTTCCCGTGTGAAAATCATAAAAAAATACGGACTGCCCTTCTTTTTTTACCGGAACAAAAAAAGAAAGGCATTTTTTATCGGCATTCTGGCAGGATTTTTTCTGCTCATGGTATTGTCCCAGCACATCTGGAACATTCATGTGGAGGGAAACCGCCACAACAGCACGCAGACCATACTCAATTATCTGGATGAGATCCAAATCCATCACGGTATCTTAAAAAAAGATGTGGACTGCTCCTACATAGCGGAACAGATGCGCAGGGAATTTCCTGACATCACCTGGGTATCCGCAAAAATATCCGGCACCCGGCTCATATTGGAAGTAAAAGAAAATGCCACGGCAAACAAGATAATAAAACAGACCGAGGAAAATCCCAGCAGCATAATTGCCGGAAAATCAGGAACCATTGTCTCCATGATCACCAGAAAAGGCACGCCCTGCAAAAAAGTGGGAGAGACCTGCGAAAAAGGCGAGACTCTGGTGTCCGGCAGGGTGGATATTATGAACGACAGCAAGGAAGTGGTGGGGTATGAATACACAGAATCCGATGCTGACATCTATATTCAGTCCCAGATGCAGTATTACCATGAATTCGACATACATTTTCAGAAGAATGTCTATACCGGGGAAGCCAAGAAAGGCCCGGTCCTGCAGTTAGGTGATTACTTTATCAATCTGAAAGGGAAGAATCATTTTGACCAGTTTGATACCGTAACCAAGCTGCATCAGGTCCGGTTGACAGAGAACTTCCGCCTTCCCATTTTCTACGGAAGCAGCACAGATTACGAGAGTGTCACAAAGCCCTTCAAATACACAAAGGAAGGCGCTGAGAAAAAAGCGCAGGAACAGCTTGAACTTCTGCTTGATACCCTGCGCGAAAAAGAAGTACAGGTAAAAGAGAACCATGTAAAAATACAGGTGCTTAACAATGTCTGCGTGGCAAAAGGCCAGTTGACAATCATAGAAAAATCCACGGAAAAACAGCCGGTGGAGATTCTGGAACAGCCTGCCCAAAATGCAGAAGAGGCAGAGGAAAACTAAAATTACTGCTGCCCGTGGAACGCGGGAACGGTCATGAAAGCCTGAATCAGGAAAGAAAACGCTCTGTGTGCGGCTGTGAAAAGGCTGCGTTTAGAATCCTTCCGTCCCCGACAGATGTAAAACCTGCCGGGGACAATTTTCACGCACCCTGCCTTGGGGAAAATGTATTGACAGAACCGTGGAAGAGAACATATACTTGTGTTGGATTCTACTAACGTTTTTACTTACAGGAGGGGAATATATGTTAAAGCAAATATCCATATTCGCAGAAAATAAGAAAGGGATGCTGCAGTCTGTCACCGGTATCCTGGCACGGGAAAATATTAATATTATGGGATCTGTCACAAACGACAGTGCCGAATACGGCATCATCCGAATGGTGGTCTCTGATCCGCAGCGGGCGCTGGAGGCCCTTTCCAAAGAAGGTTTTATCTGCCGCGACACGGATGTTCTGGGCGTGGAGCTGGATGACAATCCCGGTGCCCTGGACAGGCTTTTGGTCTCTCTTTTGGACAGCAATATCAATGTGGACTATCTATACCTTTCCTTCAACCGCAGTTCGGGAATGCCTATCATGATCCTCCATGTGGACTGCATCAATGAGGTGAAAAACTGCCTGCAGGCCAAAGGACACTGTGTCCTGTAAGTGTTTAAAGGATTACAGATGCCTCTGCTATTCCCAGATCAATAAGCTTCTTGACTGAAAATTCAACATCAGAACTTAAAACAGTCTCCAGCTCTGCCGCAAACCCTTCCATATCTTCCTTGTTAAGGCGATCCAGCAGGGAAGTGAGGCGGGGGAGATAGTATCTGTTTAAGGTTTCACGATTTCCCCGCATATTTCGGATAGGGTATCCCCACATAAGCTGATAAAAGAGTGAGGTATAGACGTTCCTGACCGCGTGATAGGGGGCCAGATGTATTGCATGTGTATCACAGCATTTTTACTGCTTACCGCGGCAATTATTATATGGATCATATTGAGTCTGAAAGAGAGCTCGAAAGAAAATGAAAGGCTGGAAATCAGTGCAAACCGTGACCCTCTCACCGGTATTAAAAACCGAAACTGCTTTCGTTCCGATGCAGAGATGCTTGCAGCCGGAAGTTACCGGACATTTGCCTGTGTTTATATGGATGCAAACGGGCTTCACGAGATCAACAATCATATGGAGCATGCAGCAGGAGATCAAATGCTGAAGGATTTGGCAGAGGTGCTCCGGCAGGTGTTTGGTCCGGAATATGTATACCGCATTGGCGGTGATGAATTCGTAGCCTTTTGCCTGAATCAGGATAAGCCGGAAGTTTTCCGCAGGATGAACGGAAAAGAACGTCAGTTACGTGTTCTAAACAAGGAGTTAGAACAGATACTTTTGGAGAAACAGGATGCGGATACATTCCTGTCTGTTTGGGCACCTGGTTTTAACGGAGTATATTTTGTCAATTTAAGCGGCGATGCCATCCGTCATTTATTTATCCCTTCCTATTTTCAGGAGCTGCTTGAGGAGACAAAGGATAAATTCAGCGAAGCCCTGCGCCTTAATGCCAACCGTATTGAAAAGCTGAATATCGGCTGCAGTTTGAAAACTTCTGCGACTACGGGTATCTGGAGACTCTTTTGAACCGGGATAGGAAAGGGAGAAGCGCATTTCGGATAAATTCACGCAACGCATAAGCCGGCATAATGTATAATGAGCTGATTTAAGTGCGCACCAGGCGCACAGAGGAAATAAAAATGACAAATACATGCCAGCTGAGCAATAACACTATAGATTATGTGAAACGTTACCGGTGCATCCTAGATACAATGATCGAGAACATGACATCTGTCTGCCTTACCGACAGTATTTCCGCAAACTTTATCAAACAGATGATCCCGCACCACCGGGCAGCCATCGAAATGTCGGAAAATCTGCTGCGCTTTACGACATGCATACCGCTTCAGAACATTGCCCAGAATATCATATGCTCCCAGAAAGAAAGTATCTGCAGTATGGAGGCCATCTGCTCCGAATGCAGCCGCCGGAGAAATACACCCCGGGCGTTGAATTACTACCAGCGCAGCAATGAGTGCATCCTTCGGAATATGTTCAGGGAAATGCACACGGCCTGCACCGACAACTGCATTGACGCAAATTTCATGCGTGAAATGATTCCCCACCACAGGGGTGCTGTCCTTATGTCCCAAAATGCACTTAAGTTTTGTATCTGTCCGGAATTAAAACCGATTTTGGAGTCGATCATTGATTCCCAGGAAAAGGGTGTTCAGGAGATGCAGCAGCTTCTAGGGGAGATCACGCAAAAATAAGTTCAGGGGGCACCGTAAGACAGTGTCCCCACCTTTTATCGCCTGCGCCCCGAAAATATCCTGCCGATTGCATATCAAATATGTTACAATGAATTAAGACACAGACAAATTCCACGATAACGATAAGAGACATTGAGGGAGGCAGGCGTATGGAATTAAGGGTACTTCGTTATTTTCTGACAGCAGTCAATGAGGGAAATATCACCAGAGCCGCAGATATTCTGCATGTGACGCAGCCTACACTCAGCAGGCAGCTCATCGAACTTGAAAATGAATTGGGCGCTACCTTGCTCATCAGGGGAAAACGCTCCCTGACTCTGACAGATGACGGAATGCTGTTCAAACAACAGGCAGAGGAGATTGTAGAACTGGCGGATAAGGCAGAACAGACCTTTACAGGGAAAAATGAAGCCATCAGCGGAGTGATTTCACTTGGCGCATCAGAGGCATTGGGAGGCCGTGTCCTGGCAAGATATATGAAGCAGTTTCTGAAAAAATATCCGGATGTCAGATTCGATTTATATAACGAGATGGCTGACAATATCAAAGACAAACTGGAAAAAGGGCTGTTGGATCTGGGCCTGTTGCTGGAACCGGTTGATACCAAAAAATATGAATTTCTCCGCCTGTCACAGAAAGAGAGCTGGGGCATACTGCTTCGCAAAGATCATCCACTGGCAAAAAAAGACAAGATTTATGTGCAGGATCTAAGAGAATATCCCTTAATTCTGCCAAAAAGGGAAAATGCAAGAAATGAAGTGCTGAACTGGCTGCAGTGTGAAGAAAGCCATCTGAACATCCCTGTAAATTATAATCTGCTTTCTAATGTGGCACTTCTGGTGGAAGCAGGTATCGGCTGTGCGGTATGTCTGGACGGCGCACTGTCTGTTCATTGCAGTCCGGATATTTGTTTTTGCCCGGTCTATCCGGAACATACAACGCGGAGCGTCCTGCTTTGGAAAAAGAATCACCTGTTCCAGCCGGCGGCATCCTTGTTTATTCAAATGCTGCACACTCATAAATGGGGCGAGTAACAATAAATACGATTTTTTTTAAATACAGAGGGTGTTCCTCAAGTCTTCCTGGCTTTGGGGACACCCTCATTTTATGCCCGGAATCATACGCTCAGCGTATGATAAACGATAAAATGTAAGCATTGGACGAAAAGCGGACTGTGAATTTATAATAGACCTATAGCTAAAGGAGGTATTGGAAGATGACTGAGTTTGAAAAGAAACAGTCCGGCAAAATATACGATGCCCGTGACTCTGAACTTCGTTCGCTGCAGTATAGGGCTAAAGATCTGATGCGGGAGTATAATAGGATTCCTGCGGCAAACGAAAATGAAAAAAAACGGGTCTTAGACATGCTTGTGGGAGCGGCCGGAAAAAATGTCCGTGTGAACCAGCCATTTTATGTGGATTACGGAAGCAATATTTTCATCGGGGACAACAGCTTTATCAATTTGAACTGCACGTTGCTGGATACAGGGAAAATCACCATAGGAAAAAACACTTTGATCGGACCGGATGTAAAAATCTATACGGCTGTACATGCAAAAGAAACAAGCGAACGGTTCTGGGAAGAAGATGACGGTGCCGTATATGTGAAAACATGGACACAGCCTGTCCGCATAGGGGATGGGGTATGGATCGGCGGAGGCGCGATCCTGCTGCCGGGAGTTACCATCGGAGATCATGCAGTGATCGGAGCCGGAAGTGTGGTAACAGAGTCCATACCGGCCGGGGCAGTAGCCTGTGGGAATCCATGTAAGGTAAAAAAGAGGAGGGAGGCAGATATCTGATGATAACCGGACGGCGGCGCCGAGCTGCTGGAAAAGATATCCAAATGGCTGAAAAAACTTGATATATGTGCCGGGAAAGGAAGGGAAAATAATTATGAAGTATATAACATTAGGTGATTCGGATTTGAAAATATCACGCATCTGTATGGGATGCATGGGATTTGGAGATGCAAAGAGGGGACAGCATTCATGGACATTGGATGAAGAGCATTCCAGAGAGATCATAAAAAGGGGCCTGGAGCTGGGGGTGAATTTTTACGATACAGCCATCGCCTATCAGAGCGGAACCAGTGAACAATATGTAGGAAAAGCACTGCGGGATTATGCCAAAAGGGATGAGTTGGTAATCGCCACAAAATTCCTCCCCCGGACAGAGGAAGAAATAAAGGCTGGAATTACCGGACAACAGCATGTTGAGCGTATGATAAATCAGAGCCTTAAAAATCTGGGCATGGATCATGTGGATCTTTATATTTACCACATGTGGGATTTTAAGACCCCACTTTATGAGATCATGGAGGGGCTGAACCGTGTGGTAAAAGCCGGAAAAGCCAGATATATCGGTATTTCCAATTGCTTCGCCTGGCAGCTTGCCAAAGCAAACGCATTAGCGGAGCGGGAAGGATTCGCAAAGTTTGTCTCTGTACAGGGACATTATAATCTTATCTTCCGGGAAGAGGAACGGGAAATGGTTCCTTATTGCCGGGAAGAAAATATTGCATTGACACCGTACAGTGCGCTGGCTGGCGGACGCCTTTCCAAACAGGCGGGGGAGACATCAAAGCGCCTGCAGGAAGATGACTATGCAAGGCTTAAATATGACGGGACAAAGGAACAGGACGAAGTTATCATAAGCAGGGTAGCAGAGCTGGCACAAAAAAGGGGTGTGTCTATGACAGAAATCTCATTGGCCTGGCTTCTGTCCAAAGTAACGGCTCCGGTGGTGGGCGCCACAAAATTTCAACATATCGAGGGAGCTGCACATGCTGTGGACATACAACTGACAGAAGAAGAAATGAAGTATCTTGAGAAGACGTACGTTCCCCATAAACTGGCCGGCGTTATGGCCCAGAACCAGGCGAATATGCAGAAGAAACCAGTGTGGTCCACAGGAGATCAGAGAATATAAATCCACAATCAGAGAGGAGAAAAGAAATATGCCGCATATTGCAATCACAATGATTCCGGGCAGAACTGCAGAAGAAAAAAAGAAATTAGCGGAGAGGGTACATGAGTTCATTACTGCAGAGCTTCAGATTGATGGTAAGTATGTATCGGTTTCAGTGGAAGATATTTTGAAAGAAAACTGGAATCAGTCTATGGAAAAGTTAACGGATGATATCATGTATGTAAAGCCCGGTGTGTAGAACGAAACAGGATTGCCATCAGGAGAAATCTGCATGCCCTCGGAGAAAATGGAGAGATTCTAACTGAATGTTGACACAATGTCAGGACAATGCTATAACTATTATAGTGACACGGTGTCAGAAAATTAGATGAACAACTTGAGAGGGGGAGCAGGAAATGCCAAAAGGATCGCCGGAGCGGACTTCCGCCAGAAAGGAAGAAATTGTAAAGGCCTGTGAACAGCTATACCAGACCATGAGTTTTCGGGAAATCAACTTAAAAGAGATTGGAAAAGTGACATCCTTTACCAGAACGTCAATCTATAATTATTTTCAGACGAAAGAGGAGATTTTTCTGGAGTTACTGAAACGGGAATATGAATTATGGATTGATGAACTTCAGCAGATCATAGAAGGGAATGAGACACTTTCAAAGAAAGATTTTGCAGGCCAGATAGCAAAAAGCCTGGAGCATCGGGAGCAGCTCTTAAAAATCATGTCCATGAATATGTATGACATGGAAGAAAACAGCCGCCTGGAAAATCTGGTGGATTTTAAGAAGGCTTACGGAAAATCTATGAGAACAATGTTAAGATGCATGAGCAAGTTTTTCCCGGATATGGAACTAAAAGAGCAGCAGGATTTTATTTACGAATTTTTCCCTTTTATCTATGGCATTTATCCGTACACAAGAGTGACGGAAAAACAAAAGGAGGCCATGGAACAGGCTGGGGTCAACTATGTATATCAATCCATTTATGAGATCACCTTTCAGTGCCTGATGCAGCTGCTTCCGGATAAGAAATAAAAACACATATAAACTGAGTGAAAAATTTAATTACAAGCAAGGAGGATAACAATGTCAGAAAAAATCGTACAGACTGCAGGAAGAGATCAATTAGGAGAATTTGCTCCGTCATTTGCACATTTCAATGATGACATCTTATTTGGTGAGGAATGGAACAGCCAGTCCATTGATCTGAAAACAAGATGCATGATTACTGTGGTAGCATTGGTGTCATCAGGGATCACCGATTCCTCTCTGATCTATCATTTGCAGAATGCAAAAGCACATGGAGTGACAAAGGAAGAAATCGCAGATGTTCTCACCCACATTGCCTTTTATGTAGGATGGCCAAAAGGATGGGCGGCATTTAAGCTGGCGAAAGAAGTATGGAATGAGACGGAAAAGGAAGAGACGGAGAAGGACAAGTTCCAGAATACCATCTTTTTCCCTGTAGGAATGCCAAATGATGGGTTTGCACAGTACTTTACCGGACAGAGTTATCTGGCCCCGGTTTCTTCCGAACAGGTAGGCATTTACAATGTGACGTTTGAGCCGGGATGCCGTAATAACTGGCATATCCATCAGGCGGACAAAGGCGGAGGGCAGATCCTCATCTGTGTAGGCGGACGAGGCTATTATCAGGAATGGGGGAAAGAACCTGTTGAGATGAAGCCGGGTGATTGTATCAATATTCCTGTAGGAGTGAAGCATTGGCACGGTGCGGCGCCGGACAGCTGGTTTGCCCATCTGGCCATAGAAGTGCCTGCAGAAAACGGATCAAATGAATGGCTGGAAGCGGTTAATGATGAACAGTATGGAAAATTGAGATGATTTGGTGACTACTAAAAACCGGCATTGCTTTAAAAGTGATGCCGGTAACCGTAATCGGAACTATGAATGGAGAACATCCAACCTGGACACTGGTGGCCCATGTGGGAATCATCGGACACGACAGAGTTCCGGTAAGTTTGGCAGCGCCGCACTTTATCAATCAATTTATCAAAGATACGAAGAAACTGTCCATCAACATGGTAGGCATGGTTGAAAAAATAAAAGGTAAAAGTACAGATATTTTATCGATTGTACAAACGGAAGAAGAAATTCGAGAGAGGGTAAAAGATGTTTTTGATAATATCATTGTGGAAAGAACACAGAAATTAATTATTTTTATTGATGAATTAGATCGCTGTAAACCGACATTTGCCATAGAAATGTTAGAAAGGATAAAACATTACTTTGAAGATAACCACACTATATTTGTAGTATCTGTAAATAAAGAACAATTGGTACATACCATATCCAATTATTATGGTAGTGGATTTGATGCTACTAGATATTTGAATAAATTTTTTGATGAAAATGTAAATTTACCAGAAATGAGCAGTTACTCAAAGCGTACTGTTGAATGTGGTAACACTAATACTGAAAAAACATATTGGTTAACAAAGATTGCAGATGAGCTAGGGATGTATTATCATTTATCACTTAGAGATAAACTTATTTATAGAAGTAGCCTTGTATGATTTTATTAGATATTGTTGATGCAAATGAGAAGAAAAAATTTATAGAAGGCAACAGCGATTTTGTAGAAAAGACTTTACCTCAGATTGAAATTTATAAGCAATTTGTTCTTAGAGTTATAGGCGATGGAAGCAGAGACGAACAAGAGAAAAAATTAAAAAGCAAGCTGGAGTCTATAAAAGAATTCAGTTTGCTTTTTATGTACACAGAAATAATGCACAGTACACAATTGTGCTTTCTGCTAAAGCCAGTAAATTCAAGGCATAAGAGGGATAGGCTACATTTTATTATCCCAACTGGTGGTACTCTCTTCCTATGCCTGTGTTGACCTTTATAGACGAACACGATTTAGCCAGGAAGAAGATCGTGCTTTTTTGTTCCCACGGAACTGGAGGACTGGCAAGCAGCGTACAGGACATCACGGCAGAACTACCGGACGACTGTGAGATAGAAGAAAATGTGATTGGCGTATACCGTGACGATATTCCCGGCGCTCAGGCGGAAATACAGGAATGGCTGGGGGAGATCGGATATTAAAAGATTAGAATATGGCAACAGAAAGACTTCAGGATAGAGCAGCCATATACTTATAAACTTTCCTCCAAACTTCCCATATTTTAGTTCGTCAAACTGAAAGTTGTAACACTGTGAACTGTGGTTACTTGATACGTTCAGCAAATATTTCTGCATTTATATTCCATTCACCATCATCTTTTACAGTAACATTTTTCCAATGAAAACGATTATCCTCAATCCTAGTGAAAATCCACTTTCTTTTCTTATCGTTGATGTAGGTAAGCACTATCATGTCATTTTGTTCTCTTGCTTCAAGTCGTATTATTTTTCCGGTATAACCATAAGCGACATCCCATGCGTGTGTGTCGGGATTATAGATACGCAGTGATGTTCCGTACTCATAATCAGGCAGAATAATAACATCTTGAATAGCCATTCCTTCAAGAACCCATGAGAAATACCATTCGCCTTTAATTGAAAGGGAATTGTTACTCTCTATATAGTCTATCGCCCAATTACCGATAAGTTTTCCGAAATAATTAAACTCTTCGGGTAATGCTGTGTTTTTACATTCACTTGTTAATGCTTCAAAAAAATCTTCCATTGTTTATTCCTCCAATTATAAATAATCTTCAGCGATAGTGACCGGCCAATACTGATTTTTGCAAAATATGGCCTTGCATAGCCGCCAGCAAATCTTTTTTTCTGGCAGTGCTTGGTAAATCAAGACGACAATCCAGCGAAAAGACATTAAAGTGATAAATATGTGACCAATTAAATGGTGGCTTAGGCCCCCTATATCGATGTTTGCCATATCCACATCCCTGTATAGCGCCCAAGGAATCAACTTGCTCACCATGCGGAATATTTTCAGGAATCAAAGATATGGCGGGTATATTCCAGATTACCCAATGATTATATGCCGGAATCGGATGCCCCATATCATCCATGATGATTGCGATAGACTCTGCCATTTCACTTAAATCGTCCAATACTAACTCCGGAGATACATCTTCTCCATGTCCAGTATATTTAACAGGAATGAGTCCCCCATCTTCAAAGCATGGGGAGGATACAATTAACTTTTTCATTTGCTATTCCTTCCTAAAACAGACTGCGTTTTATTTTCAATGTTGTCCTTAACCGGGAGATTGAAACCAGCCCGCAAAATTCAATTTGTTGATAACGCAAACTCAACTATTACTACTTCGTTTTTATCAGGATCTTTTAAACGGACTTCGTAAGTTCCCTAATCATATCTAATGGGATCAGATAGTGTGACTCCTTTTTCCTTTAAACATACCATTGTGGCATCGAGATTTTCTGTTTGAAAAACAAATGATTGATATCCAGTTGGCTGCGCATGAATGGCTTTACAATCCCATATACAAAGAGTGGGGGCGTTTTTTATAAAGCCAAGATAAACTCCATTTGAATCATCCACATCAGTCCTGATGAAAGGTATTTCTAATATATCCCTATAGAATACAACAAGTTCTTGTGCTTTCTCCGAAAAAATATTTGGGCATAGTATCCCGTTAACATTTTCCTGCCTCCTCAGTTTTCGTTTGTTTAATCATACAATATTTTAATTTGAATGTATAGCAGTTTGACGCTATCCGGCTTTTGTTGATGGCGTTTTTCTTTATGACCTGGAGACTGCCGAATTCAATCCGCTGAGCAGCAGGACCATTGAGCTGGCGGCAATCAAACTCAGCCAGAGGAACGGCGTATTCCAAAAAGAGGACGATTACATCGGTATTTTCGGTTTCCAAAAGATATCTCGCAACCGGATGAAGCGGTCATGCTGACCGGAGCTGCAAGAGAACAGTTGGAAGCCGAGCGGACAGAAGAGGAGTGCCCGGAAGATGGGTATCTCATCTGACACCGTGGGGAACTTTAAGCTGGATATTGACGCGAGAAGGTAATGAAGGAAACGCTAGCAGACCGCAAAAAAGGATTTACGCAAATCTACGCGACGATAAATGCAAGATTTACTACGATATTCCGGGAAGGGCATGGTATAGGATAGCTGACACAATAGATATGGAATGGCTGGAACAGCAGAGATTTCACATGGGATCTGGTTTCTTGAGAGTGTGAAACTTTTTCTGTAAAATAGGATTTATAAGGTTCTTCTATGATAAA
>OATT01000481.1_pt1 | contig 38228 bp, 35 predicted proteins | sample 1476071 | NCBI WGS metagenome assembly OATT01 (sample SAMEA2579989, study PRJEB22360) | human gut metagenome | biome: human gut; feature: human-associated habitat; material: faeces | place: Denmark | collected 2008/2010 | reverse complement strand
TCAATGACTTGACCAAATTCGATGGAGATAGCACTATCCCCAACCGGAGAAATTGTGGGATTCATACGTGCCCCCTAGCCTAATAATTTTGCAATACCTTGCAAGGATGTAACGCCGATATAAGCAGTCACAAGCACAACAATCCAGCCGGTATAGAATAAAACCGGATTGTGCTTATAATCCCCTACAATATTCGTCTTACGCGTCGCCAATAACATAACGGCTAAGGTAACAGGCAAGATCAAACCATTCACAGAACCCGCCACGATTAACAGCGTAGCTGGTTTACCGATAAAGATAAGAATGCATGTGGACACGAAGATGAATGCCATGATGGTCAATTTTTCATACCGTTCCACCACCTTGAACAAGGTTTTAAGGAAGGATACCGATGTATAAGCAGCACCCACAACAGATGTCAACGCAGCGCAGAAGAATACGATACCGAATAATTTATGGCCGATTTCACCAGCACCAAGTAAGAACGCAGAACCTGCTGGATCCTTTGGATCTAATGCAAAGCCCATGGATACTACGCCGAGTACGGCTAAGAATAACAATATACGAACAATGGCGTCTACGGACATGCCCATGAAGGCAGCGCGACGTACATCTTTTAAATGTTCACGACCTGTAATACCCGCATCAATCAAGCGATGGCCGCCGGAGAATGTAATGTACCCACCTACGGTACCGCCGATAAGGGTAATCGTAGCTAGCCAAGGGTAATTGGTTGGCACAATGGCATGGGTTGCGGCCTCTGCTATAGGAGGATTAGTAGAAAACGCTACATAACCGATGAGTACGAGCATCACTGTACCCAACACTTTCGCCGTATTATCGAGAACGCCACCCATTTTAGGGGATGCAAATAATAGAATACCCAAGATACCACTGATGGCTGCTGCCGTCGTCGTATCGATACCGAATACGATGTTAAGACCCATGGACGCACCACCAATGTTGCCGATATTAAACGCAAGGCCCCCAAGGGAAATCAAGAATGCTACGAAGTAACCAAGCCCTGGCAATACCTTATTCGCAATGTCTTGGCCCCGCATTTGGGATATGCCGATGATGGTCCACACATTGAGCTGTGCAATGATGGAGAAAATAACGGACACCACAATGGCGAACGCAAAATCCGCCTGTAACTGGCCTGTAAACGCCGCCGTTTGTAACATAAATCCTGGCCCAATGGACGACGTGGCCATCAAAAATGCTGCCCCTAAGAGGACAGATAAACTCGCTTTACCTGTAATCGGTTTCATACTGACTCCTTTTATCTATTCTGATTCTATCTATTCTTATACAATCGATTGTAATCTATCGATTCTGAAAATTCGCTACCACGACACCTGCCTTAGTGAGGCCTTCACGAATATACTTTGTGAAAGCTATAGCTTTTGGATTATCGCCATGAACGCATACGGAATCGGCTGCAATATCGATTGTTTTACCCGTATTCGTTACGACCTTGCCTTCTTGCACCATCATGAGCACCCGTTCCAAGGCCTCTTGCGGGTCTTTTATGAAAGCCCCCTCTTCCGTACGAGGCACCAAGGTGCCTTCTGCTGTATACCCTCGGTCCGCAAAGACCTCTTGTATCACTGGGATACCTCGTCGCTCTGCCTCTTTGGCTATATAACTACCGCTGAGCACCATCGCTCGAACCTTGGGATTCACCGCTTGTAAACCATCTAACACCGCATCAGCTAATTCCGGTGTTACACACGCCATATTGTAAAAAGCACCATGTAATTTCATATGCTGCAACTCTACATCGTACTGATTACAAAAGGCTTGCAACGCACCGAGTTGGTAGATCATATACGCCCGTGCCTCATCAGGGCTGACCGCCATCTTGCGGCGTCCAAAGCCCATTAAATCGGGATATCCCGGATGAGCCCCTACGGCTACGCCCTTCTCTTTACACATCTTAACAGTGGCCTCCATGATGAGAGGATCGCCGGCATGCCAACCACAGGCCACATTGGCACTAGTGACGTGATTTAACACCTCACTATCCATGCCCAATGTATAATTACCAAAGCTTTCACCTAAATCGCTATTTAAATCTATATAATGTGACATCACTATGCTCCTCTCGTTCTTCATCGTTCTTATATACTTGGTTTTTCTTATATTCTAATGCCCCTTATATTCTTCATCTTTTGTTTAAATTCTATAGAATATAGTAACATGATTATACAAAATATATTGATACGTTATCAATGATTTTTGTCATGTATACAAAATTCATATAATAACGCAAAAAAGCACTCGACGTAATGTCGAGTGCTTTCACAATCAATAGGACTATTGTTATTTGTGTGTATATGGAGAGAGTTGTAAGGGATTCAATGAAAGGGTCAATAGCCTACCGATTATTTATTATCCTTGGATGCAGCATCATCAGCTTGTTTGCTGTGGTCTGCAGATTTGTCATCATCGGATTTAGCATCGGATGTGTTAGCAGCATCCTTGTCGCTGATCACGATGTGACCATCTACAACATCAGCCAATAAGTGTTTCGCATCGATGTGATCCAAGTAGTAATCAGTTACATTGTCACGAATTTCAGATTCAATAACACGACGTAATGGACGAGCGCCCATTGTTTTGTCATAACCTTGTTCCATCAACAAATCTTTAGCTGCGTCAGTTACATCTAAGGTAATTTGTTTTTTAGCCAAAGTTTTGTTAACTTGGTCGAGCATCAAATCAACGATTTCCTTCAAATCTTCTTTACTCAATTGATTGAATTCAATAACAGCATTGAAACGATTCAAGAATTCAGGACGGAAGAATGGAGCAATACGGTCCATTACATCGACTTTGTTTTCATCGTCATTGTCGCTGCCATAACCGAAACCTGCATTGGATGTAGCAATGATAACAGTATTCTTGAAGTTTACTGTGTTACCTTGACCATCTGTTAAGCGACCATCGTCCAATACTTGAAGAAGTAATGTAATAACTTGAGGGTCTGCTTTTTCGATTTCATCGAACAATACGATGGAATATGGATTACGACGAACGCGTTCAGTCAATGTGTTGGAGTTATCTTCATAACCAACATAACCAGCTGTAGCACCAATCAATTTAGAAACCGCTGTGCGATCACTGTATTCAGACATATCCAAGCGGATAATAGCATCTTTGTTACCAAACATATCAAGTGCTAATTGTTTAGCCAATTCTGTTTTACCAACACCCGTAGGACCTACGAATAAGAAGCTACCGATTGGACGGTTACCTTCGTCAAATCCTGCACGGTTACGACGTATAGCTTTAGAAACAGCTTCTACTGCTTTATCTTGACCGATTACATGAGCTTGTAAACGAGATTTCATATCTTTCAAACGTTCAATATCGGATGCACCCATTTGAGAAACAGGGATACCAGTCATACGTTCTACCGCTTCGGCTACATCGTTAACCTTAGCCACAACCTTTTGATTATCAGTATGCTTGTCGATTTCTTCTTGTAATTTTTGAATACGCATCTTTTCGTTAATAGCGGATTCGTAATCTTCTTTTTGAGCAAACTCTTCTTGTTTTGCTTTAGCATCTGCAATATCTGCTTCTAATGTTTTAATATCAGTTACAGGATGTTGAGATGCCAAGTGAGCTGCTGTTACATCGATCAAGTCGATGGCTTTATCTGGCAAGCTACGTTGAGGAATGTATTGTACAGAATAATCTACAGCTGCTTTCAAAACGGCATCTGGCAATTCAATGTTATGATGCGCTTCGTATAATGGACGAATGCCTTGTAGAATTTTGAAAGTATCTTCTGCAGATGGAGCATTGACTTTTACTTCATTGAAGCGACGTGCAAGTGCTGCGTTTTTCATGATTGTGTTACGGTATTCATCTTGTGTAGTAGCACCGATAACAGTCATTTCACCACGGGACAAAGCAGGTTTCAAGATATCTGCTAAGCCTTTAGAGCCTTGACCATCACCTGTGGAACCAGCGCCCAAGATTTGATGGATTTCGTCGAAGAACAAGATGATATTACCAGCAGCCTTAACCTCTTTGATAAGGTTTTGGATATTTTCTTCGAAGGAACCACGATATTGAGTACCAGCTTCCAAACCGGAAATATCGATGGAAATGATTTCTTTATTTTTAATCGCTGCTGGAACATCGCCATTTACGATTGCTTGTGCCAAGCCTTCTACAACAGCTGTTTTACCAACACCAGCATCGCCGACTAGGACTGGGTTGTTTTTTGTACGGCGTGCTAAGATTTCAGCAGTTTCTTGAATTTCTTTATTACGACCGATAACAGGATCAAGCTTACCATTACGAGCTTCGTCTGTTAAGTTCGTACCTAAACGAGCAAGGATACCATCCTTTTTCATTTTGCCTTGTTGAGCTGCAGCTTGTGCTGCTTGGATTTCTTCATTAGTAGGCAAATGACCTGTTTGACGATAATAAGCAAACTCTTCAGGAGTTACTTCACGACCATTAATTTTATAACGGCGGTTTTCTGTGGAATAACCTCCCATATTACTCATCAATTGATTAAACAAATCATTCATGCTACCAAATTCGCTACCAAAGTTATTGAAATTGTTGTTCATATAAATTACCTCACTTTTTTACTACAAGTATATCTGTTTGACCTTTTAAGTCTCTTTAATTTCTTGCTTTATTTCTAGGTTTCTTTAACCTTATGTCATTATAATAATCTTATTAAGTCAAAAAGTCAATAGGTCAAAGTATAAATTTTTGACTTTTCTTGACTTTTATTTTGACAAATATAATTTTATTGGTAAAAGTACAGATAAATACTAGGTTTATAGGAGGTTCCCTATTTATATTTTTTTGCTTGTTTTATCAAATTTCTATTGTTTGTATTGATTTATTCCCTATATAATAGAAAAAAAGTCAAATATATCAAAGGAGATCAAACTATGGCACAACATTCTTCACCCCATACCGATTCCACCGCACTCCACAACACATCTATCATGACAAGTGCTAGCAACAAAGAACTAGCGAAGCGTATTAAAGACATTTCCCGGCAAGTACTAAAACGGAATTATAAACTCTATAAAGCATTGGAGAACAAATGAATACAGCTAATATCCAATTCACCTTACAAGATATCTATGAACTCCACGCCCAACTAGAAAGTGCATTTGCCCTTTCACCAGGCGTACGCGATGAAAACCTATTAGCATCAGCCGTCTATACCCCCTTTCAAACCTTTATGGGGAATGATCTATACCCATCCCTCTACGATAAAGCAGCACAATTATGTTACGGCATCGCCAACAATCATCCTTTTACGGATGGAAACAAACGAACAGCATTGCATAGCATGTATGTGTATTTAATTATTAATGGATTCGATATTACGGCAACACAACAAGACGTAGAAAACATGATTATCGATGTTGCCGCAGGTAATATGACAAATACAGAATTGGGGCAATGGTTACAGAAGAATACCGTAGAGATAGATGCGAATGTAAAGATAGATGCGAATTAATAATTTAACAGAGATACATAGGGTTCTATAAATTAGAACAGGCCGGTTCTATTTCTAACGAGACCTATACATAGGGTCCTTCAAATTAGTACACGCCTGTTCTATTTCTAACAAGACCTATACATAGGGCCCTTCAAATTAGTACAGGCCTGTTCTATTTCTGATAGGCACCTATATAGGGTTCTGAAAATTAGTACAGTCCTGTTCTAATTCTAACAAGACACATACATAGGGTCCTGAAAATTAGAATACGCCTGTTCTATTCCTAACAAGACACATACATAGGGTCCTACAAATTAGAACAGGCCTGTTCTATTTCTAATAAGACCTATACATAAGGCCCTTCAAATTAGTACAGGCCTGTTCTAATTTAAAATAGCAATGCAAAAGCGGATAGCCCATTACGAGCTATCCGCTTAATTCTTTGGTGATCCAGGAGGGATTCGAACCCCCGACCCACGGCTTAGAAGGCCGTACTAAAATCGCTCAACCACGCTATTAATCGATATTGACACACTAACGATAGCATATATAATTGCGTAATTTAGTTATTTTTTCTATACCATCGCATCAGTATTTGTCCTTATCAAAACACCACCTAAATAACTTTACTGTTGATTTAGGTGGTGTTCTTTATTGTTATGATACTAAAATAATCAGTTTCTAGTTAAAAGATTCTCGTTTCCATTCATCCAACTGCTCACGTAAACTACCTACTATTTCCATTTTTATTTCTAAAAGGCTACGTCCTTCAGGTACTTTAATAGATGCTAGTAGATCATTATAATCAGGAATCACCTCATCATTAGGATTATAGCGCTTAAATACACTAAGAAGTATATTTATATCTAATCCACGAGGATCTGCATATTGTTGGATTTTCTTTACAAGTATACTTTCTTTCCACTCAGAAAAAGCTTCTTCAATATCCTTATTTGCAGGAATAAGCCCAGGGACTAAAGTTTCATCTACAAATTGGAGCAACAAATTAGCAGCTTTAGCTTCACCTAACGCTTCTAATTGGGCTATCTGCTCGTGAAGTAAACGAAGTGTTTCATCATCAACACATTGTACACTACCTTCTGTATGTACTCTATTTCCAATTAACTTCATAACTGTAGCTGCTGTGATTAATTCGGTTCCTTCAAGTTTGACATCACCTTGCATTGGATTAATAGAACCACCATCAGTTTCTTCTGCTGGGAATAAATTTCTGTATGCACCGGCATATCTTTGCCACTCGGCTAGAGTAATACCAAAGGCATCATCATCCCATTCGAAAACATAATATTGTTTAACTCTATTAAGTTGTGCTGCTGCAGCACGATAAGCTTTCCCTATGATGGCTTTATAATCTTCATCATTTTCATAGATTTTCCAATCTGCTGGATTTGGAAATACCGACTTCAACTCAGAAACAGCGCTTGCAAATTTAGCTACAGCTACATCATATTCATCAACAATCGCTTTAGAGTTTTCACCGCCACTACTATATAATGCTAATGCTCTATGAACGTTATCCTCTGTAATTCTAGGATATTGGAAATTAATAATAGAACCGAACTCTTTATCTTTCCCATATATACGATTAGTACGAGAGTAAGCCTGAATAAGACCTTGTAACTCAAGACTTCTATCGACATATAATGCATTAAGATATTTAGAGTCATATCCAGTAAGCATTTGGTCTGCAACAATGACTAAATCAATATTATGAGAATTCCGAGCAGAACCACCTTGTGCAGCTCGAGTTATCAAATCTGCAAAATAAGCATTAACTCCATATTTGGGATCATTTACGTCAAAATGTACTTCTGTAAATGCTTCATAATCCTCAAACATTTCAGCATATGCAGCTCTGTCATTGCCAGATGGATCATTCTCATCACCCATACTAAACGTCATAGCAACATTGAAGTTAATCTCACGCTCTGCGATTTGTTTTTTAAATTCGTGATAATAGTCAACAACACGTTTCTTCAATCCTGCTGTTAATATAGCATTAAAGAATCGATTTTTAGAGGTATGGTCCCAGTCATCTAAAATCCTTGTTACTACACGCTTAATGTGTTCCGGATTATTATAGTTTAATACGTCTAACTTCTTAGCTGCTAATTCAATCTGAAGCTCACTTAAATTACTAAACTTCTTCTTAATATCATCTTTAGTTTCTTTTGGATTCTCTTGTTCATAGGCATCCATTACTTGAATTTTCAATGTCGGATAACTAGTAAATTCACCAGTATTTACGTAATCTATATTGAATCCTAATACATTACCATCATTAATGGCCTCATTGATAGTATATTGATGCAATAGAGGACCAAATAGCTTCTCAGTAGTATTTATTAGCTCAGACTGCTCATTTATACGCCCATTAATTTGATTCTCTTCAAATAATGGTGTACCTGTAAAGCCATAAAAAAGAGCGTTATCTTTAAAGTAGTCCTTAATTAAATGCATCATATCGCCCATCGTAGTTCTATGTGCTTCATCGATAATAAATACATACTTTTTATCTTTGAGAGATGTATCTTTACTATCTACTAATTCTTTAACAAGATTAGCCATCTTATAGGTAGTTGTTACAACTATACCTCTTTGATCATTCTTAAGACTTTTCCCCAAGGCATATGTATAGGCAGTACCATCCACTTCAACAGGTTCATATGCAGCATAAGCCTTAAAAGACTCCGCCGTATGACTATCAAGTTCACGGCGATCCACCATAAATATAACCTTATCAAAGCCTATTCGAGTGGATAAAAATAATGCGGTCTTAAAGCTGGTAATGGTCTTCCCTGAACCAGTTGTATGCCAAACAAAGCCACCATGCTTAATCCTATCTTTATTATCAGCACCTAAAGCTGCTAATTCTACCGCTTGAAGCGCATATACTTGATATGGACGCATCAACATATGTCTTCTATTTTCGGGATTTACGGACTCATCAATTACCAAATAGTCACCTACCATTTGATGGGCCATAGGAATCATTAAGAAGTTTTGTATGATTTTCTTCCAGTCATTGATAGGTACATTATTTTTATCTGCCCAATGGAATACAAAGCTTGGATTAAAATCTTTTAGTGATTTTGGTGTAGCGAAATAACGTGTTTCTATTTCTGACATACATACCATCATTTGAGAAAATGCTAGGAAATTATATTGATATTCACCATCCTCATAGTACCGTTTAAACTGCCCAAAAGCATAATCTAAACTTTTATCACTACGTTTTTGCTCAATATTAATTAATGGTAACCCATTAATTAGCAAGATAAGGTCAAATCTATTTTCACCTTTACTACCATTTTTAGGAGATGTAACTTCTCTTGCAATCTTATAAGAAGAGTCTCCACCAGCGACTTCAGCCTTTTTAAAAATAGTAAGTGTTACTTGTTTACGCGTCACATCTGGATGAAGATCACGATATATTCCATCAATCTTGCCCTTAGAATCTTCCATAGCTAAAATCTTAGCTGCTTCATAAGAGTTTGCTATTTGATTGACCTGTTGCATTACTTGAGCAAATTCATTATCTGTTAAAGGTACATTTTCTAATTGGTCTGCATTTAATCGATTTAACTCTTGTCTCCAATTATTAATCAAATCTTGTACCGTAACAAGATGAGTATTACCATTTAACTCCTCAGGAGCTTCCCATTTATATCGTTGTAACTCTTGAACAACCTTTTCCTGGAAAGCTTTCTCTAAATGATCTTTTTTCTTGTTCCCCATAACACACTCTCCTTTTAAACAAACATCTCATTTAGATAAGCTTGTTTAAGATTTTTAAGTTTATCAAGCTTACGCTGATGAAGGGTAATATTTTTACTTAATATGCTTAATAGAGTTCCTATTTTCTTCTGTTCCTCAATATTAGGAACTAAAAGTTCCTGATTTAAGAAATGATTATGATCCAATTTATTTGATGAATTCCCTGACGAGGTAATAGATTTTGCAAATATAGGAGCCATCACTCGTTCAAGTTGAATCGCATATTTCCAAAAATCTAAGTCATATTCAATAATAGGTCTATAAATAGGAAATAGCTCTGAAATGATACCTGTACCTATATCGTTCAATACAAATCGACCAAATTTAAATTCATTATTTGGATGACCTTCAAAAGCTATATCTCCTTTTTTCATCACATAGGTACGAGTATCTAAATTATTTGATTGTACCTTATCAGGGTCCTGAAAATACATCTTTGCAACAGAAATCCATTTATCTCGTCCTAAAGTTCCATCATTACGTTCATTTACACGTTTATATAAATCCCCTAACTTACGCTGTTCCCAAGCGTCAGTAAAGCCTTTAAATCTACGTTTAGGTTTATCTTGACCTTCTTCCGGAAACATTTCTTGTAATAATGCTTTTTTAGTAACTTGTAATTTATCAAGCTTACGCTGATGAAGGGTAATATACTGATCCAATTTATAAAAGAATTGACCTATTTTAGATTCTTCTTCAGATAATGTAGACATAACTATAGCATTTTTAATGATTCCTAATCCTAAGTTTTTTATAGTTGTACCCGTCAAATTCTTATAAAAATAACTTTGTATTACATTACCTTGTAGTTGATAAAATAAAAAATCTCTATTTATGTTTTTAGGCGTAATATAAGCTACACTTTTTCCTAACATAATATTTTCATTATTATATCTAGCAAGTGTTCCTATCGTGCCATTAATTGACATTAAAATAGATGTACTATCTAATTGTCTATCATCATTGCTTAAAGCTTCAAATGCTACCTTTTTTGTTTCTTCTGTAACAGAAACTTTACTATCAACCAGGTTATTGCCATTAATAAAATAATAACTCCCATTTTCATCATATTTAGGCGTGCCATGTAATCCATCACCTATAGATATCGTTAATTCATCTAACTTACGCTGTTCCCAAGCGCCAGCGTTAAGAAACTCTTTAAAGCGGCGCTGAGGTACTCTTTTCTTTGCTCCACTCATCATTCCAACACCAACTCTTTCATCATTTCTTCTAAAGATTTTTCTAAATTATTAATTTCTAAATCAATAGATTGTAATGTATCAGAATACCGTTCATTAAGCATAGAAAGGATATCTAACTCTTTAAGAATAGGAGCCTCCAGAATTTTACCAATATCATTCGTAAAAGTGCCAAACCATTTATTCCACATTAACTGATTGATTTCTTCATGAGTTAATGTTTCAAATCGAGCATATACTTTTTCATCGAGACTCTTTCTATCATCTTTAATTGATTTCTTGATTTTTTTAATTCGTTCTAAAAGGTCATATGTCTTTTTCACTAGTTCAAATGATTCATCTGTTTTAGCTAATTTCTTTAAAGTCTTATTTACACGTGCTACATCAAAGGCATCTTTAACTTCATCGTCATCATCTCTTTTGAGTAAATCATTTAAAGCATAGTACTCATCGGATGATTCTTCTTTCGCTGCTTCTATTAACTCACCTAACTCAGCTTCTAAAGAATCTAAATTAGCTTGATAACTATCTAATTTATCTCGTTCTTCACTAAATAAAAAATGCTCTATTAAATCATTAGGAATTAAACGCCCAATAACTCCATCTTGTTCAATACGTTTAGTCTTACCACTACCTTTTGTTACCATATGTGGTTCGGTCATGATAGCAGCGTCATAAAAATCATTTGCTGCGATAATTTCTAAATCTGTAGTAAATTTTTGATGCCATAATTCGGCCACGACTTGATAAGCTTCATAAGAATCAACCCATGAAATATCTGCAAAAAGATTTTTTACATCATCTAACATAGCAGCCTTTAAATCTACTAAATTCGTTTCAAAAGATACAGATTTTAGGATATTCCAATATTTTTCAACAAATGTATTGATATGAGCTTCTAATGTCTTACGTTCAGTTTCTATATTAGGACTTTGTAAAACTTCGGCTTGCAATGAGTCAATAGCTTCAACTCTATAAAAGCCTTCACGTACTTCGCTTAAATGATTTTTTACAATGTCTTGTGCAATACTCATAATAATCGGAAGTCGATTAAAATCTTCTTTAGGAATACCACCATATAAATGACCATCAACATGATGAGGAATTTCTGTTTCTACAGGTTCAACATAACGAGGGATATTAAGGTTGTAATCATTTCGTTTTATCTCTTCTAAAGAAGCTAAGTGGCTATAGCTTTCAGTTTCGATACGACTTGTATAGGTTTCAATAATACGAGCAATATCCTTCTCTTGAAGCATATTTTGAGTCTTAACTTTTACAAAATATTGAGAAGCATCAATAATTACTATCGGTTCACCAAGAGATCGATTTTTCTTTAATACAATAACGCATACAGGAATACTTGTATTGGTAAATAAGTTGCTAGGTAGACCGATTACTGCATCAATATAGTTTTTATCTATAAGACGTTTTCTAATAGCACCTTCTGCTCCACCACGGAAAAGAACACCATGAGGTAATACAATAGCCATAGTCCCTTGTTGTCCAAGATGATATAAACCATGAAGCAAAAATGCATAATCACCTGCAGAATCAGGTGGCATAGCCCCAACAAAAGAAAAGCGTGGATCAGATAGAGTTAATCCTTCGCTATTCCAATTTTTAAGAGAATAAGGTGGATTCATAACAACAGCATCAAACTGACATGCCTCATTTGGTCTTTCTGGATCTTCTGGCCAATCTTGTGCCAAAGTATCTGCATTCCGAACAGTCATTTTCTCTGGTCGTACACCATGAAGCAGCAAATTCATACGTGTTAAGTTATAGGTTGCTGTATTCTTTTCTTGACCATAATACATCAACTCTTTTTGTGCTTTCTGAGATAAATGCTGCTTCACCGTCAATAATAACGAACCAGAACCAACAGCAGGGTCATAAATAGACGCAATAGGACCTGATGTAGCTACCACTTGCGCTAATACTTCACTAACTTGTCTTGGTGTGTAGAATTCACCAGCCTTTTTGCCTGATTCCATGGCAAACATGCCAATTAGGTATTCATAGGCATCACCTAAAATGTCACTTTTTTGTAATGCCACCATATTTAAATCAGCAAAAAGTGCTATTAAACTCTTAATATTTTTACTACGTGTATTAAGGTCTTTACCTAAAGCTTGATTCGTAAGATCTAAACTAGAGAATAAGTTTTCAAAGTCATCAGGATTCTGATTACTTGCAATCGTCCGCTCAAAGTTATTAAGTGAATCCGTTACAATCTGTAACTCAAATCTACCTTCATTAATATCTTTCATCCATCGTTGGTAAAGGTATTCAGGTGGTATATAGTACCCAAGTGGCTGACGGATTAATTCAATATACTTATCTTGATACGCTTTGTAAAGCTTCTCATAATGCTCTAAAAGCTCTGCTTCTGTTAAGTCATGCAACATTTCTGTAGCACGGACTTGATCTAAAGTCTTATCACTCAAGAACTTATAAAACATAAGCCCCAACATATAATCCATATATTGGCTAGCATTCATAGAGCCACGTAGTTCATTAGCTCCGTCCCATAAGCGTTTTTTTATTTCATCCGATGTAATCACGTGTATACCCACTCCTACTTTTGTTTACTCTAATTTAGCATACATTCACCTTCTATTTTATCATTAAGATACAAGTGAATCCTATGGGAATAATTGTAAGGTTAACGCTAAAATCCAAATTATCTAGCCGATACATAGAACTATCTATAAAAAAATAAAGGTACACTTAACTGAATAAGCGTACCTTTTACGTTTCTAACTTTATATTTTTCATATTTAGTTTTTATATAAATCTGTGACAATTTCAAATAACTCTTCCTTTGATGATATATCATGTGCATAGACACGATTTAGCGTTTCAACATTAGCATGCCCCAAAAATCTAGCTATGGTAGTATCAGGAATTCTTTTCTTCTTCATTATAGATGCCAGCGTGTGTCTAAAAACATGACTAGTAAGTCTTTTAGTAATACCAGCTTGTGTGGCTACAGAAGATAAATAGCGATTAAAATTGTGTTTTTCTATTGGACCTGTTTCAGACCGATTAATAAACAGCCAAGCCTTACCTTTTGCCTTTAACTTTGCTGCTTGTAATAAGGTAATTAGATTAGCATCTTCAACAGGAACATCACGTCTACTTGTTATCGTCTTTGTATCCTTTCGACCATACTCCGAAGAACTTATTTTGCCCCATGATCCAGTAACATGAATTAAAGCTCTATTACCATTCAGGATTTCTACATCCTCTGGTCTCAAGGCCTGTAATTCACCAATCCTCATACCTGAGGCTAAGAGTAGTTCTATCGCCCATTGATTAGGACTTCCCACAATAACCTTTCTAATGGCAGCTACTTCATCACAAGTAAGTGCTTCTTTAGGATGTTTTTTCACATTTATTTGTGGTCTAACTAATCGTTCTGCATAATTACAACGTATTGCACCAATAAGGCTAAGGCGCTGTAATGTTTGACGCAAAATAACCATATGATTTTTTATAGAAGAATTACGAGTATCTAAATAATCCTGTAAATCTTCTATAGTTAATTCTTGTACCTTTATACCTCCAAACCAGCTTTCTAAAGGTCCATTAATAATAGCAAGATATAGCTCTTTTGTTGCTGCTTGATTATCTCTATTAGTAAAGAATTCACGACAAAAGCTAACATATGACTGTTTCATTATACGTTCTGCAAGAGTCGTTACGCTTTCTTCTGCAGATCCATTTAAATATTGAATTTTAAATTTTCCATTAGTTCTCTGTCTAATCAGCTTATTACGCTGATTCTCAGCTTCTACCTTAGAGATAAAACCTTTCCCCTTATAATAAATAGGTTTACCCTGGTTATCATAGTATAAAGGGAAGTTTTTTATATAGTAATAGCGATTACCACTTTTTTGAAGAACAGAAGTAATAACTCCTATCGATTCAGGGATTGCTTGACACTCTGTCTGTTTTAAGACTTTACCTTTGGTATACCTATTGGTAAAATCAACTAACACAGCAGGGTAGCATTCCCTAATGAATTCAGTTGCTACATCTTCAGGTATAACTAACGATCGACCTACACGTTTTACATCAACCATAAAGCCTGAAGACTTGAGCCCTTTTCGTATAGTCTGTGGGGATAACCTCAAAAAACTAGCAAGTTCAGAGACGAGGAGCCCACGATATGTAGTTAACATAGGCCCATCACCCCTTTCTTACTAATTAACTACATTAAAAAGTAGTGTCCTGTACCTTATGTCCATCTATATAATGGAAATACTCCTTAGAGCCATCTTCAAAGATTTGTATAGCAGGACCAGATGGCTTATCATTTATATAAGTAAATTCTATTCTGCTACGGTCAAGGCACCGCTTAACTGCCTTGCCTTGACGTATGCCTTGATTATATGAGAATTCAATAGAAGCACCATCAGTCATTGTAACTGTAGCTTTTCCTGTTTTTACCCCCATTTTATATCTACAGGAGCATAAGCCATCTTTTACAAATTCGATAGCAGGGCCGTTAAGTAATCCTTCTTTAAAGGTCCAAGATAATATCGGTCCTCCGGGAAAGGCATAAGTAAATATGCCTTCTAAACGACCATTTTTATAATAACAATGTGCTTGTGCTCCTGTTTCATAGAAACGACAAGCATCACCGTTAGCTACGGAATCTTTTATCCGTAACTTATATCTTTCCGTAAAATGTCCAAAGCAATCTTGTCCACTACGAAAATCTTCCCTATAGCGCATCAACATTCTCCTTAAAGTAAATTAATTACTTTTACTAAATTAGTAGTTTGAATAGATTTATTAATTTGTCTAGGTTGGATTGCATAATCAGTAATTACCATAGGCAGATCAAAAAATTCACTTCCCGGATTATATTGATTAACCGCTTCTTGAAGCATGAATTGATTCATCATTTTTAGCATCTCCATCTTTGGACCAATTTGGAGATATAAGAATCCACTAGTTGAATTCTTCTCCATAAAAGCATTAACCGAATATGATTGTTCACATTTGATACAACCAAATTGTTGATTCGTAATGAAAAATATTGCAAGTTCTTCAACTTGTATGTCATTCTTTTCATTTTCAACTGCATAACTTAACCCTGTACTAGTATCATTCATAGTAATTAGGCTTGCAGAGTTTTGATTTTTTAAAAATTGTGTTGTTTCCATTAGTTTTTACCTCCTAAAATTTCTTTAGTGTCATTTTCAATGATATCTATAGTAAACTTCATTAAATACGGACGTTTAGGTCTTACTAAACGGTCCTTTGGATATCTGTGGCGTTTGCAATCAAACAATAATCCACGTTTATATAAATCTTTAACCATAAGGTCTCTATTACATGCATCCATTGTGCCTTGATAGTAATCATCAATCTTATCAAATACATTTGTTGGTATAAGATAGATGAATTCACCATCATAATAACCATCACAGTCCTGCTTACGAAAAGCCTCTTCAGAAGAAGCAATAACAATTTTGTCATCACTTATTAAGATATCTAAAGCTCGACAAAAAATTCCCAGCGGTGTATGACTTTCCATAAACGCATTTGCCTTAATAAAATATTGATCAAGTGCATCGCGAGATATAGTCCCACCAACTGCTAATCCTGAATCTTTGCAAAATTGTTGAAATAAAGCTAAGAGCAGAATAGCAATTCGCTTGGAATCTTGTAATCGTGGTGACGCAAAAGAATCATTTCCTGTAGAACGGAGTTCCGTAAATGATTCTTTTAACCAGAGAATCACCCCTTGTTGTTTGTTTTCTATCCAACGAATAAACGCCGAATAAAATGATTTCGCCAAGGTTTTATCTCTAGACAGAGTCCACAATGAATCTTCTTTGCAAATATCCCCAGGTTGTAATTCAATAACCAGGCTTCTTGCATAAGAAGATAAAGTACTTAGCCCTAAAATCTCACCAGTAGCAATTGCTCCACCTGTATAGTGACGAGTAGGTAATTTTTTGCCTAAAGGGCCTTTTTTATCCCTGAGTTTTGAATCACCTAAAATACGTATCATGTTAGTCGCTTTTTCTTCAAATTCTTTATCAACTCCTTGCTTTCCTTTAGGGTACAAATCATCAACTAATATCAAACGATCCCTGCCTTTTTCAAAGACATCTTCTATTGCAGGGAAGGTTGACTGGAATGAAGTAATATCTACCTTCGATTTTTCCAATAAACAGCCTACTAGACTTTCAGCCAACGTAGTCTTTCCTGACTGAGTTTCCCCAACAAGGAATAAAACTGACCTAAATCCAGGGATATCAGCCTCTGATAATAATGGTTGAATATAGGCACCTAGTGAATATAGTAGTAAAATAACCGCATAAGACGGATTTCTTACTGATTTAGTAAAACAATTTAGAAAATCTTGAGCTTTACTATAATCTACCTCTAATGGCAAAACACTATTAAAGCATCCAGGAATTCCTTGATGAAGATAAATAAATTTATCTTCAATACGAACCCAACCATAAACCTCATCATATTGTCTAGTCTTAGAAATACTAGAATTCTGAACTAGGTTAGCTAAATACTTTTTAAATTCGTTTGCTTTAGAAACTACTAGCCCAGGAACAGAGGCACGTAGGAAATCTGCACAATCCCAATATTCTCTTTTTTTGACCATGACGTCATTATTCACATTATTTAGTCTTATACTCAAATGATAATAAGGTTCATAAGTCTCGTTTGAAGAATAAACATCAACTTCACTAATGATCTGTATATTTCCATTTGTAACAAGAACTGGTTCACCATGCTTATCATTAATATATACACCTCCATGTGGATTTAATAGCACTCCACCATCTACTTTTTTAGGAATAATGGATTGATTTACACTAGTTTTTTCAACTGTAGGAGTATAAACATCTCTACTTAGAGGTATATGATTTACTTCTGTAGGATTAATTGGATGTCGAACCAACGTTATTGGACTTACTGTTAAATCAAGTTCTACAGATTTTTTAGAAGAACTAAATCTAGCTTGCTCCCGAAACGTCTTGTAACTATCACCTTCTGTATCTACTCGACGCTCCACTCTTCGTTTAACTGGGCTAACTAATCGATATTGGTCCAAAAGTTCTTGATTTTGATCCATATATTAAGGCTCCTTTCATAAAAATTTAAAATTCACTTATTAATAAAGTGATGGTCGTACGATCAAGGTAATTATAGTCTAACAAGCAAAAAATCAATACCGGAACATTTTCAACAATTAACTTAAGTTCAAGTTTTTCACTTTTACTGGTATTATAAAATTAAAAATAAAGGTAAAAGGAGATCAAATATAAAAATGAAATGGTATGAATTATATAACAGAGATAATATAAACCCACTTGGAACAATTCCTGCTGGATACAATAATAATAGAATGGACTTAGAGAAAATCCCTGAATTAAAAAAAATATTAGTTTCAGAAAAAGAATTTCATAAAGCATTTGATGATAACGTAATACAAGAAAATAAGGCCCTCAATATCTGGAGGCCTAATTTTAAAAATTTACAAGATTTATTTGGAAAATTTGAGACTTGGGACGGATATATTAATACACTAACTAAATCTGAAAAAGATACTTTCTTAAGAGTAAGAGACTATCCGAGTGATTTAAAAGATGACTTTATTACTTATGCCAAAGAAATTCTCCCTAATATTGAATGGGATGAATATCTAGTAAAAGGTAAGGCTGGAGATAAGTCTTCCAACCGTGGTCATCATGTCCAATTTTCTAAACCTATTGAACCTTATAAAGGAATTACACTCTCTCTAACTAATTTAATCGTTTTATTACAAGGTTTTTATATTGAACGTGCTGCTCGATCTTTACTTAATAAAGGGATTGAAACCGACTCAACAGATTTATCTTCATCCAATGATGATATTAATTATCATCAAAATAGACTCCTTCACTCACCCTCCAAAGATCACAACAGGTTTCAACTTGCAGGATTAGCTCTTACCCATTCTACAGATACTGAAGGCACTTATTTACAAAAATATTATGCTTTATTATGGATTCAACTTCGCCCCTCAGTAGATGAAGCTTCCTATATTAATGAAGTCTTAAATAATCTACTAAATCTAACAAGAAACCCAGATATGCAAATTAATTTACTTTATAATTTTAAAGAAATTAAAACTTGGCTCTATAATCAAATTGAGTCTAATATTAAAAAGATTTCATTAAAAGGACTATTAATCTTAAAATTCTACTTAGATGATCTAGTTATTCAAAAAGACTGTTTTGAAAAATTATGGCATATCACTATAAAAGCCATAGAAAACCCCGACTCTAAAATACAGCATTTAGAATTAAACTTACCAAAATTAAACCAAATAATTTCCAAATCACCCCAAGCTTCCCTACAATATATAAAAGAACAACTCAACCTCACCGAAGAGTTTAATCCACCTGAATGGTTGAAATCTCTATATCAAAATATTATCGATTCATATAAATTCGATAATGTCATACCTAAAACATCAAACACACTCTCTAATGAAGACAAAAAATTTATTAGCCAAAATCTATCTATACCGATAAAGAAAGGAAAAGTTAATCAACAGATAATCCTAAATTACCTATATACGCTCTCAATAAAAAACCTTATTGGAAAAACCCCAAACATAGAAAATCACGATAGACTCCTATCTTTTATTCTCATAATGCTCTCAGTTATTTCTAAAGAAATCTTTTGTAATTCAAAAGTAATACCACACATTAACATATGCCATAGAATTTTTAGATTTGAAAAAGATAAAAACCAACCTCACAGGGACTCTATATACACAATTTTGACTCGTTTCTTTAAGGCTAACCCTAAACATAGCATCCCAATGAAAGAAGAAGATTTAGATTTAGAACAACTCAACGAAATTAAGAACAGTTTTAATCAAATGGCCCAAGAACTTCTTACTAAAGGCTTACTAGAACAACAAATAGTCTTCCAAGATTATATGGATCAGATAATCAGTAAAATAAATCAAGATAATCCACATTGGATAAGCTATAAAAATCCGCTTCAAGAAATCGTTCTATTCTTTTTGAAAGAATTTACACAAGAGTTAACCAATAGCGTACTTCATAATCACAATATATTTAACCATCTCGAGTTCAAATATAGACTGAATAAGGCTCATAAAATTATACTAATGGATTACTCTAAAACTTTAGCTGATTTTTGGCAATATAAAAATGCCCAATAAGGTCTGTCCACACTGTCCATTAAAACTATATGTATATAGTGCGACTTTTTCATAGTATTATATTTAAATTAATTGGACATGCAGGACATTTTCATAAATTATAACTTTAAAATTGTATATACAAAGCTCTATCTTGCTTAAATAAGATTAATAGCCATTACGAGGTATAGGCCGCAAGCCGGTACTCGTAATGGCTATTAATTATTAAAATTAAAATTGCCTCCTACATATAAGTAATTCCTAATAAAGGAAGATAATTTATATTAAATATAGGAGGTCACTATGGACTTTAAACAAACTACAGCTCAATTCCGATTAACTCATGAAGAAAAATGCACTTTAAAAAGGTTAGCTAAAGCATCAGGTTTAACTGAATCAGAGTATATTAGAAGACAAATCTTCAATCCAGATAAACTTCATATAAATCCAAAGGCTAAGAGGATTAGCATGTATCAGGGTGAGATTTATAAGCTATTAATAAAAATAGAACACTCTAATCCTGAACAAGCACAGCAAATTATAAATGCTTTAACAGCATATTTATTAGAAATAACCAAACAATTAGGAGTATAATCATGTCAATTATCAAATTTTCCAAGGATACGAAAAAACCATATGCTGCAATCTATAATTACATTTGTGATCCTCTAAAGACAGATTCATCTATGATTTTCACAAATATGATGATTTCGCCTATTACAGACATGATATTATTACATCAACTAAATCCCGGTTATAAACCAAAATCTTTTTATAAGCATATCATTGTCAGTCTCCATAAATTAGACGGACTAAATAAAAGTCTAATGCGTGACTGCTTCAAAGAGATTGGTTATGTATTAAGTCATCAAGGACAGTTTCCATTCGTAGCAGCAATTCATTATAAAGGTGACGAACAAAGTGGCGTTGGAGTTCATTGTCACTTCGTAATCTCTAAAATAAACCACTATCAGCAGAAATATGAACAAAAATATATGATATCTACATATAAAAACTCTATAAATCTAATTTTACAAAAATATGGATTCTCATGGATTCAATCTTATAACCCTTCAACAAAAACTATATAAAAAATAAACCACTTCTATTTTGTGGATTTAAAATCCAATAGATAGAAGTGGTTTTATTTATTTTATATGACTACTCATCATCCATTACTTGATCAACTATAGCTGCTAGTGCAGCAAGAATAATGGTTATAACTGCTTTATTCATATGATGCCTCCATTAGGCTACTCTGTGATGTTGCTTTTGACAATTCATACATAATGCTTCGCCATAATTATTTAAAGAATACGAATGAACTTTACTTGTTATACCAGTACCACAATCACTACATACAAAAGCTTGATTACTAGAAGAACCTTTAGGCTTTGATACATGATTTGATGTATTAAGCTTTGACTGTACTATGGGTGTTGATGTTGTAACTCGTTCGTCAACAAACTTATCTGCTTCTGGATCATTCCCAGTAGCTACACACAAAGATAACATATAAGCATATTTAATTGCTGCAGTTTCAGCCTTCATAACTGCCTTATCAGCACTATCTTGCCCTGAACCAATACCCGTAAGCACTACACTTTCATTTGATTCACAATCATGTAAAGTAACATGAGCCTTAATTGTTGCCAGCTTATCTATATTTCCTTTTGCAGTTGAAACTTCTCGCAAATCTAATAGCTCAATATCTACAGTAGTAGCAATTTGTAATTCACAAAGAGCCGTATTTACCATTTCTAATAAATCAGCCGACGTTACATATGTATATCCATGAAATTCATTAATCCCACTCTTAGCAATATATCTACACTTATCCATAACAAGTGCTAATTTTTTAAAAATTGTTGATTCCATTCTATTTTCCTTCTCTCTTAATAGATACCTAATAATTGATATGCCATGCCTACTAGAGCCTGAGTAAACACATCATCGACAACTTCTTCAGATAGAGAATTATCAAGAGCAATGGGTTTTAACTGTATTTGACGATAATTAGATAGTGCATTTTTCCAATTTTCCTCATTATGTGTAACGCTAAGATAAACTGAAGGATTGCTCATTCTATTCTCTATATCTAAGGATTGTAAGCGAGCAAGAAAATCACTAACACTTTCTTTATCACCTAGGGTCGCTTGTGCAAGCAATAATTCATGCCACCATAAATACCCTTTTATACCTTCACTTGTTTCAATAATAGAAATTAGAGAAGATTCTGTTTTCTGATGATTTCCCTGTAATGGATGTGGCCAATAATCAATTACGGAAAACTTAGACTGCTTTTTATGCAATGCAGACGAAAGATCACTAATAACACTAACAGGCATTGATACCATATACAAATATTCACGTTTTCCAATAGTGCGTACTATAAAGTCTTGTACATCCTTCCTATGCTTTCCCAAAATCCTATTATATTGCTCACTAGATACAAATTCTGCTAGCTCTATACGATTACCTTTATCTTCCATGGGCAAAAGATGCGTAGTAACAGTATCAGTAGATACGATTCCAAATTCAGTTGTTCCATCATCTAGCGCTTGAAATACCTTTTCTAATTCATCAAACAGCTCACCTTCACGATTTAGGTGATATATTTTCTCCATAATGGCACACCCTTTATCTGCATGGAATCGTGCACCATAAATCTTATCTACATCCACAATAATACAACCTACTTTTTTCATTTTATTTACTCCTTTTATGCAATTTCTTTTAAAATAGTCATTTGTTCAGCCAGAGCCCTACATTGAGAAGATACAGAACAATACCCCTCACATTTTCTTCCATGCCAATTTTCTTTTGTAGAACACAAAGCAGGCACCTCATTATTTTGAAGTGCCTGCTCTAATCGACTTGATTTGATTTCTATATATTTTTTTAGCCAATGATCGCTAATCTTATTGATTGGAATAAGATACACAGAATCGGTAATACCTCTTTCGGCTGCTATACGTAAACCAGAATCTCGACAAAGAGCCTGAATCACCATATCTTTTACTTCATAGCCAGCAGATTCTAATAGCATCCGATATGTATTTAACTGAATAGCCCAATCCATGCGGTAATGAACACCATCATACCTAAATTCTTTTTTTGTCTTAGGTTGGCCTTTCTTAAGACCAGACTTATAGACCTCACCTGTAGGCACATCAACTTTATAAATTCCTAATGCTTGCATCAACTTATAGGAAGATGTAACCTTAAAATCCCCTAGAGTATTATCTTCTTTAGTTAATACTTGTCCATATAAATCCATCTGTCCACTTGTATTCGCTGTATATAATCGCTCCTCTGAAAGCATATTACCATCTGTATGATTTTCATTTATTGTGTGAACAGCAGTACCATGGATCGCATATAGTTGGTCTTTAGGATTTACAGCATACTCATATGTCTTTTTTAAGTACTGTTCTCTAGTACCTACTAGTAATTCTGTAATAGATGGTTTATCTAACTTTCTATCTAGGCTTTTAGCGATGGCTCTAAGTGTCGGTAAAAACATACACCTTTTATTTTCAGAGCAACTTAATAAACATTTTTTAATAGGTACTGTTTGTCCTGATGGACAAATAAATTGTGTAGCTGGCATATTATAACCTCCTTTTTATCTAGCATTAAGCATAAAGACATTCTTCTGGTAATTCGAATTCATGAATATAACAGCCAAAGTTATCATTACGTGTTTCTAACCAATTTTCTAATTTTGTTAGCATTGTCTTATGCTTGTCCTCTCGATTAATCCCTGCTTTAGAAAATTTAGTTATCAAATATTCTTTTAGATTGTCCTCATTAGAAAAATATTGATCTTCCTCTTCGTTACCGCACCAATAATAGAAAAGATATTTATTATCTAGAAATTTATGCTCAACATCACTATTTACATAAATTTCCATTCCTGGTTCCTCTGCTGTATACACATATTGAATCGCTGAAAAAGCATCAGCGGATAATAGTAAGTCAATATCTTCTATATGTGGCACCCACGCTGCCTCTGTATACATGTGAAAAAAATACTCATCGCCCGCTTGTTGAAGCTCGCTACAATCTATAATAAAGTTTCGTTTATCCTTAATAGTATCCAAAGGGGACTGATCCTCTAAGCATTGTAGTAATTTAAATAAAGTCGTATCACACTTGAAACTATTAAGTGTAGATTTCACCTGCTCAAAAAGATTTACTATCTGTTCTCTATTTATAGAGTAAAACACAATATCATTCATACAATAATTTGCCATAACAAAAACCTTTCATTTCAACCAATCAGAACCACCCGTAAAACGGGTGGTTTTATGATTCGCGACTACGTCGCGAAACAATCTAAAGACAATAAAATAAAAAAGACACTAAGACATACGTATTAATGCCTTAGTGCCTATAAATTTAGTTGCTATTTGTACGAGTAACAGGAGTATTAGTTGCTGCTTCTACGTATTTGTCGAGAGATTCGTCATTAAGCTTTTGTTTTAATTCAGCGGCTTTAGTTTTAAGGTTATCCTTCAAAGCTTCTAATTTAGCTTGATCCTCTGTATAAGTTTTATCTAATTCAGAAACCTCAATAAATTTAAAGGCAGACTCTTTGAACCCTCTGTCATCCACCGTATCTATGTTACCATCTTGATATGCATAGAATTCATTTACACCACTTTTAACTTGACGGTGATTAGCGACTTTGATGACAGTTGGAACTCCTTCTTGAGGTAATGCAGTACCTAACACATATTGATATGGGCGTCCAAAATAATAGTCTTCGTACTTAGATTTATCACTGCCATCGCTTGCAGCGCCAAAATTATTAATTAAATAAATAGAAAGATGTATAATCTTTCGATCTGCTGGAACTATACTAGCACCATTCTTTTTACGTTCTTCTTGTATTTTGTTTAGTTGAGTATATGCATCAAGCGTATCTTTTAAGTTCAAAACCTCATTATATACAGGATCATTTGGCAATGAACCAAGTTTCTTTGAGATTTCTGCTAAGTCTTTATCTGATGGTAATTTATCATTTGATAAATCATCAGCAATATCTTTGATATCGATTTTATCAAGAGCGATTGCTTGAGGATTATCAGGGCCACCACAACCAGCAATCAAAAAGATACTAGAGAGCATAGCCATTGCACCCAACAATGTATTTTTTAGTTGTTTTTTGGTCATATTATCACCTTTATCCGTTATTTATATTTGTCGTCAACCCATTCACCTTGGTACTCAATAGAACCATCCTCTTTATAGGAGGTACCTTGCCCTTGCCGAACTAAATCTGGTACAAAGTCGCTACTAGAGGAAGTTTCGTTGATATAATCACCAGAGTATTTAACTTGGCCATTAGAGTAATAAACTTGTCCTTTGCCTTTGATTAAATAATATTTAGTAGACGTTTTGTATTGTTGGACATCCTTAGGTGGCGCTACTTCAGTAATTGTATCAGCCTTAAAGATTTCTCGGGCTTTGGAGTCATAAACGATGTATTTGTTATCTGGAATGGAAACTTCATAATATTTGTGTCCATCAGCATAGCGTATATAGTGCCCGTTTAATTGTGATATTCGAATCTCTGTAGGTTCTGGATCTAAGATAGTCTCCACACTAGCATAAATTAGTTCACCTTCAGCGGCATCAACAATTTTTTGATTATTCATTGTATATAAAATACCTGGAACTTCTTTAGGATTAGCAAAATTACCCTCACCTATACGAGCACCATCAGAGTAAATATATGCTGCTACGCCATATCCGCTAAGGTGACCTGCATTAAATTCTCCTACAAATCGAGGTGCTTTAGAGACACCATCGTAGATTACGCCCCATCCTGTTGGACGTCTATCAGGCGTTAGCTCACCTACATAGATAGGGCCAAATCCTGAATCTACATTACCAGGTTTAGCTACAATTTCGCCATTTTGACGAAGTTCAACTCTAACACCTTTCTTAGGGTCGGAATTTTTTAATAAATCAGCTACTTTTTGATGATTGTTTGCATAGGTAGACAATCCTACTTTCTCAGAGAAATATAATGCTCTTCCTATAGCCGTATTAGTAAGGTTCTTAAAAATATTAGAATCACTTTGAGTTTCTGATGTATTACTTGCAGTTGCTGCTGGCGTAGTATCTTTGTTTGTGTCAGAACCACACCCTGTAATAAGGGTGAGTCCTAATAATGCACTGATCCCTACAGTTACGATTTTTTTCATGTTGATATATCCTTGTCTTCTTATACAAAATTAGTTATTTGTGTTTAAATCGCTATTATTTTCAGAGTTGGTAGTATTATTATCTGTTTCAGGTTTAGCACTGAAAATAGCAAAGATAATAAAGCCAATAACGATGACGATAATAGTCCCAATAATATAATAGGTCATCAAGAATTTTTTGATTGTTTCAAGAAAATACAAATATACTAATTCGTACCCCAAAAAGAAGTACATAAATGTTTTTACTTTAGCGTAAATGACCTCAGAGCGGCATTAGAAATAAAGATAGTATCTCTAATATGCCATTATTTAGATCCTTCCTTATTTTCTTGCTCAATAACTGGACTTTCTATTGTTTCTTGATTTGATTCTATTTGTTCTAAAGCAGTATCATCATTACTATCTTTAGAGTCATCACTTGCTATACCAATAACAATCATAACGAGTATTAGTAAAATAACGATACCTATAATCGTACCAATAATCCAATGGTTTGAGAAAAAGCTTATTAAGAACCACCAAATAAAATAGTTAATAAAGTTATACAAAACTGCAAAAATAATGAATGTCTGGATTTTCTTCCATAAGTAATCAAACGGACCACTTGTAAAGACAATAGAGTTGCTATACCAGGCTTTAGTAGAACGCCAAGCTAACCATAATGCTATAGGTGAGAAAAGTAACATAATGACTTGACTGATTGATTGAATTGTACTTTCTTCCATAAAAATCCCCTTTTCCTAACACTTTTTAACACTACCACATCTGCTTATCTTCCTCTGTAAAGGTAAGCAATAATACGACATCAATGCTTAACCCTTCGGCGATATCAAGTAACATAGATAAAGACACATTGTTGTTATACTTTCCGCGTTCTATTCTCCCTAATGTATCAGCGCTAATACTGATTCTCTCTGCAAGTTCAGCTTGTGTGAACCCACGCAAAGTACGATAATAAGCTATTTTTGCACCTACTTGGCGAAAAATTATAGTCCTTTTCACATCCATGTCTAAGACACCTCCTCTCTGTAAAGCACCACTATTATTTTTACATACTAGCCTTTTCATCTCTACAGCTACATAGCCCATAAATACGGATAGATAGAACACTTTTCTGTATCTCTAAAATGGAAAGCCTATATAATTTGCGTTATCACCTTACATTTTCACCAGAAATATGGAATAGTTCACTATGTATTCAGATTTTCCCTTCTTCTGAAAAACTGTAATATCTACCAGCTCCAATAATAATGTGATCTAAAAGTGGTATATTAAGAATCTCTCCTGCAACTTTCATATCTTTTGTAAGTTTACGATCTTCTTCACTTGGCTTAACACGTCCAGAAGGATGGTTATGGACAATAATAATACTTGCAGCTTTAAGCCTAATAGCCATAGAAAAGACACATTTGATATCTGTAATAGCAGCAGTTGTATGCCCTATTGATACATCATCATACTTAAGCAATTTATTATGATTATTTAAATACAAAACTCGAATATGCTCTGTCTCAAAATATTGCATATCTTGCATAGACTTATAGATATCTAGAGGCCTAGATGCATCAGATAATCCATTAATTTTCTTGGCTTCTAAGTCTTTAATTAATCGCTTAATAGCACGAAGTTTCTTCATGCCATTAGGCCCCATGCCATATGAATTTCTCCACTCAACATCTTCCGCCTTAAATAAAGCAGAATACCCATCACCATATGTTGTAATGATCTCCTCTACCGCCGTACGTGGTAATAATTCAGCTAAAATTTCTCCAATACTACATTCAGACATAATAAAACCTCCTAAAAAAATAAATAACTAAGTCTTGATTCAAATAGATAATATACAATCGAATTTATCCACTATTACACACTAATAATGAAATTTAAACTAATTAGGGATTAAAAAAAGCAACATACTATTAATGAATAAGAAAGGAGGTTGATGCGTAATGTATATCGACAAAAAAGTATTGTATGTCGCCGAAGTAGCTTCACTATTAGGATGCTGTTCACAAGTCATCTATCGATTAATCGATAGTGGTAAGCTTGCCGCTTACAAAGAACCTGGCAGAAAATGCTGGCGTATTACAGAAGAAGCTCTTAATGAATACCTTCAAAAGTGTCAAAAAAACTATAGCAATCAACAACGACGTCGTTAAATTATTTCTAATTACTATAACTCATTTAACATTTATAACCACCTTTTTTCATCACCAAAACAAACAATAAGGAGTACAATCAACATGGAGTTTAATGGTATTAACGAAATCTTAACCGTAGAAGAGGTTTGTGATATTCTAAGAATCGGTAAAAATGCTGCATACAACTTAATAAAGTCTGGAGAAATAAAATGCTATCGCTATAATCGAGTATGGAAGATTCCTCGTATTAGTGTAGACGAATACATGGAACGTATGAGAAACAACTATTTCAAGCACTAATAAAGCCCCATAGGCATATGCCTATGGGGCTATTTATCGTCTATAAATTATTTTCTTATTAAAGAATTCATTTGCTTATCAGATAAAACTATATTACAATACCTTCGGACAAATACTCCTCGATGGTAGAAAGGAGATTATATGTTTCCAATTCCTACCGGTAAAGGAAGTATATCTAGTATTCTACAAAAGAGTGGAATTCGCTATTACTACCTTCGTAATCTACCTTTATATACAGATGAAAATGGAAAAATTATAAAATATAATTCTAAAGGTTTTACCAGCAAAAAAGCTGCTGAAAAACATCGACAAAAGGTAATTATAGATCGTGATGAAGGCGTTTATAAACTAAACTATATCAATGAATTAACAGCAAGAAAGTTAAAACCAAAATCGTCAAATGCTGCAGCGGATGAAAACTATTACTCTTTTTGTCTCCGTTTCTTTACAGAACGAGATAATGCAACTGCTACGAAAGAGTCCTATCTTCATCTTATTGAATCTCGATTTAAACCTTACTTTAGTAAAATAGCCATCAAAGACCTTAATAAAGGGTTAATTCAAAGGTTTATTGATCAACATACAACGGCTATCAAAAATACATTTGTTATATTACGGCAGACGCTGCGAAAACTATATAGTTTAGACTTAATTTCTCAGTACTTTTATGATGGGCTAATCAAACCAAATACTACTGCCCCACTCCATCCTAAACAAGCATTAACTCATGAAGAAGTCAATTTATTCTTAGACTACTTTAAGGGGCATAATCTGGAATATGCAATATTATTATTGTTTCAAACAGGTATTCGAATTGGAGAGTTACAGGCTCTGTACTGGAATGAAGTAGAGGTATTAGACGATAGACATGGAAAACTGCATATCAACGCTTCATGGGGTAAAACAGAATTAGGACTAGCCCGTAAAGCAACTAAGACAAAAAGTAGCAAACGAGTAGTTCCTTTCACTAGCTCTAAGTTAGTTAAATTATTATTAAAAGCCAAAGAGAACTCTAATAGTAAATGGGTATTAGCTAATCAAGTTGGAACAGGGCCTATTGAAAAAAAGAACTTTACTAATCGCTACTTTAAAGCAGTTGGAAAACGACTCAATATTAATAAACCTATTAGTTCCCATGTAGCTCGTCATACCTATATTAGTCATCTTGTAAATGCAAACGTACCATATACCACTATTGCGAAATTAGTAGGCCATGATACAACAGAAATGATTATAAAAGTCTATGCGCATCCAATCAATGATGAGAAAGAAGAGTTCCGATTAGTAGAGAATATCTATTTATAATTTGTTTTTTAACTCAAAATCGATAGCATATTTAATTGCGTAAACGATTGCGTAAATTTATGCTATCGGCATATGCTATCGCACTATTTCTGGATAAAAAAAAAGTCACTGCAAAGGCTATAAACCCTTGCAGTGACTGCATTCTTAGTGGTGATCCAGGAGGGATTCGAACCCCCGACCCACGGCTTAGAAGGCCGTTGCTCTATCCAACTGAGCTACTGAACCATGTGGATTACCTTTATATGTAATTATCTATTATAGTATAAATTATGTGGCATGTATCGTCAACTAATGACGTCATTTTTCGTTCACCCTAAAAAAGGCAAAAAAAAATGGAGCGGGTGAAGGGAATCGAACCCTCGCGACCAGCTTGGAAGGCTGGGGCTCTACCATTGAGCTACACCCGCAAAATAAAAAATGGTCGGAGCAGCAGGATTCGAACCTGCGACCCCCTGGTCCCAAGCCAGGTGCGCTACCAAACTGCGCTATGCCCCGTCATTAATTACTTGCTAATTATAGCAAACCCGGTAGTTGATGTCAACCACTACTTTTGCTGAGTTTTACTCAATTGTGAGTACCTCTCTGCAACGAAAATTATTATATCATCGGACCACTATTCTGACAAGTGTTTTTTTATAACTTCATTAAAAATTTATGATATAAAGCTTTCAGTTTATCCTTATTCATAGATAACCTCCAAAATACTTTTAACCTTATCATATATCTTCATTTTCTTAGCGTAATCGTATAAACGATTTAGATTTCGATTTTTATAACGCATATACCTATGTAAAGTTTTAGAAAATAATTCAGTATCGATCTTATTTCTATTTTTAATGAAATCACATAAGGTCCGTTCTAAATCATAGGTTTTGACAATATTACCATATACCGTTTTACACTCAGTAATACCTAAATCATATATATCTTTCGTAACATAATGTACGAGATTCACATTGTTAATTCTATGAACATTATACCCTCGATACACAGTTACCTCTAGTACCGGATAAATATCATCAGTAAATTGATGTAAATACAGGGCTGATGCATATGAAAAAATGGGAACTCCATATTGTTTTTGAAAGAGATAGTATTCATCATAATCACCTTTTGTGCTTAAATAAATACCTCGACTTACACGATTAAGTATCCCCTCATTTACCATTCTAGTTAGGTATATGGAAGGAATATTAAGAGCTTTAATATCGCGACTTGAAAGTATACCATTATTTTGTTCTAGTTTTGATTCTATAATTCCTCTATAATCCATATAATATCTCCTATTGTTATTATCGTGCTTACATTTTATAATTTTGTACGCACAAATGCAACATCTATATAAAAAAACATGCACCCCATAGGATGCATGTTCAAAATCATATTTGATTTAGTTAAAATTAGCCTTCGTAATGACCGTCTTCAACGATTTGAGGTTTTTTCGCGATGCCTTGTTTAACGGCTACTTCAGCAACTGCTTTTGCAACTGCAGGAGCTACGCGAGGATCGAATACGGATGGCATGATGTTTTCATCAGTCAATTCGCTGTCTGGAATCAAGTGTGCCAATGCGTCGACAGCAGCCAATTTCATTTCGTCAGTGATTTTGGATGCGCGAACGTCGATAGCACCGCGGAAGATACCAGGGAATACAGCAACGTTATTGATTTGGTTAGGAGCGTCGGAACGGCCTGTACCTGCAATGCGAACGCCAGCAGCTTTCATATCAGCGTATGTTGCTTCTGGGTTAGGGTTCGCCATAGCGAATACGATAGCGTCGTCAGCCAAGTTTTCCAAGATTTCTTTTGTGAAAGCACCTGCTGCAGATACGCCAAGAAGGATATCAGCGCCTTTAGCGTTTTCAGCCAAGTTGCCATGTTTTTCTTCAAGGCCAAGCAAATCGATCAATTCAGTTTGCAAGGAATCAAGGCGTTTGTAATCTTTGTGCAATACGCCAGAGGATACCAATACGGTAATATCACGAGCACCTGCAAGGTATAACAAACGAGCGATATTTGCACCAGCTGCACCAGCGCCGTTTACTACGATTTTAGCTGTAGCTAAATCTTTTTTAACGAGGCGAAGAGCGCCTTTTACACCAGCCAAACATGCGATTGCTGTACCATGTTGGTCATCATGGAATACAGGGATTTCCAATTCTTCTTTCAAACGATTTTCAATTTCGTAGCATTTAGGAGAAGAAATGTCTTCCAAGTTGATGCCAGCAAAGTTCTTTTGCAACAATTTTACAGTGTTGATCAATGTATCAGCATCTTTAGTATCTACTACCAATGGAATACAGTCTACATCGCCAAATTTTTTGAACAATAAGGATTTACCTTCCATTACAGGCAATGCGGCAGCAGCGCCGATATCGCCAAGGCCGAGTACACGAGTACCGTCGGATACAACGGCAACCATGTTGGAACGGCAAGTTAATTCAAAGGATTCTGCTTCATTGTCTTTAATACGCAAGCATGGTTCTGCTACACCTGGTGTGTAAGCAACGGATAAATCATGAGCGTCTTTTAATTCATATTTAGTTCCTACTGTGAGGAAGCCTTTTAATTCACGTTTTTTTTGTACTGCTAATTCACGTACGTCCATAATAATTCTCCTTTGTGGATGACAACGGACACAATAGTTTCTTGGTATTAATTATTAATACCCCTTACAAGTTCATTATACAGAATCAGAAACAATAACACAAGATTTTTCGATATAGTTTTTCGAAAATTTTAGAATTAATCATGAATTCATATTCTTAGCATTAATTACATGTCCACAAATAACTAAGCGTCTTAAACAATCTAGGCTTTCACAGATGGCAAATTGCGTCCGTAGAAGATTTCTGTCATTTCTTGTCGCAATTGGTGTTTAATTTGCTTAATTTCTCGTTCGCTCAATTCCGCTTCGGTAATGCCGAATAAGTAATTATCCAAATCAAAATCCTTGAGCATCATCTTAGTGTGGAAGATATTTTCTTGGTACACGTTCACATCGATCATATTGTACAAATTGCGCGTTTTCGCATTAATATAGTTTTGAATAGAGTTGATACGATGGTCGATGTAGATTTTCTTGCCCGACACGTCGCGCGTAAAGCCACGCACATGATAGTCCAATGTCAAAATATCCGAATCAAAGCTATTAATCAAGTAATTGAGGGCCTTTAGCGGAGAAATTTGACCACATGTGGACACTTCGATATCGGCGCGAAATGTACTAATTCCCTTGTGCGGATGGCTTTCAGGGTACGTATGAACTGTAAGATGGGATTTATCCAAATGCATAACCACATCTTCTTTTTCAATTTCTTCTTCAGAAATCAAAATCGTAACCGATGCCCCTTGTGGGTCATAATCTTGTTTCGCAATATTTAAAATGTTAGCACCGATAATATGACTCACTTCGGTCAAAATATTCGTCAAACGTTCCGCGTTGTATACTTCATCAATATATTGAATATATTGCTTCTTTTCTTCCTCTGTACGAGTATAACAAATATCATAAATATTAAAACTCAACGTCTTCGTGAGATTATTAAACCCATATAACTTCATTTTAGGCTTTGCTTTAACTGGTGTATCCATGATATGCCATAACCCTTTCCATGCATAGACTTACTATTTTTTGTGAAAGTCATACAAAATGTAGCTTTCACACATATACTATATAATATCCTGTTTATACACAAATTCTACATCAAAGGCGCCATCTTCGTAGGTGACGATGGCAAAGGTACCACCCGATCCATCCCGAGGCAATGCAATGCTCCCCGGATTCACAAAAAGGGTATCCCCTATATGTTTAGCCTCGTGAAAATGACTATGTCCACACACGATGAGGCGCGCCCCCATAGCATTGCCAATGTGTATCAATTCTTGTGCTCGTTTACAATATGATACCTCATGACCATGGGTCATGTAAATATAGGTATCTTCTAAGGGAATCAATTGTTCCTTAGGCTCTAAGGGCTGCACGCGGTCATTATTGCCGCGCACGGCATAGACCGGCACATCGGTACGCGTTTGCATATATCGTGCATCATCACCGTAGTCGCCGGCGTGTAGCCACATGTCGATATCTTGGTCCACCGTTGCATCTAACGCGAGATCAATGGTGTCCAGATAGCCATGTGTATCACTAATAATACCTATTCGTTTCATTTGTTCACCTTTGCTACCAATTGTTGCAACGCCTTACCACGATGACTGATGGTTTCCTTCGTATCGATATCGAGCTCCGCCATGGTTTTACCAAATCGGGGAACAAAGAAATATGGATCATAGCCAAAACCATTGGTACCTAGCGGCGTATCTTGAATCTCGCCATCACAAGATGCTTCGGCCGTTACGCTATCACCATCGGGATGAACCAACGCTAAGGCACATACATAATGCGCTGCGCGATCCGATTTACCTTGTAATTCGCGAATTAATTTTTCATTATTTGCCCCGTCATCACCGTGAACGCCCGCATAGCGTGCGGAGTATACACCAGGTGCCCCATCAAGGGCATCAACGGCGAGCCCTGAATCGTCAGCTAAGCAAGGTAACCCCGTTTTTTCGCTATAATATTTCGCTTTAAGGATGGCATTTTCCATAAAGGTTGTGCCCGTTTCCTCTGGTTCTGGAACGTCCACTATGTCTTTCACAGGCACACAGGTAATGTTCATATGAGAAAAAGCACGTTCAAATTCGCGTATTTTCCCTTTATTGCCCGTTGCTAATACAATGCGTTCCATATTATTGTTCTCCTTCAGAGGCTTGAACAGGCGCATCCGGATATACCTTGCCAATTTTGTCCGCTACAGAACCGAGTACATCGCGTTGCACAGCCATTAATTCATCAGTGGCAGATTCTGCAAGGTCTAATAATTGATTAAGTTCATCGCGGCTAAATGTACCATGTTCGCCTGTACCTTGTACCTCGATAAGATTACCAGCACCGGTGCGCACCACATTCATATCCACTACGGCAGCGCTATCCTCTTCATAGCAAAGGTCTGTAATAGGACCGTCAGGGCCGATGCCTACTGAAATAGCAGCACAGAAATCAGTAATAGGGAATTTACCAAAGCCACCAAATGTAAAATCGATGGCATCTACAAGGGCTACGAAGGCACCTGTAATGGACGCCGTACGCGTACCACCATCGGCTTGGATAACATCGCAGTCTACGGTGATAGAGCGCTCTCCTAAGGCCTTTAAGTCTACAACGGCGCGCAACGCACGACCGATTAAGCGTTGAATTTCAACGGTACGACCTGTTTGTTTACCTCGAGCAGCTTCACGGCTGACACGTGTTTTTGTGGAGCGTGGCAACAAAGAATACTCTGCAGTCACCCAACCTTGGCCAGAACCTTTTAACCAACGAGGTACATTTTCCTCGATGGTAGCCGTACAAATGACCTTTGTCTTACCGCATTCGATGAGTACAGAACCTTCTGCATATTCTGTAAAATGTCTTGTTATTTTAATCGGTCTCAATTGACCTGCTGTTCTATTATCGCTACGCATAACAACGCCCCCTTTATATCTAGTATCCCCATGCTGAATCGTTCATTATAGGATATGTATCACAACAGAAACGCCCCTCACACGAGGGGCGCTATCTCGTTTATTCTATTATATCATGAACGGCGGTTTCCATTCGACAGGCTAAATCTCAACTTGGCCCTGTCCCATAGGGTCTACCACCACATAGCGATTGAGACCACCTTGTTCTTTCATGCGGCGTGCTTCTGTGAAAGCCTCTTCGCGCGTAGCATCATCTGCTTGCCATGGTATAAACATGGCGTACACACTTTGTTTGGCATAGGGTCCATAATTACCATAGGATTCGATGCTATGCCAACCAATTTTATCCGGATAGAGGCACACTGTTTCACGACGTTCTTCTTGAACGCCAGATTCGTCATAATACACAGAATAGTCTCGAACCCATCTATCCTTGTGACCAATGAGTTCATCTCGTGCTATTTCCTCACGCCGTACCCATTGATCTTTCCATTTCAAGATTAAATCATCTATATATCTCGTTACATCAGCCGATTGATGTTGTTCCACATAGTTTGGCTCGATAACGCGACTATAATCTAACCCCGCCATCGATAAGATAATACCTGTATTTACATACGGCAAGGCCTCTTGTACGGAATAGCCACCTTCAAGAACAGCAATATCGGCCTGCAATAGGTCAACTAGTTCTGCGTACCCCTTAGCGGTAACATTCATATTGGCTAACGGATCAGAGAAATGGTTGTCCTGCCCCGCCGAATTGATGACGATATCCGGTTTAAATTCATGGAGTATTGGCAATACAAGCTCACGCATAACCTTTAACAAGCCTTCATCACCGGTTCCCGGAGGTAATGGAATGTCAATATTGGCTCCGATGGCTTGAGGGCCGCCGAATTCATCCATAAACCCTGTGCCCGGATATAAGGTCCGCCCATCTTGGTGAAAGCTTATATACAAGGTATCTGGATCATGGTAGAACACATCTTGCGAACCATCCCCATGATGGACATCGGTATCGACGATGGCCACCCGTTTTACACCGTAGGTTTGGCGTATATGTTGAATCATAACGGCTTCGATATTGATAGTACAGAACCCACGAATGCCATGAACCATAGCCATCGCATGATGCCCTGGTGGTCTAACGAGAGCAAAGGCTCGGTCAACTTCACCTTGTAGCACCGCATCAGCTGCTGCGATGGCACCGCCTGCTGATACGCGATGTGCATCAGTTACCCAAGATGCTAAATCAGGGGCCCCCACGTGAACCCGTTCTATTACATCCCAATCGGCTACAATAGGATTATATTCTCTAATATTCGGTACATCCAATAAGCCTTCTTCTACGATTTGATCCCGCGTATAGAGCAATCGTTCTTGCCGTTCTGGATGGGTAGCAGAAATTTTCCAATCAAAGGCAGGGAAAAATACGAGGCCTAATGAAGGATGTTCTGTTGTACTAGCCTGCACAATTCCATTTCGCACACGGTAACTGTCCTTATGATTCCACATAGCCGCTCACCCCCGCTTTCAATTGTACTTTCACAGTAATAATGCGTTCCATCGATTGCCATCGACAACAGGGAAATCTTCAACGCTTATCGTTTCTACATCAGGTATTACGCCTGCTGCTACAAGGCCTTGTTCTTGAGCAGCTTCACATAATAATCGATACGCCACCTCTTCCACAGCGTCAGCAGAACGCAAAGAGCTACTTTTATCTTGAATGCCCAGTTCTGGCACTACCATAGTACGCCGTTTTGTATCGACGTGAACCGTTATCGCCATCGTATGGTTAGCCACACCAGCACCGATGGCATTAGCCACGGCCGCATCGGCTGGAATATGAACAGGCAATCCTAGTTGGTCCCCAATAATGGGGCCCAAACTAGCCGCCGTGCCACCGACGATAACAAGCTGGGCCGGCACAAATGGATCAGGATGCACAATATCGGCCACTACATAGATTGGTCGTTTATTTTCCTTCGCCACAACCGTATCAATCCCTTGCTTTACAACACGGACGGCTTCATCTACGATGCGTTGAGCCATGGTTTTCGCATCAATGGTCGTATCAATTTGTGCTATCGCTTCATATGCCTGTTGTTCATCGCCATAATGAGCTTTACCAAGCACGATGAGGGCATCCCCTAATGTAGGGATAGTGCCGCCCAATGCAACGGATGGGCCAATCCGTTCAGGGCCAACCATGAGTTTCCCATCTTCATAGCGCACCGCCGATTCACCGCCAATGCCCACCGAGGTAACCGCAAAGGAACGTACAGCACTTGGATATTCACGAATGGATACGCCCTCCTTTGTCATCAGTGGTTTGCCCTGTTTCCACAAGGAAATATCCGTTGTAGTCCCACCAATATCAAGGGCTACCGTATGGGCGTCTTTAGTGCTGCGCAATGCTTCCAAGCCAAGTACCGTTGCAGCTGGTCCGGTAAATACCGTTTCTACAGGAATGGATTCCACCGTATCTATCGGTAGCGAACCACCGTCAGCTTTCAAAATATATACAGGTGCCGTAATGTGAAAGGTATCTAATGCGTGGTAAACAGCGTTCTTAAATTCCTTAAATACAGAGGCCACGGCGCTATTAAAATAGGCACTGATGGTGCGACGTGGAAAATTAAGATTGCCACTTAACGCACTGCCTGTAGAAATCGTATGATACGTGTCAGCTAGAGCCTGAGCAACATCGATTTCTTCCTTTGGATTGCGAACGCCAAATTTTGCGGATACAGCAGCCAAATCGGTACCACTCTTAGATTGCACCATGTTCGCTAGTTGATGAGTCCCCTCTACATCTGTACGTTCCACCACGATGCCACGATGGTCCGTGTACCCTTTAAGATACACAGGTCTTACAGGGAATATATCATCTACATTGCGCCCTGGCCCCGCTACTACATAGAGATCTACAGGCTGTTCTTTATGCTCCACAATTGTATTTGTCACTACCGTAGTGGATAGCGTCACCTGTTCTATTTGTGCAGGGTCCACACCACGCATCACCGCACCTAAGGCATATTATTAAA
>OATT01000452.1_pt1 | contig 39875 bp, 60 predicted proteins | sample 1476071 | NCBI WGS metagenome assembly OATT01 (sample SAMEA2579989, study PRJEB22360) | human gut metagenome | biome: human gut; feature: human-associated habitat; material: faeces | place: Denmark | collected 2008/2010 | reverse complement strand
ACTATATATATTATTTTTTCTATAATATAGAGAATATATATGTTAAGTGTTATATTTATATAAGAAATCCCCATTTTACAAGGGTTTGAGCCACAACAAAAACCACAACAAAATGATTTTTGATTGTGTTGTGATTGCTAATTGTGTGATGTTACACATTAAAGCATTACAACTTTAAAATCTTAAAATGGTGTTATAAACCCTGTTTTTGTTAAATTCTGTTGTGGTTTTTGATTCGGTATATTTTGGATTATAATTCTCCATTATGTACGGACAATTATATTATTTATTTTTTCTTCTAATCATTTCTATTCCTATGTCGATAGCATCTACTAAAGAGTTGATACTGTCAGAACTCACAGGCTTTCCATCTAATAATAAATTATTGGATTCTAATAATTGTCTCTTGGTATCATTTATAATGTTGGTTATCTCACAGGCACGAGTGTCTTTTCTAGCGTCTGTTTTCTTGTTTGTTGTAACAATCGGCATAATTTCCCCACGCTCCAACGCGTCAGCACTTATATTTAATGCCTTACAAATCTTAAATACATTCGTTAGAGTAGCGTTTTGGATTCCGCGTCTGATAATACTATCCATAGTGGAGTACGCCATATCAATATCAATTGTAAATTCCCTAAGCGAACTGTATCTAGTTAAAATTAGATTTTTTAACTCTTCTTCAATTGTCATTTTAATCACCGCCCTTTAATTTAATTATATCATATGTTTTCGATTTTTCAAGAACTATTTTTGATATTTCGAAAACATAATATAAAATGTTTTGAATTTCCGAAAATTAGGAAAATAAAGGGTTGACATTTCCGAAAAATCGTGCTTAAATATGACTTGTCGGTAACGAAATATCGGAAATACTTACCGAATTAACGAAAATATTAAATATTAATTTCCGAAATCTTACTAGCGTTTATAGCTTACAATCCGGTAGCAACGGAAATTTTTAAAAGGAGGTGTAAGAATGTTTCCCGAGGTACGAGCCGAGATGGCAAGAAAGAATATCACTCTTAAAATGATGGTTCATGATGGAAGAATTAATTGTACAGTCAGTACGCTGTCGCTTAAATTAAACGGTAAAGCACCGTTATTATTTGGTGAGGCGTCTGCAATCAAAGCGATTTTAAAATCTGAGTTACCATTGGAAAAATTGTTTGCAGCGGAGGCGTAACGATGGCAATACTACATATTTTTGCCGACGGAACAACGGCGACCGATATTAACGGTCACATTGTGAAACAAAAAGACGCGGAGGCGTTTTATGACATTGTCAACGAGATAAATAGGAGGTTACAAAATGAAAAATGTAAAAGTGTGCGGGGTGAGATTGTCACGGAGTAAAAAGCAACGCACTGAAACAGTATCAGGGATTACTTGGCTTGATATTAAAATTTCCGAGTTCGTGGCCAATTGCGAAAAAGAAAAATTCTTAAAATCTAAGATAGCGGTAAAAGAATTTTGCGAGATTGTAGGGGTTTTGAAATTTTTATACATGACTCGCGTAATTACGAGCGACGAGTACAATTTAATTTGCTCACAGATGGTAGCAGAGGTATTTGAAGAGGAGGACAAACCAAATGACACAGTTTAAAGAGGGAACAAAGGTGATAACTATTGTAGACGGTGAACTAAAAACAGGACACATTGCTAGAGTTTATGACGCTCTAAAAACGGCTATCGTTAAGTTTGATGATCGTACTGCTGCGAAAGTGGCTTACAAGGATTTAGCACTTGCAGAAAATACACAAGCTGAGCCGGAGAAAGAATATGCGGACAGTATGAAAGAGATTGACCGAGTAGATTTTGAAGAGCAGATTGATATTCTGTTAGACCCTAATAATATAAATATGCAGGATGGTTCGGCGAAATTAATGCTGTGTGTGGTTGGTAGCATCGTATCTCAAAAATTAATTGCCGAGTTATTTGGTGATAACGATCATATTAATATCGACTATCAAATTCTTTTCAGTAAGATTGCAAATGCAACAGATCCAGTGAAATTAGCGGGTGAAAAAGCAGAGAGTTGTTACTGTGGTTTAATTCCAGTGATATGCTTGACGGTGGCGACCACATTCTTTGATTTACTCGATCATTATTTTGGAGATGAGTCTGAGTAATGCCGAAAATGTGTTTAAAGTGCGATTGGTGCGGTAAAGAATATACATCGTATCAATGTGGTAAATATCATCATTTTTGTAGTATGGAGTGCAGACGCAAAGCGGGTAAAATGGTCGCATCGAGTTTTGACGAGGATACTCGTAGACGAGCGAGGGAACGTATTACGTACTATAATCAAAACGTGTTTAACCATGGAGAATATAGGAAACGCCAAGCCGAGAGCTTGCGACGAAAAGGATCCGGTAAAAGTTACGTAAAAGTAAATGGAATTCACGAACATAGAGTTATCGCCGAGGAAATGTTAGGTAGACCGTTAAAGTCTTATGAGGTTGTACATCATATAGACGGTAATAAACGGAATAACGATCCGAGAAATTTGAAAGTAATGACTCAATCGGAACATATCCGGGAGCATTTATGCCGAGGAGGTGGTCGACTTGCTCAAACTGTATAGGCATCAAGAGATAGCATTGTCTTATATGCGGTCTAACGATTATTTCGCTCTATTCATGGAGCAGGGTTGATGGTACCGGAAAAACAATACCGTCGTTGTGTAGGATTTTGGATTTATTGAAATCCGGGAAAATTGAAAACGCGTTAGTTGTAGCTCCTAAATCCGCGTTAGGTGCGTGGGAGAGAGATACCGAGTTATTTGACGACCTAGATCAAGAGATTTTAAAGGACAACATTACCCTTATAAATTATGACAAGGTTTGGCGAGGTGACAAGAAATCACCGTATTATAAAAAGTTCGGTTGCATCGTATTGGACGAGGCTCACATGATAAAAAATAGGACGAGCCGGAGGTCGAAATTTATATTGAAAATCGCTTGTATGGCAGATTATCGTTATATCTTAACTGGGACTCCCGTCTCAAATGGGCAGTTGGAAAACATATGGTCCTTATATTGTTTCTTGGATCCGTACATGGAGAGAGGTTATCCATATTCGCGAATATTCGGAGGCTCTTATAAGACGTTTCAAGATCGTTATTGTATCTTGAATATGTATCACAAGCCGAGCAGTTATATTCATGTGAGAGAATTGCAGGACATTATAAATGAGTACTCGTATCGCGTGAAAAAAGTTGATTGCTTGGATTTACCGGAAAAATTACCGGATGAGATCATCAAGGTCGATTGTGCTGAAAAAGCTCTATATAAAAAATTGTCTACTGAGAGTGCAATTCTTGAGTATGAAATTTTAGCAGAGAATCCACTATCACGATTGGTCAAATTACGGCAGTTATGCAGCGGACATATTAAACTTGAATCAGGAGAAATGCTTGAGGTCAAAAATGAAAAGCTCAGCATCTTACAAGAACTGATTGAGGGGTACGAGGATGACAAGAAACTTGTTATTTTCGCAGAGTTTAAATACTCTATATCGCAAATATCCGCCCTTTTAAGACGTTTAAAGATTAAACACGTAGTTTTAGACGGCGAGCAGAAAAATAAGGCTATATGGCGTGATTTTCAAAGCGACAAGACTATCCGGGTGATTGTTTGCCAGTATCAGACGGCAAGTGCAGGTATTGATCTATTTGCAAGTGATACTATTATTTATTATGAGCCAACACTGCGGTCAAATACACTCGAACAGAGTCGAGATAGAATACATCGAACCGGTCAGCATAGACCTTGTAGTTATATTCATTTATTGACGAAAGGAACGGTTGAGGTTGATATATATCGGGCATTGGCCGGATACTCAGACTTTAGCGAAAAGCTATTTGTCGAATATATGGATGGATACCGAAAGAGTTATAACTCTTAATTTTTTATAGGAGTTACCGAAAAATCGAAAATTAAAGGAGGTTACAAAATGAAAAATATCACAATTAACGGACGTAACAAAGTTACGGAATTAGAAAAAGAGGTTAAATTGCAGAATGGAGCATTAGTTTTTAAAAAGAAAGACGGAGAAATAATGGATGTTTATATGGTTATTTCTTTTCGTGATAATAAAAATAAATATCAGGGTGAATATACCGCTACTTATTGCTCACTTGTAAACGTAGATACTGGACAAATGGCATTTGAGGAACGTTGTAGTCGTACTACTACAGTCGGTAGAGTTCTCAATCATTTGTTTCGACTTGGGGGGAAATATGACAGCTATAATATTCTTAAAACTAGTTATGGTGCTTACGACATTGAAATTGTAAATAATGGTTCGTACACTCTTGACATTAAATTTTAATCTGATTACCGAAAATTCGTCAAGTGAGGTGATGACGTGAAAAAGTGTGAAATGTGCGGTTGTCATATGGACGACAGCCACGAGGGCGACATTTGCGAATGTTGTCAAGATGATAAGGAGGAAACAGATAAATGTTAAATGTATTAAGCCTTTTTTCCGGTATCGGAGCATTTGAAAAGGCTTTAGAGAATCTGAATATCGATCATGAAGTAGTCGGTTATTGCGAAATTGATAAATACGCAAGTAAAGCCTATTCAGCTATCCACGATATTTCGGAAGAGAAGAACTTAAAAGACGTTACTAAAATAGATATTTTGGATATTGATGACCCGGTAGATTTAATTACATACGGTTTCCCTTGCCAAGATATCAGTAACGCAGGGAAACAAAGAGGTTTTGAACATGAGGGAGAGCTGACAAGATCAGGGTTGTTTTTCGAGGCTCTGAGGATTATCGAGGATTACAAACCAAAGTTCGCAATCGCTGAGAATGTAAAGGCGTTAGTATCCAAAAAGTTCACAAATGAATTTAATATTGTAAAAAATTCGTTGGATAAAGCCGGATATAACAACTATTGGAAAGTGTTGAACGCGAAAGACTATGGTATCCCGCAGAATAGAGAAAGAGTATTTATCATTTCTATTCGCAAAGATATTGATAAGGGATTTACGTTTCCGGAGCCTATACCGTTAGAATTACGATTAAAAGATTTACTTGAGAATAATGTGGACGAAAAATATTACCTAAATGATGAGCAAGTATCACGATTATCAGGAAACGTATTTCATCAAGCTAATACTCGGTTACAAGAGAAAGATATTTGTAGTACGTTGTTAGCTCGTGATTATAAGGACCCGAAAGTCGTACAAGTCGGGAATATCGTCAACACTGGAAATTTTAAAAACCCACAGAGAGGACGTATCTATTCGGCTGATGGTATATCACCTACTGAAAGTATACCGATTAAAGAAGCTACTAAGAAAGGTTATGCTGAGGCAACGGTTGGTGACAGTGTAAATCTCGAATAGCCGAACAGTAAGACAAGAAGAGGACGTGTCGGAAAACAAGTTGCTCAGACATTAACGATCTCATGTAATCAGGGGGTAGTATTAAATGAGAATTAGAAAACTGACACCGACAGAGTGTTATAAATTGATGGGATTTACCAAGGAGGATTGTAAGAAAGCCTCAGATGCAGGTATCAGCAACACACAGCTTTACAAACAAGCCGGTAACTCTATCGTTGTGGATGTATTAGAGGCAATATTTACAAGTCTCAGCGAGAACTATGAAGAGTTTAGGAGTGCGAGTTAATGAAAGAATTTTTAATAGCTGCAAGCCGAGGGAGAAATCCAACTAATCCGAGTGACCGTACTGCTGGTATTCTTACAGAGCAACGCTTAGAAGTGAATAAAGACGGTATATGTAATACTCTTACAACGGTTTTAAAAGACAACTATGTCATTGAAATCGAGGTGGACGATGTATGACGACTTACATTTATGATATTGAGGTCTTTAGTGACGACTGGGTTGTTGTTTTTCGAAATCCGGATGCAGAAAATAATCACATCGTAATCCACAACGATAATTACAGACTCCGAGCTTTTCTTGAACAACCGGACATCATAATCGGTGGGTTTAATAATAAGCATTACGATGATTATATTGTCCTTACAATGTTACTCGGTGGCTCTAATATCGAAGTAAAAAAGCATAACGATTGGATTATCGGAGGCAATGACCCGTGGACGTTCTCGTTTGTACAGTACAAAAAAAAGCCGTTTTATTCATTCGATTTAAAGGACGATATCGCGGATCCCGGAATCAGCTTGAAAGCGATAGAGGGAAACTTAAAGCTCCCAATTGTAGAGTCGTCCGTACCGTTCGATATTGACCGAAAGCTGACACCGGAAGAATTGGAGGAAGTTATCTGGTATTGTAAGTACGACGTTGATTCGACTGTTGAGTTATATAAGGCTCGTAAAGAGGATTATATCGACGCTAAGGCATTGGTCGCGGAAATGTATGACGTGCCGATAAGAGAGGCGTTAGGACTTACCAACGCGAAGTTATCCGCTCGTGTCCTTAATGCTAAGGCAGTAAAGCGAGACGATGAGAGAGATTATAAAATTCCGGATAATATTGACGTGAAATATATCCCGGAAGTGGTACTCAATTTCTTTATGCAGATCAGAGATAAGTCTATCCCGGATGCGAAGCTATTCGGAGCCGGTAAAGGCTCTAAGGGAATGACGCTTGACTTGATCTTAAAGACGAGTTACGGATCATGTCCGGTAACGTATGCGTGGGGCGGGGTACACGGTGCTAAACCTTGCGTAACGGTAGAGGAAACCGAGAATCGTGTGATTATTAATCAAGATGTCGGCTCTCTGTATCCAAACAGTATGATAAATTTCGGATACTGTTCGCGGAGTATGGAAGATCCGAATGCATACGTCAAACTTGTAAAAAAGAGACTTGGTTATAAACACGCCGGAGATAAGAAAAGAGCGAATGCCCTCAAGTTGGTGGTAAATACCGTATACGGTGCAATGCTTAATCTCTACAACGCCCTTGCGGATCGTTGGGCAGGTCGTAGTGTTTGTATATCGAATCAGCTCGCTATGACAATGCTGATCGTACAGCTTGCAGAGCAATGTGAGACGATTGATTTTATCAATATCAATACCGACGGTATTATGTTCACGATCGATAAGTCTGAGGTTGAGTTGTCTGAGATGATCGTAGCGACATGGTGTGAAATTACCAAGTTTGAAATGGAGCGAGATGACTTTAAAAAGGTAATTCAAAAGGACGTAAACAATTATATCGGTATCACGCCGGACGGATCCTTTAAAACAAAGGGCGGTTATGTGTCTCTTTATAAGGGTGGTAGCTTTAAAACCAACAGCCTACAGATTATTGATAAGGCGATTGTGGATTACTTGGTACACGGAATACCGGCAGAGCAGACAATCAATGCTTGTGAGGATATATTCGCATTTCAACAAATAGTCAAGACTGGTGGAACCTATGAGGGTTCATATCATTATATTGACAATTATAATCATGTGAAAACTATCTATGAGGACGCATGGGGATATCCATTAATACGCGATGAGATTAAAGGTTATAAAGTACCAATCCAAAAGGTTAATCGCATATATGCCGTAAAAAATCCTAAATACGGTCAGATTGTAAAAGGTAAATGGATTACCGAAAAACGTAAAAAGAATAAAGAGACCGGTAAAATGGAAAGTACACCGGTAGACCCTCCGCAATGGAGTGAGTCGATAATCCCCGAGTGTCCGGTTCATGCATTCGTAGACAATGAGAACGTGCTGACTGTGGACGATTTGGATAAGGATTATTATATCGAAATGGCAAAGGGACGAATTGACAAGTATCTCAATATCGACCCAAAAGTAAAAAAGAAAATAGAAAAAATAAAAGAGGAGGTCGTGATTATGGCGACAAAAAAAGAAATAAACGTATCTGATCAGGATATGATCGAGATTCGAAAAATGAATATTTACGGTAAATTGGCCGTAGCAAGAGGAAAGTTCTTAGATGCTCCTGTAAAAAAGAGCGGTGTAAATCGTTTTGCGGAGTATAAATATTTCGAGTTAGCGGACATCGTTCCGGTTGCAACAAGTATTTTTAATAATATAGGCTTGGTATTTTTGATTTCGTTCGATAACGAAAATGCAAAAGGTACTCTTGTCAACATTGACAATCCGGACGAGGTGATTGAGTTTACTTCCCCGATGCGAGACTTAGAGGTTAAGGGAATGAACGCCGTACAAGCTCTAGGAGGCGTCGAAACCTATCAAAGACGTTATCTATATATGGCGTGCTTAGATATTGTCGAGGCGGATGCATTTGACGCCACACAAGGCAAGCCGAGCATGGAAAACGGAACGTCTGAACCGGTACAAAAATCAAATAGACCTGCCACACCGGAACAACGCCAAGAAGTGAAAAAAGATCTTATCAATGAGGGTGGAGATGCCACTGCTACGCAAATCAAAGCGATCAAGAACGGTCTGAAAAAACTGAGAGAAAAAGACGCTGACAAATACGAGAGTTATGTTACTGACGGCGTGAAGAAAATTAAAGCAGGATTAAAGAAAACTGAGGCGGAAGAGCTGCTAATTGAAATAGGTAAAAAGGTAGAGGAATAATTTTTACGGTAGTTACCGAAAATTCGTTAAATAAGGAGGTTGTAAAATGAATATTAGTGAAAAAATCGAATTACACAGAAAATGGTTGAGAGGAGAATCTGACGGAGTTAAGGCGGACTTGAGCGATGCGGACTTGAGCGGTGCGGACTTGAGACGTGCGGACTTGAGCGGTGCGGACTTGAGCGGTGCGGACTTGAGCGGTGCGGACTTGAGACGTGCGGACTTGAGCGGTGCGGACTTGAGCGGTGCGGACTTGAGCGGTGCGGACTTGAGACGTGCGGACTTGAGCGGTGCGGACTTGAGCGGTGCGGACTTGAGCGGTGCGGACTTGAGACGTGCGGACTTGAGCGGTGCGAAAGGATTACTCTCGGCAATTGATTTCTTAAAAGAACATTTCGAAATGACTAATGAGGGATTTATCGCTTATAAAACATTCGGCAGTGAATACAATCCGCCTGAAAAGTGGGTGATTCAGCCTGGTAGTGTTATTACTGAAAATGTTAATTTTGACACTACTAATACGTGTGGTTGTGGTATCAACGTTGCACCCCTTAAATGGGTACAGAATGTCTACGGCGGTGACGACATTTGGAAAGTGTTAATTCGGTTTGAATGGCTCGCCGGTGTATGTGTGCCGTATAATTCCGACGGAAAAATCCGTTGTGAGCGAGTACAGTTACTTGAAATAGTAGAGGAGGATTAAATATGTATCTTAATGTTATTTCATTTAAAAATAGTAAAACGCTCGCGTTTCAAAGCAAAGTACCTTATAGCGTGGATAAAGTTGTCGACAATTGGAATCTAGTGACAGACGAGGCTAACGGTCAGATTCTTAGTTTCCGAGGGAGTGAAATTGTAACGATTGCGACCGCCCCTGTAAAGGAAAACAGAACGCAGCGACGAGCCAAAAGCAATAATAAACCGGCGATCAGTACAAAAGTAGTAGAGGAGGGATAAAATGAGCAATTATAAATTTATAGACAAGCACATCGAATTAGAAACACTGCCTAAAAAAATCAAGAAACTAACGGCGACGCGGTTCGCTACGGTGATGGGGTTAAACGCTTGGGCGACTCCGTTCTCGGCTTGGTGTGAAATCACTAAGACTTACGAGGATCCATTCGAGGACAGTATTTACACCGTGGCAGGTAAGATTATCGAGCCAAAAATCGCGGAATACCTAAAGAACCGTTATTTTATGGATATTAAGAGTCCGACGGACGTATATGGTCCGGACTATTTCCGTAAGACTTGGGGTGATTTCTTTCCGGACGAAGAGGCTCTCGGTGGTATGTGGGACTTTTTAGGCGACGATTTTGTTGTCGAAGTTAAAACCACTAAACGAGTAGAGGACTGGAAAGGCGTAGACGGAGAGGTTGAGCCACCAATCTATTACAAGCTACAGGCGTGCTTATATGCGTACTTACTTGGATTTGACGACGTGGTTATGACTTGCAGTTTCTTAGAGGCTACCGACTACCCAGTCGAAAAGGGTAAAGGAGAATTTGACACGACACCGACAGAGGCGTTTGTACCGAACGTAAATAATACGGTCGTTGTCGAGTTTAAGGTGTCCGAGGAATTTCCGACATTCAAGGAGTCCTACATAGAGCCGGCTCTTAAGTTTTGGAGGGAGCACGTACTCACAGGTATTTCTCCGGATTTCGACGAGAAAAAGGATGCTGAGATTCTAAAGGTACTCCGCAAAAATACGGTTGAGGTTACGGACAAGGATATGTCTAAATTGATGACCGAGGCAGACAAACTGAAAGAACAGATTGATCGTGCCGAGGCTCGAATTGAGGACAAGAAAAAGCGTCTGAAAGAGATTGACGACACGTTGAAAAAGTACATGTCTAATCTATTCCGATATGGGGACAAAAAAGTCGAATTAAACGGCAAAAAATACATTTGGACTCTCACAAAGAGCGAGCGTAACGGCTTAGACAGTACGGCATTAAAGAAAGACTTGCCGGACGTATATGGTAAATATACCAAAAAATCAGAAGTTTATACGCTGATAAAATCAAGTATTGAGGAGGGGTAATCGTGGATCAAATTGATTTTAACATTAAAGTCGATAACCTCACGCTTGCTTTAATGCTTATCTGTAAGGCAAAAGACGAGAAACAGCAATTGGAGGACTACAATCGGGATATTAAAAAAGCAGAGAAAAAAGACGAGTTGTGCCCCAACTGGGGTTATAAAGAGGTTTGGAAAGTAATGGACGATTATACACCGTTACCGACAAAAACTCATATTAAAAACCTGTGTAAAGAGGCACGAAAGTTACTTGCATTAACTTATAAAGATTTAGAAAAGGAGATATAAAATCATGGCAAAAATGAAATTAAGCGAAAGCACTTTTACACTTATTCCGGAGGGAGTTACTACTTTTAAGGTAATGGAGGTTGACGACAGCAAGTACGACGATTTCGGAAAATTGATCGTTAAGTTGCAGACAGCAAAAGGCGAGAAACACAACGAGCAGTTTACACTTACTAAAAATAACGGCGAGTTAAATGAGGGAGCGTTAAAAGCATGGAGCTATTTCGCTCGTACGTGTCTTAACAACTTCTCAGCGGACGAAATCGACACGCAGGACATTGTTGGTTGCTATATTATGGCGACAGTAAAACATGAGAAATATACGGCTACAAAAGGCGAGAGAGCAGGTCAAGAAATGACGAGTGTTAGATTGAATGACTACAATACGGCAAGTGGTTTCGGTGAGTTTGTAAATATGACCGACGGTGTTGACGAATTGGACGAGTTAGAGAATGAAGATGACCTTGACAGTTTCCTTGATGACTAATGGCTAAAGAAAAAAAGTTACAAGATAAATGTATCGGATACTTAAAAAGTCAAGGGATTTATTATCTTAACTTGTATGGAGACGGTTTCTCGGGAAAAGGGAAACCGGACCTCTTGACTTGTATTAATGGTCGGTTTGTGGCGTTTGAGCTTAAGGTCGGCTCGAACGATATGCAGGACGATCAGAAAATACATAAGTTAAGGATTGAGCGATCAGGTGGACTGCATTATGCACCGTATACATTGGAGGACTTTATAAACATAGTGGAGGATTTAAAATGCAAATATTAAAACAAATTACATTCGAGGAGGCACTCGAACATCTCGGACAAGGTGAAAAGGTGTTCGTTACTACTTTTCAACAGGGTAATCCAATCTTGAAGAAATTGGAGACTATGACAGTCGGCCAAGTTATGAGGACCAAAGAAAAATATATTTTTCAGATTGTAGAGGAAAGTGATAAGGATTAAATGGTGAATAAAGAAATTTTAAACGGTTCCGGGTGCAAAGATTTGACGGCGTATGAGGCTATTAAGCACGTCGAGCGTGAAGAACGCAGAAAGCAAGCAGACGAAGAGCGTCTGAAAAAATTACTAATGATGATATTTGATATATGCGAGTTAGCCGGTTTCCATGTAGAGGGGCGAATCGTTCTGAAAGATAAAAAGACCGGTAAGATTTGGAGGTAAATATGACATTTAAAGAAAAATTACAACAGGAGCAACCGGATAAAATTAATCATATATATGTCGCTGGTTGCGAAAATTGCCCCGACGATTATGGGTATGAGACAAGCGAAGAAAGTAGAAAAAACTGCCGTTGCAATGACGGTAAAGGTTGCGAATATTGTTGGAACCGTGAAATTTCCGAAGAATCGGACAACATCAATCACCCTAGTCACTATGAAACGGGGAAATTTGAGTGTATTGACGTAATAATCGAGACTCAAGGGGTTGAGGCAGTAAAAGGGTTCTGTAAATGTAACGCGTTCAAATATCTTTATAGAGCGAACCGGAAAAACGGTCTTGAGGATATGAAAAAGGCTATATGGTATCTAAATAAGTATGTAGAATTAGAGGAGAGAAAATGAGCACAAATAAAAAGCAGAAACCGGCTATCAAACAAGGGAATTTGTACCGTTGTCCTACGTGTAATCGGTGTGTACGAAAAGACGAGCAGTTTTGCAGCAGATGCGGGACAAAAATAGTAAGACAATAAGGAGCGATGGAAAATGCAATATATTATTTTAGACGGAAAGACCCCGACGCATGGATTTAAAAATGGAGAGGGTGCGAAGTCGTGGAGCGAGGCGAAAGATTTTGATAATGTGGCGGTGATTGTACCGGACGGTTATGTCGTTCTCGACTTCGACACGACCTCAGACGCGGAAATAATGCTTAATATTGTAGACGCCTTAGACCTTAAATGTCGGGTGATGAAAACGACAAGAGGTATTCACTGTTGGTTCAAATCACCGGAGGAGAATCCAAAGAACTTTATAAAGAACCGTCTCGCTGTAGGTATATATTGCGACCGTAAGGCCGGTGGACGTAACGCCTACGTTAAGATTAAGCAGGATGGAAAGAATCGCGAATGGATTCGTAAGGATTACAAATCCACCGAACTTGAGCCGGTTCCTAAGTTCTTATCCAGTGTATCCGCTCCGTCCGGTAAGTTCCAGTTTAAAGGCATGGGCGACGGCTCCGGCAGAAACCAAGAGCTTTATAATTATATCGTCTATCTACAGACTAAGAAATTTACTCACGAGGAAATTAGACAGACGCTTGAGGTTATCAATTCTCATGTGTTTGCTGACGCATTGCCGGAGGAAGAGCTGTTAACAATATGCCGAGACGAGTCCTTTAAGCCGGACGATGTAATTGCAGAGCAGATTTCAAAGGCCGAAGATAAAAAAGTCGGATTCTCACATAACGAGTTCGGCGATCAGTTGATACAAGAGTTTCATATCATTGAGGTGAATGGTGTCTTATATGTATATGAGGATGGTTATTACCAAGCAGACGATAAAATCATCGAAAACAAAATGATTGAGTTGTATCCGGGCATTTTACAACGTCAGCGGACGGAGGTACTAGCTTACATAAAGATTAAAACTCATGTGAACGCTGCGGATTTAAAGGTCAACCCGTATATCATCAATCTCCGCAACACGAGGCTTGATATTCGGACAAGTACCTGCATTGAGTTTACACCGGAGGCGATAGAGTTCGACAGAATCCCAGTGACTTATGATCCGTCAGCGTATTGTGCGGACCTTGATAAGATGCTCAACCGTGTATTCTTAGGGGACAGAGAGGTTATCAATCTGTTTGAGGAAATGTTGGGAGCTATCCTCTTGAAACATAACCGATACCAAAAAGCCTTTTTATTCTACGGGCAAGGTTCGAACGGTAAAAGTACGATACTTGACTTAATCAAGACGTTTCTCGGACCTCGTAACTATTCGGCGATTGCTCTTGAGAAAGTAACTGACAAATTTAGCACCGCAGAGCTTGAAAATAAATTGGCGAATATCGGCGATGATGTGGACAATGTTACTCTAAAAGATACCGGCACGTTGAAAAAATTATTCTCCGGTAACTCAGTCATGGTCGAACGAAAAGGGGAACGTCCTTTCACAATCGAGCCATATGCGACTCATGTATATAGTTGTAATGCGATTCCGAGATCGTTTGACAAGTCAGACGGATTTTACCGTCGGTGGGTGCTGATTCCTTTTAATGCGAAATTCTCCTCCGACGACGAGGACTACGATCCGTTAATCGGTGATAAGATTACCGAGGATATTGCGTTATCCTATCTATTAAACATTGCGATTCGAGGTGCTCAGAGACTTATTCGATTGGGGCATTTTACAGAGCCTCAGAGTGTTATTGACGCATTAGAGGCATACAAGGCGGACAACTCGACAGTGCTTAGTTGGATTGAGGACAAGGAGTTGACGGAGGATTATTTCCTCGAGAATCCGAGGGATAAAACATACTCAGACTTTGTAGACTGGTGCAAATTATCCGGTATTAAGACAGCAAATGTGACGGGTAAAAAGACCTTTTTCCGAGAGGTGATATCGAAGTTTGACTTTGAAGAAAAGGCACGACAAAAGAACGACGGCAAGCGTTATTTTATAGTAAAGATTTAGGGGGTAATAAAATGGTATATTATGTATTGGCGTTTTTGTTGGGTGTAATCGGTGGAGCGAGTGCGTTGACTGTATTAGCGTTGATTTATGGATCACATGAGGAAAAAGACGCCTCACAGAACGCACAACAGAATGTAACAAAAACTGAAATCACAACAGAAAAAAATGAAATATAAAAATTTTATAAATTTCGGGCACAACAAAAACGACTGTCACAACAGAACTAAAAACCGTTTTGTTATGGTTTTTGTTATGGTACAAAGCCTATAAAATGGGCGTTTCTCTATAATATATAACACAATAACATATATTTCTTTTAATTAATAGAAGAAATAATATATAGTATATATAATAAGAGAAAATATATATGTATAAAGAGTTGACGAAAAAAAGTGTTTTTTGTTGTGCTAGATAAAAGGAGGCAGGTATGGAAGATAATGACTTGATTCGTAAAAAGCGGTATTTGAAACGCTATAAAAAAAATAACGCTCTGATTGATAGGCTTGAAAATAAACTTGCTGATTTAGACGAGAGAATATACAAGGTAAAATCTCCGAATTATTCCGGTATGCCTAGAGGTGGCACACCGATCACAATAGAAGATTTATTATCGGAAAAATTAGAAACCGAGGAGCGGATTGATCGGTTATGCGTAAAAGGTAAAAAACTAAGGTCGGAAACATTAGACAAGATTGACGAGTTAGAGGACCCTCGTCATGCCGAGATATTAGAATTGTTTTTTGTAAGTTGCATGAGCTTTGATGCGATTGCAGAAAAGACCGGCTATACTGAACGGCATGTGATACGACTATATACAGAGGCTATTATGCTATTAGATTTTTAATGTCTATAAACTGTCACATATGTGACATTACATAAACGAGAATTTAATAGTATTATGATAGCGTAGCATTTTAACAAATGCACTAATTTAGTTGTAACCTCCGGCTATGAGAGACCCACAATATTGAGTAATCAGTATTGCGGGTTTTTCTTATGTCAAAAAATAAAAGGGAGGAGAACACATGTTATTAAAATCATGTGGTCGTTGTGGTAATCTCATACCCTATGGAGCTACATACTGTAATACATGCAAGCCGATTGTAGAGGCTGAGCGTGAGGCACGTATGCGAGCGTCTAAGTTGGAGAGTAATAAGCGATACAATAAGACAAGAGACCCTAAGTATGTAAGGTTCTATAATAGTACTGAGTGGCGTACCTTATCAGCTAAGTACACGCAAGACAAAGGCTTTCGCTGTGAGAAGTGTGGAGCTATTGCTACAGAGGTGCATCATGTCAAGGCAATACAAACGCCTGAGGGTTGGGAGCGTAGGTTGGACTCTGATAACTTGGAATTATTGTGTAAGGCTTGTCACAATGAGAGACACGAACGATTTAAGAAGAGACAGAAATATTTTGAACGCGTTTAAATGCGATTTAAGACGTTTTTGTCGTTTAGGCAATAAAACAATCGAATAATGAAATAAAATTGATTCTAGGTGTGCATACGTAGCTCAGAGGGTAGGGGTAGGCAATATTCTACAGACTATTTAGGGGATAACGGTACAGGGGGAGGACATCGTAGAAAAAACTCCCCACGAGAAAATAAAAGGAGGTAACCTGCAAACATGGCAGAGTTAATCGTAAACAAAGGTGACCGTTATACCGTGGACCCGCTTTTTCAGTGGGATATTAACCAAACCTTGGAAATACACGGCTTGAGCTTAGCATCGGATCCGGAAATCCACTTTTCAACAGAGGTGTTAAACGGTGCGATTGTGAGACAAGCAACACGGGATAGTAAGGACGGTAAAAATACCAAACTCTTTGCTGCAAAAACCATACAAAATTGACGTTTTTCTTGTCGGAGGCGGAGGTGGTTCCGGACAAGATTATACCGATGGATATTCGGGTGCGGGTGGGGGTTATACACAAACATATAAAAGTATACCGACATCCCCCGGAACACAATGGAACGTACTTGTCGGAGCTGGTGGCGACAATTCAAATGGGGCAACAAGTTCCTTTTCAAATGGAGGGGGAAATTATACGGCATCCGGAGGGAATAGATCAGGACAATACGGGGCAAACGGCGGATCCGGTGGAGGTGGAGCCGGTCAATATTCTATTTACGCCGGTAATGGTGGATCAGATGGATCAAAAGGTGAGGACGCTCGAAAAGTTGGTACTGCGACAGGGGTTATAAAAACCGGTGGAGCCGGTCAAGGTACGACAACGCGAGCGTTTGGTGAGTCCAATGGTACATTATACGCCGGCGGTGGGGGCGGTTCATGGTCTCCAAGTGGTCACACTGGTGCGGTCGGACAAGGCGGAGCCGGCGGAGGCGGTCGAGGTCGAAATAATGACAACAGTGGAAATATAGACGGTACAAATGGTACTCCGAATACCGGCGGAGGATCAGGTGGCTTTAGTGGTGCAAAAGTAAACGGACAAGGCGGTTCCGGTATTGTCATTGTACGTTGGGGATATTAGGAGAGGAAATGAATTAATGTATACAAAACAGACATTCGCAATTATAAAGGATGAAATTATAAAACAAGATATTGTTTGTGATAACTATGAGTTGGCTAATCAGTTAGCTCGAAGAGTGTACGGTGATGATGCTATCGCTGTAGATTCTAGTCAATATCCCGTAGGGGAGGGCGATTATTATATAAACGGTAATTTTTATTTTAAAGATAAAAAGACCTTAGTAACACGAGAGAATACATTAGAGGAGCAAATGGATGCTATCTTGGATAGAAAATTAAAAGAAAGGGGAATAACGCAGTGATAAAAGCAAATTTTAATTCGTATAATGCATACGTTACCGACAGTTTATATCAATGGGATAAAGATCGAATACTGAGTATTAACGGGTTGAATTTGGACGTTGCCCCGGAGATACATTTCACTAACATAAGTATGCAGAGAGCGGTCGCAAGACAATCTGTATTGTCAGACGGTGTCGTGACCGTAAAGATTCCGAACTCATTTTTGCAAGTTGCTCTTACAATAATGGCTTATATTGGAATATGGGAGGGTGACACGTTCAGAACGGTTGAAGTTGTCGAAATTCCCGTGATTCCTAGAGTCAAACCGAGTGATTATACTCTTACCGATGACGACGAGGAGGTTTATTCTTTCAACCGCTTAGAGGCATTAGTGAGTGATTTGAGTAGTAAAAACGACGCTAATACAAATAAAATAGAGGCTGTGGTGGATCAGATTGACGCTCACGGTTTAGATATTAGTCAGATAAAACAGAATATCATTAGTCTTGAACAGGCGGACGTTCTAATTAAAAGTGAACTGGGAAAAATAAACGCTGACTTAGGATTTGAAATTGTAAAAGCTGTGAATGGATACGTGAAAAAGTATGAAAACGGCAAATTTGAGGCATTCGCAACTACAGTCGTTAATAATTCCGAGTTTTCGTGGACACAGATCAGTAACAGTGGTATCCATTATGCGAAGTTTACTAATTTAGGTTTTGGTATAACCGCAAAAACAATCGACGGAATATTTTGTAACGTAAGAAATAATGGAGTAATTTGGTGTGCATCAGTTGCGGAACGTGCGAGCATGAACAGCGTTGATGGTGTTGTGATGCAAGTTGGAGCAGATAAAACACGCAACACACTATTTTACTTACATGTGTTAGGAACGTGGAAATAAAGATTTAAAAGGGTTTTGAGTTATGAAAGATAATACATTATTATTTGAAGTAAAAGGTCAATATATAGTGCGATTAGACAGCATAGAGCCGGTTGCGAAGTGTCGTAACTTATACAAGGCTCAATTTCAATTTAAGACAGACGAATGGACGGGAACAAAGACGGCGTTGTTTGTTCAAGGTGAATATTCAAAATCGGTAATTTTGGACGAGAATGGAACTTGTAAAATACCGTGGGAATTTTTCGATTCGGACAATACAACCTTTGGGTATGTGTCCGTGTATTGTGGTGATTTGGTAACGGCGAATCGAGTTGTTGTCGACATTGTAAAATCGGGGTATCAAGAGTCGGACGCATCGGTACCGCCGTCTCCTGATGTATATCAGCAACTTATCGAGTTGGCGGAAGATACAAAGGAAATTGCACAGTCTGTCAGAGATGATGCCGATAACGGTGTGTTTAACGGTGAAGAGGGATACAGTCCGAAAGTATCGCTCACGGAGGAATTAGACGGTGTAACCGTTACTGTGCAGAATAAAGACGGGCAACAGTCTGCAAAAGTCAAGGATGGTAAAGACTATGAACACTCAGAAGAATTTACAAGGTTAGCCGAACAGGTTAGACAAGACAAGGAATCTGTGGAGCAGACAAAGACAGCGGTGGATAAAACAGCACAAGACTTTACACTTACGGCACAGCAAGCGCTTGCAGACGTAAACGATGCTGGACAGACACAAAGCGAACGTGTCCAGCAAGTCGGACAAGATGCGATTGCAGATGTAAATACCGCAAAGACACAGGCAGTCGGAGAAGTAAATGCTACCAAGTCCGATGCGGTTAAAGCGGTGCAAACGGAGGGAACAAAGCAGACTGGCAATGTTACAGCAGAGGGAGAGAAACAAGTACAGGCGGTACAGGTAAAAGGACAAGAGGTTATTAACTCTATTCCGCAGGATTTCCCAACGCAGATGCAGTCTAAACTCGACAAGCAACAGGGGGCGGAGAACGCTGGAAAATTACTTGGAGTGGGAACAGATGGCAATGTCGCACTTATGGGTGGTGCTAGTGTTGGAGAGATATTAATTGCAGACTATACACATAGAGGAAATCCGGAATTCCATTTTGCAGATTTCGATTTCGCAACTGGAATCGGAACGACGACAGAACCGCATGGATTAACGAAAAAAACAGAAGTGTTGATATGTCCGAATGATTGGACAATTTTAAATCCGTTCAATGGTATGCTTAGTATGCCGATTGAATGGACTATGGTTGAAAAATTAAGTGATGCTTTAGCGTTAATTCCTGTCGATAATACACATTTGAAAGTAGTTGCATCCAAAGAAGAAGCAATTATTAATGTCAATCTTGAGGATGTATCCAATACAAATGTTGATATTACAAAATTCCATTTCGAAAAACCGATTAGCTACGTTGTAAAAAATTTAGATCACAAAATAAACGCTAAATATGTAAAAGTGTTAAGTAGCGGGTATTGCTTTTACACTGGCAGATATAGATATAGAAATGTTTCTGTTATTTTTGAAAGTGGAAATATAAATACTGTGAATTATATAAATACACTAGGGTTTTCGAGGGGTGGAAATGCTCCGGCAAGAAATGGGATTTTCGTAAATGAAGAAACGCTGATCGATTTAAGAAATAATACTAAATATTATAACAAAATACTATCGTATGCTAGAAGAAAAGGATATAGTCATTTACTAAATGACCCAGTTAGAACGGTAGATGATGCGTGGATATTTTCGCAAGGAGCAAATGTAAAAGCAATAAAAAGTTATAGCACACGCTCGGACGATTACGCCTACATGTCAAATGGAACACGTATACAAATCTATGCGTTAGAGGGAGAATACAAAAATGAAAGTTAAAAAAATGGAGTATGACGCTGCAACAGGGGAATATAAAGAAATTTACGAAGAAGATTTACCATCTCTTGAAGAACCGGAAATCATACAGGAACAAACCTTAGAAGAAAAGGTACAGGAGTTACAAAATAACATATTAAATCTGCAATCTGTTTTGATTAGTCAAAAAATTTCGGGGGGGGGGTATAAAGCTGACTGACAGTTCGGGATTTCCTATACGAGATTTTTCTATGCAAGGTAAGACTGAACAAGAAGAGAATGCGTCAATCGAATCTCCGAAAGAAATTATAAATGCGGGCGCGGATGGACAAATTGAAGTAAAGGTGACGGGTAAGAATCTGTTTGATATATCAAAAAATCCATACAAGTGTGACGAAGAAAAAATCTGTATACCATCAAAGCGTTTGGGAGAAATCAATATCACAAATGGGATTACATTTGAAGAAAAAACAGTGTATTACCTATCGTGGGAATCTTATACAATCACAAAACCGAATAGTGATTGGAGTCCGATTTTTGGAGTTAAGTATACAGATGGAACAAATGAAGATTTTTACATGCATCTTAATAAGATTGGATTTAAAACAAATGCAAATAAAACAATTGGATATGTGCATATCCGAAATCCCTGGTCAGTTGGAACAGAAGTAAATAGAATACAAATCGAAAAAGGCACTGAACGGACAGAATATGAACCTTTTAAACTGCAAATTCTTACAATCCCACTCGATCGCCCTCTGACAAAATGGGACAGAATCGAAAAGCGAGATGGCGTGTATGGGATTGTGTACAATTCAGAACATGTTATTTTTAACGGTGGAGCGGAAGAAAAATGGATAAAAAGTTCGCTTAAGAATTATTTCTATTTACAAGGTTTTACGGGCTTACAAAAATCATATGAGATTTTTTGCGACAAATTAGAAAATTATAGGGGATCCGTAAACGAAATTACCGAAAATAAAATACTTGGAAATACTACAGGCTTGTACATTATGATAGATGGTATGCACAATGTCGACGAGTTAAAAACATGGCTAAACACAAATAATCTTGATGTTTGGTATTACTCAAAAGAACAGGAATTTGTCCCACTTCCGGAAGAGACGCAGATTGCTCTTAATTCTTTACATACAAACTATCCGACTACTGTAATTACAAACAGCGAGGATTGTGAAATGGAAGTCGAATATATCTGCGACACTAAAAATTATGTAGACAAGCGAATCATACAGTTGGCAAAAATAAACGCAATTACCAATATTCAAATGCTAGAAAACAAGTACAATGTAGATTTGCGTACACAAAATTAAAAGGAGAGGTATAAAATGGAGAAAATTAAAATGAACGGAAAAACATTCGAACTAGACTTTACTGGGATTGTTTTTTCTGAGAACAGATTAGTCATCAATATGATTAATGTAACCGAGGGACTAGAAGAAATTGAAAAAATCTTTAGTGATACAGTGTATACTGATCGTATTGAGTTGGCATCTGAAAGCGATATCCTTATTAAAATTTTCAAGGGATTTACAAAACTTACAGAAGTATCGAAAGAGGTTGAAGCTCACGTCTCTACTAAAATCGTAGATGATGAGGAAGTCGTTATTAAAAGCGATATTATCAAAATCGTATTAGACAAAGTCAGTGACGTTGAGAAAAGAGTTTCCGATTTGGAGGAGACTGTTGATATTTTGGTATTAGAAAACTTAGGGGTAAAGGAGGAAAAATAGTATGAGTGCGACTATTTCAAGATTGTATAACAAAAGCAAGGATCCGGAGATTGTAAGTAGAGCCGTGACAAAAGGTTGGATTACCGAGGATGAGGCAAATGAAATTTTAGGAAAATAATTAAAAGGAGGCGGTAATTATGGCAGGACAAAGGTTACCGATTGCTCTTGTGGAGGCTCGCGGTGCTAAGCACTTAACCAAAGCGGAAAAAGCCGAACGAGAGGCGAGAGAAATCCAACCGATTGCGGACGATATTACCGCACCGGCTTATTTGACTAAAAAGCAGACAACGGAGTTTTATAAGATTTCCGATCAGCTTAAGAAACTAAAAATCATGGGTGAGACGGACGTTGACGCACTCGCTCGATACATAACCGCTAATGATTTTTATGTCAATGCGGTTAAAAAACTTAGAAGTTACGCTGTGAAAAACGATCCTTTTCTTTTTGAGCAGTGGTCTAAAATTCAAGAACGATATTTCAAACAATGCCGAGCGTCCGCAAATGACCTCGGCTTAACTATTTCTAGTCGGTGCAAGTTAGTAGTCCCGGAGGCTAACACACAGACACCGAAAGAAAATAAGTTCAAGAAGTTTGAAAAGAGGGTAACTGTTGGATAACTCGGCAGTATTAAACGACCGAGTCACACGGTACGCAAGAGAGGTCGTCACCGGGAAAGTCGTCGCCGGAGAATTACACCGGCTTGCTTGTCAAAGGCATTTAGACGATTTAAAGAGACAAAGGACGACAGAGTTTCCGTACTATTACAGTCCTGAGAAAGCTCAAGAGATTCTTGAGTATTCCGAGACGCTTACCGTTGCAGAGGGTACAGAGCCGAAACCGGTTAGATTATTGGATTCACAAGCGTTTGACTTAGGTTGTACGTTTGGGTGGTACAAGGTTAAAAATAACAAACGACGTTTTCGTCGACGCTATAAGAGTATGGCGAGACAGAACGGAAAAACCTTTGAAAATGGTATCATGGGTACGTACATTTCGGGTTTTGGCGGTTACTATTACGGTAAGTTATTTACAGTTGCCACAAAGAAAAGACAAGCTCGTCTCGCTTGGGAGGAAATGAGTAAATTTATCACGATTGACCCCGATCTTAATGAGTATTTTGACATTAAAGATTACAAGTCGGTTATCGAGGCACTCGATACATTTTGTACAATCGAGGCGTTATCGAAAGAGGCGGGATTAGACGACGGTTTCCGTGCGATTTACGCCTCTATCGACGAGATACACCAACACAAGGACAATAAAATATATAAAGCGTTATACAACGGTACAAGAGCCTTAGACGAGACTCTAGTGTCAATGATTACAACGCGAGGCGATAATCTGAATAGTTTCTGTAAAGAGATGGACGATTACGCTATTAAGATCCTCAAAGGTTTGGCGACCGCTGAGGATTTTTTCATTGACATTTATTGTTTAGATAAAGACGACGATATATGGGATCCAAAAAACTGGGTAAAAGCGAACCCGTTTATTTGTGCCGCAGGAAACGAAGAAAAGCTCGAAACCCTTAAAGCTGACGCTCAAACGGCTAAAGATATGGGAGGATCTGACCTACGAGATTTTCTCACGAAATCGTTAAATATGTGGGTTCAGAACACCGACGACCAATTTATTAACGCAGAGAAGTGGAAAAAATGCGGTACAAAACGGACTCTTGAGGATATGCGAGGTCGTAGCTGTTGGGTAGGCTTGGACTTATCCTCCGGTGGCGACTTGACAACTTACGCGTTGGAGTTTCCGGAAGAATACACGACAGAAACCGGAGAAACCAAAGAAAAGTATTACTTTTACTCACACTCATTCATGCCGAGGGGACGACTCGAGGAACATATTGAGACGGACTTAGCACCTTACGACTTATGGGAGCAAATGGAGCTTATCACCGTAACCGGTGGAGGTGGAGACTTTAAAAATGATTACAAATTTATCATAAAGGATTTGCAGCGATTGAAAGACGAATACGACTTGACGTTTCTCGGTATCGGTATCGATCCGCATAATGCGGACGGTATTCTTTCCGACCTTGAGGATTTTGGGTGTCCGGTCGTGGTAATTACGCAATCGTGCAGGAGTCTGAACGACCCGACAGTTGATATTCAACTCCTCGTCAAGTCTGAGGATATTGAATATAACTTAGGCAATGAGCTTTTAACATGGTCATTTCTCAATGCGATGGTGGTGCGAAATTCATTCGACGAGGTGAAAGTTGATAAAAAGCCGGGGCAGAGATACAAACGTATCGACCCGGTCGATGCTTGTGTCGATGCTCATGCCGTCATGTTGAAAAACAAGACGAAAGAGATTGTTGATGTGCAAAGTGAATTAGATAGATACCTTGAAACTATGGGGTGGAAGAAATAAGGAGGTGATAATTTTTGAAATTAAGGCAAAGAGTAAAAAGAGCGTATAACGCTTTTCGCAATAAATCGGAAAACAATGACTTTCTTGACTTTCTCGGAGTAAGAAACGTCCCCACAAACGCACTAAGCGAGGCGACTTATTTCGCTTGCTTAAAGGTGCTGAGTGAGGCAATCGGTAAACTGCCGTTAAAACTCTTACATTACAATGACCAAAACGGCGTAATTACGGCAAGGGATCACCCCTTATATACGGTTTTAAGGGACAGACCTAATCCGTATATGACAAGTACGACGTTTTGGTCGACAGTGGAGTATAACCGTAATCATTACGGCAACGCTTACGTCCTTATCGACGGAGCGGGCGAAAAGACTCGCTTGTGGATTATGCCGAGTGACGAGGTCGAGGTTTGGTATGACGACATGAAATTATTAGGCGATATACCGGACATTTATTATATTTACTCACACGGCGGAAAAAGATATAAGTTTGGATCTGAGGAGGTCATGCATTTTAAAACCTCGAATATGCTCGACGGTATTGTTGGTATCTCCGTACAAGACCAACTTAAAGCGACGATTGAGGGCGGAGCAAAGGCTCAAGCATTAATCAATAAAATGTATGATTCCGGCTTTACTGCAAAGGCAGTATTGCAATATACCGGCTCGCTGAGTGACGACAACGTGAAATCATTTGTCGCCGGTATCGAATCCTATGCAAAAGGTGAATTAAAAAACGAGGGAATTGAAAATATAATCCCGATTCCTTTAGGTGCGACCCTTACGCCGTTAAACGTCAAATTGGCGGACAATCAATTCATTGAGGTGAAACAGTATACCGCCTTACAGATTGCGTCGGCGTTTGGGATTAAGCCATATCAGATAGGAGACTACACCAAGTCGTCCTATGCGTCTGCTGAGGCTCAGCAGCTTAGCTTTTATGTTGACACATTGCTTTACATTGTTAAGCAATACGAGGAGGAGTTAACGTACAAGTTACTTGCTCCTGAAGAATGTCAGCAAGGGTATCATTTTAAATTCAATATAGATGTGATTTTAAGAGCGGACTTTGCTACTAAAATCAATACGCTATCGACGGCGGTAAATTCATTTCTTTACACGCCGAACGAGGCACGAGCAAAATTGGATTTAGGCAATATAGAGGGCGGTGATAGACTGCTCGGTAATGGTGCGAGTATTCCAGTACAACTGACTGGATCTCAATATATGACTAATTCGGACAATCCGGATTCCACAGGTGATAGCGTAGGTAATCCGGAAGATTCCGAAAATGAAACTAAACTACAAAAGGAGGTAGAAAAGTGTCTGATACGAATACTAACGAGTATGACAAAGAAGTCGACGACGGATTAATTTGTAAATCGGCAGAGGTGCAAATACAAGACGTAACAGACGAGGACCTTAGAAAAATTAATAAATTTACGCTGTCCCCTTTAGGTGCTGAGGAGGTATTTACCTTTAAGGTGACTATGGGAGATAACGAGACTGACGACCGCAATTATGAGCCGTTTAACTTAAACGCTCTGAAAGACTTAAAAAGGTTGTACGTCGGTAAAACAGTAATCAAGGACCATCGTAGAACAGCGGACAATCAAGTCGCTAGAATCTACGACACAGAACTCGTGACGGATCCAAAATTGACAAAGGCGGGCGAGCCTTTTACGAGGTTAATCGCCAAGTGTTACATGGTAAAAACCAACAGTAACGAGGATCTTATCAAAGAGATTAAGGCAGGGATTAAGAAAGAGGTATCTACCGGATGCCGTCCCAAAAAAATGATTTGCTCTATTTGTGGTACTGACAATAGCAAAACATATTGTCCACATTGGCCGGGTCGTGAATATGACAAAGAGGGAGGAAAAACCACTTGTCTAATGACAATCGACGGGGCGAAAGAGGCTTACGAGTTGTCACTGGTTGCAGTACCGGCACAGCCAAGAGCCGGGACAATGAAACACTACGGAGCAAAACCGGAGAACATTCCGAAAGGGGATAATCCGGAGGAAGAAATTCCGGAAAATGAAGAAACAAAAAATCAAGACTTAGAGGTGAATGTTCGCATGAAAACCTTAGAGTCTTTTATTTTTGCAGAAATTAACGAAAATTCAGAAATTTTAGGAGGAGAATAAGATATGAATAGAAAAATGAGAGAGATTTTATCGAAAATTCAGGAGAAAACAGCACAGGCTAAAGCGTTTATGGAGGACGAAAACAACAAGGACGTAGCAAAAGCTACCGAGTTGTTGGATGAAGTGGACGCTCTGAAAGAAGAGTACGAGACAGAAAAGCGTCTGTATGAGTTGGAAAAAGAAGAAAACACACCAACAGACGAAGAACTGGAAGAAAAAGACGCAAAAAATAAAGAGGTTGACTCTTTAAAGCAGTTTGGACAGGACGCTCGTAACGGCTTTAAAGTAAATAAGGCTACTATGGTCGAGGGTACACCGGCAGACGGTGGTTATACGGTACCGGAGGACATTCAGACACGTATCAACACATGGAGAGAATCCAAAGCGTCTCTGCTCAATTTGGTACGTGTAGAAAAGGTTACAACAAACAAAGGTCAGCGTACATTCAAGAAACGTGCTCAGCAGACCGGATTTATAAAAGTCGGAGAGGGCGGAAAAATTGGAGCCGGTGCAACCCCACAGTTTGAGAGATTGAGTTATGAAATCTCCAAATACGCCGGATACTTCCCAGTTACTAACGAGCTGTTAGCCGATTCTGACGCAAATATCGGTTCGACTCTGATCGAGTGGATTGGCGACGAGTCTCGTGTTACTGCTAATAAGCTGATTCTCGACGTCGCTAAAACATTTACGGCGGAAGTAATTGACCCGAAAAATCCAATTGATTCAATCAAAGAGATTTTAAACGTAAAACTTGGATCTGCTTTCAAGGGTACATCTAAGATTATTACCAACGATAACGGCTTACAGTTCCTTGATACTCTTAAGGACGCAGACGGTAAATATCTGTTGCAACCAAATCCGGCGGAACCAATGAAAATGCAGTTGTGTGCAGGTACTACTACAATTCCGGTCGTAGTAATTCCAAACGCAGATTTACCAAACGACACTACTAAAATTCCGTTTATTATCGGAGATTTGAACGAGGGTGTTGTTTACTGGGATAGACAGCAGATGTCTATTACGGTATCAAATACCGCCATGATCGGTGAGTTAAATGCGTTTGAGGAGGACTTAACTCTTTACCGTGCTATCGAGCGTGAGGACGTTACTAAACGCGACGATCAAGCGGTTAGATACTGTACATTAGACACTGCCGGAGTCGCAGCAGCTAAAGCAAGAAAATAATCGGAGGTGTGATATATGCCGACTAGAGACGAGGTGCTCGATTATCTAGGGATAGATTACGCTGACGATATGGTGAACCGAAATATTGACCGTTGTATCCGTGTAGCAACAGCATATCTCAAGGGTTCTATCGGGGAGAAATACCCGATAGATGATCCAAGAGCGAAAGAGCTTGCTCTAATTGTCATATCTGATTTATACGACAATCGGGGAACTGAGGGAAGTGTATCGGCTAATACCCGGCGATTGGTAACGGATTTATCTTTGCAGTTGCGACTCGAGCTAAGGAGGAAAACAAATGGCTAGAGTATACGACAGACCGATTGTGATTCAAAAAATCGACGAAATCACGGAACAATGGACGGACTGCTTTAAGCTACACGCAAAGATTAATAAATCTAAAACTGATAACGAGTATCTAAACGCCGGAGCGGTGCAAGGTAAACGGACGTTGACTTTCGAGGTCCGTTACTTTGCCGAGCTTGAGGCGATAAGTTTCGATACGCAAGGTTATCGGATTTTATACAATAACGTGCCGTTCAATATCAAGGATTTTGATGATTATATGTTGCAACATAAAACAGTCAAGTTGGTGGGAGTGAGTTATTAATGGGTAATACGATTAAGGTTGACGAGCTAAACAGTGCGATTATGGAGTCGCTTGATGACTACAACAAAAAAGTTGTAGACGGTGTCAAATTAAACACCAAACGAGCAATGAAAGATTTGATCGACAATACCAAAGCTACTGCTCCGGTGGGAAAGAGAGAGAAACATTATCGAGATAATATTGCCTCTCGTACCGTATCCGACACCGATTTTGGACTGTCGAAATTGTGGTATGTAAAAGGTTCGGATTATCGGTTATCTCACTTACTTAATAACGGTCATCAACTCCGAGACGGCGGACGTTATCCCGGTACAAATTTCATAGGAAAAGCCGTGGACGCTATAGTTCCGTGGTACATACAAAAAATAGAGGAGGTAATTAAAAATAGTTAATAAAATTTTAACTGACGCGGGTTTTGTAGAGGGGAAAACGTTTAAAGAAACACGTTTTTTAAGACCTCCAACAACGACCTACGCAGTATATAAGGACTCGTTCAGACGTCGAGGAGCTGACGGTATGAACATGATAAAAGAACACAATTGTACGATTGAGTTGTACGAATATGCACCCGATCCAAACGCAGAAAGACGACTCGAGGAAACCTTTGACAAACTCGGTATTGAATTTGAAAAGGCGGATCGCTATTGGATTCAAGAAGAGCAGCTCTATCAGATTGTGTACGATTTTGATCATATTGAAAAATAGGAGGATTAATATGTCAGATAAAAAAAGAGACGCCGAGGTCATCACTCTCGGATCCGGTAACTTAATGATTAAAGAATATACGGACACGATGCCTGCATATTCGGAGTTTAACGAAGAGACAGACTTGTTAGGTCGTATTCAAGGCGGAGCAACGCTCGAATATAAAGGCACTTGGTACGATGCAAAAGACGACACTGGAAAAGCCGTTAAGACAATTATTACAGAAGAAGAGGCGACTCTTAAGAGTGGTATCCTCACGTGGAACGGTAAGACATTAGAAAAGCTCTGCTCTACCGCAAGAGTGACAGAGTCTGAGGGTATCCGTAATGTCAAAATCGGTGGCGTTGGAAACCACAACGGCAAATCTTACGCATTATGTTTCCATCACGTAGACAAAGCCGACGGAGATGTGTATATCGTAATCCGTGCAGTAAATCAAGGTGGTTTCTCGTTGGCGTTTGTCAAAGACAAAGAAACTGTAATCGACGCGGAATTTAAGTGTTTGCCACAGGATAAAGAGGGTACATTAATTCAGTATCACGAAGAAATTGCAGCAGCACTATAAGCATCAAGTAAAATGTCTACGGACGGAAGAGGGTAAAATCTCAACCGTCTTTTTTTGCATGGAGGTAGAAAAATGGCTAAACCATTAAATTTTAACAACGTAAAAAAGAAATATTTGACTGTCACATTGGCGGACGAGAAAAAAACAACGCTTATGATTGGTACACCTACTAAGGCGATCATGGACGATCTGCTTTTACTGCAATCCTCACTTGAGACTATTAACGAGGATGAAATCAACGCTGAGGCTACGGACGACTTATACCTCGCTTGTACCAAAGTAATGAGCAGAAACAAAGGTGGAATTAAAGTTACAAAAGAATTTCTCGAGAATCTCTTTGACTTTGAGGATATTATGATCTTTTTCGAAGCGTATATGGACTTTATCGGAGAGGTTACGGACGTAAAAAACTAAAGCTCCCTTATTATCCTTTAGACGATGATAAGGGACATCAATATCAAATTGTGACCACGTGGGAGCATTTGGTTTCTCAATACACAGGTCTAAACATACTCGAGGTTGAGGAGTTGGATTACCTCGATTACTTAATGTATCGGAGGGATGCATTTATTTACAACATGAGTCAAACAGAAAAAGGGCAGGAGTATCTCGACAATGCGTGGAGACTTGAGCAGACAGCACCTGATCGTAATGGTTTGCGTAGAAAATTCGGAAAGGAGGGGTAAAAATTGGCCGGTGGAATCCGTGGAATTACGGTGGAAATCGGAGGTGACACAACTAAATTAGGAAAAGCATTGTCGGATGTGAATGGGAAATCCAAAAGGTTACAATCCGAACTTAGGGGAGTCAATTCTCTCCTAAAATTCGATCCGAGCAATGTTACGCTTTTAAAGCAAAAACAAGATTTATTAAATACGTCGATTGCTACGACAAAGGAAAAGTTAAACACTCTTAAAACCGCACAAGAGCAAGTACTAGAGCAGTTCGAGAGAGGAGAAATCACTGAGGAGCAGTACCGTAGTTTTCAACGGGAGATTGTAGCCACCGAGCAGAAACTAAAGAAACTCACGGAGGAAAGTAAAAATTTTGGTTCTGTAAGTGCTCAACAAATTAAGCTCGTCGGGGAAAAAATGCAGGACGTAGGCTCTAAAGTTGAGTCAGTCGGTAAAAAATTCTCTAAGATCAGTGCCGTGACGGGTGCCGTATTAGGTGGATCTACTGTACTGGCGTCCAACTTTCAAGACTCGATGGCTAAAGTCAATACGATTGCCGACACGTCTCAAGTTGCATTAGGCGACTTGTCCGCTCAAATTTTAGATTTGTCCAACACGACGGGCATCGGTGCGGGTGAGATTGCTAATGCTACATATGACGCCATTTCAGCCGGGCAAAATACCGCCGACGCCGTTAATTTTGTAAGCAATGCTACAAGTTTAGCGAGAGCCGGTTTTGCAGATACGGGAGCCTCTATTGACCTTTTAACGACTATTTTAAACGCTTACGGCATGGAGGCGAGCGAGGTTAGTCGGGTATCAGATATTCTGATAAATACTCAAAACCGAGGTAAAACGACCGTAGCGGAATTATCATCTAGCATGGGTAAGATTATTCCGACTGCTAACTCCATGAACGTAAGCCTTGAGCAAATCAGTGCCGGTTACTCGATTATGACTGCAAAAGGTATCGCCACAGCCGAAACCACAACTTACATGAATAGTATGTTGAATGAGTTAGGCAAGAGTGGTACTGACGTATCAGATGCCTTAAAAGAAAAGACCGGAAAGTCTTTTCAAGAGTTGATGGCTGATGGTAACTCTCTCGGAGACGTATTACAGATTTTAACCGACTACGCAAACGACACAGGAGTCGGATTTAATGATTTGTGGGGAAGTTCTGAGGCGGGAAAAGCAGCTATCACGCTGTTATCTGATGGTGTGGGAGCGTTTAATGACGAAATACAATCCATGAATGACTCTGTAGGGGCGACCTCCGATGCTCTCGGAAAATTGGAAACGCCGAGCCAAAAGGCTAAGGTTGCGATCACTCAAGTAAAAAATAGCGGTATCGAGTTGGGTACGGCAGTTTTAACCTCGATATCACCGCTAATAGATAAGTTAGCGAAAAGCATCGAAAAATTGACAACTTGGTTTAGCAATTTGTCACCGGGGATCCAACAGACGATCGCGGTTGTGTTGGGAATTGTTACCGCACTCGGTCCAGTAATAGTTATTATCGGTAAATTGATAACGTCAATCGGTACGATATTGACAATCGCACCTAAAATTGTAACAGCTTTTAAGGCTATTGGAACGGCGTTTAAGGCACTCGGAGCGGTGTTCATGGCAAATCCTATAGGTTTTATTATTGGTCTCCTTGCTGCCTTAGTTGCAGGTCTTATTTACGCCTACAATCATTCTGAGAAGTTTAGGGAGATTGTCAACAATGCATTTGAAAAAGTTAAAGAAGTCGTTGGTAATGTCGTACAAGCGTTAGTGGACTTTTTTACAGTCACGATACCGAACGCAATCTCAAGTATGATTGACTGGTTCGCAAAATTACCCGAAAATATTGCGAATTTTGTAAATATGGTTTGGACTACTGTATCAACTTGGGTTTCCAATATGGTAACCAAAGCGTTAGAGTTGGGTTCGCAATTTGTATCAAATATCTTGAACTTTTTTAACACATTACCTGAAAGAATCGGTTATATTATCGGTTTTGTCTTAGGAAAAATCGTACAGTGGGGGATCGATTTATACAAGTTCGCAACAACAGAAATTCCGAAATTTGTAAATACGGTTATTAAATTCATATCAGAATTACCGGGCAAAATTTGGAACTGGTTAGTTCAAGCCTTTAATAAGGTTGTTCAATGGGGATCTAATATGATCTCTACAGGTAAACAGAAAGCCTCCGAATTTGTATCATCTGCCGTACGATATATATCGGAACTTCCGGGGAAAATATGGACTCATTTAACTAACGTCATGCAAAAAGTTATCAAATGGGGATCCGATATGGTATCTAAAGGCAAGCAAGCTGCTAGAGATTTGGTTCGTACTATTGCCGATACAATCTCAGAATTGCCGGGGAAAATGGTTAGCATCGGATCAGATATTGTAAGTGGAATTTGGAACGGTATCAAAAACGCAAAAGACTGGCTCGTTGGTAAATGTAAAGACTTCGCGAGCGGTATCGTAGATGGTTTTAAGTCTGCTCTGCATATCAATTCTCCGTCAAAGGTAATGGCGAATGTGGTAGGTAAGGCTATACCTGAGGGGATTGCAAAGGGTATCAATGATAATGCATCATATGCAACAGAGGCAACAGACAAGCTCACGGACGATTTAACAGCTCAGACGGTCAACTTAAACGGAGCTACAATTAATCGTAAATTAAAAACGACGTTCTCGGGTGAGATTAACGCCGGCGGATCTATGTCCGACATTAGGGATACAATCCGAGACTATGGCGAGCGATTGATTGAGGCGTCCAAAAAGTACATTGTACTCGATACTGGTACACTTGTCGGAGAGACTCTCGACATTATCGACGCAGGATTAGAGCATAATCAAATTTTAAGAGAAAGAGGAGTGTAAAATGGAAAGAGCGTTCATACTAGATAAATTTAATACTTGGGTAGATTGGCGACTTATTCTAACCGCTAAGTCGGTCACTCCTCCGGAGTTAAATACGCATTATGTCAATATCGACGGACGGAGCGGGTCTTTGGATTTGTCCGAAGCATTGACCGGAGAAATCACATATCAAGACCGCATTGTCTCGGCGTCATTTTGGACGGACGAGGGAACTTATGATAATCGATCACTACTAATCCGAAATATCGTTACAAAATTGCACGGTAAAAAGATTAAGATAATCGAACCGGACGATTTGACTCATTATTTTTTAGGTCGCGTAAAAGTAAAGAAAACTTCGAACATTTTACCATATGCGACGATCGAACTTGAGGCGACGTGCGACCCGTGGCGTTATCATATTTGTGATACATCCCGACAAGTAAATACCAACGGTGACAATGTTATTAAGGCTGTTATCACCAACGGCGGAGTAAAAACATTATGTCCGGAACTAAAAGTTGACGGAGCTGTGAAATTGCACTACGACGGCAAAGAGATAGAACTTACCACCGGAGATCATAAAATATCAGACATACGGTTAAAATCGGGCGTAACTCCGATAGGAGTATCCGGCATCGGGAGCGTCGTATTTAAGTATAAGGAGGCGGACATTTAATGTATAAAATTTACGCCAACGACAAACTGATTTATGACAGTACCGACGATGATTACCGCATCGGACAAGGTCGGATTTCCCTTGAGGTAAATAAGTCCGGGTCGTTTGTCTTTTCGGTGTATCCGGACCATTTTTACTTTGACAAATTTGTCAGAATGAAAACCGTTATCACCGTTTACAAATCCAATAAAATAGTATTTCGTGGTCGTATCTTAAGCGACGTAACGGACTATTGGAATAATAAAGTTATCACATGCGAGGGCGAGTTGGGATTTTTTCAAGATTCCATTATCCGCCCTTTTGACTTTTCGGGAACTCCGGAAGAGCTGTTTAAGAAGTTTGTAAACGAGCACAACGCCAAAGTAGACGAGTTTAAGCGTTTCAAAGTCGGAAAGATTACAGTTATAGACGGAAACGATTACATCGCCCGCAGCAATGAGGCGTATGAATCCACTTTGACAAATTTAAACAGTCGATTGCTAGAGAGTACGCTCGGAGGAAACTTGTATATTACACACGGCGAGGACGGTACGGATCCAATGCCTACGCTCAATTATTTAGCCGATTTTACAAACGTCTCCTCTCAGTCAATCGAGTTTGGCTCGAACTTAAAGGACTACACCAAAACGGCAAAAGCCGAGTCTATTGCGACAGTAATCATTCCGCTAGGTGCGGAGATTGGCGAGGTTGGTTCAGGCGAAAAGCTGACGATTAAAAGCGTAAACAATGGTCTTGATTATATTTTTAATAAAACAGCCGTTGACTTGTATGGTTGGATTGAAAAGGTTGTACAGTGGGACGACGTAACCGACGCCTCGAATCTTAAGAAAAAGGCTGAGGAATATGTGAGAGAATCCATGAAACAAAATATCACAATACAACTGACAGCGGTCGACTTGCATTTATTAGACCGGTCAATTGAGAGCTTTAAAATGGGGGATTATATTCCCGTTCTCAGTATACCTCATAAGTTTGACGAGGTTATGTTGTGTAACAAGCAAACACTGGATTTATTAAAACCCGACAACGACACGGTCACGCTCGGACATACATTTATGACCTTTACGGAAAAAAACAGTAAAATACGTTCGTCCGTATCTAAGGTTAGTGTTATTGAGACAACAGTCCGAAAAGTGAGTAATAAAGTTGTCGAATTGGACAAAGAGGTTGAAGATACCGAAAAAATGGCCCAAGACGCACTGGACAATTACCACAAGGTTGACGATACACTCGGAACGGTAACCGGAGACTTAGAGGCGATTGCAGGTATTGTCGTAGAAAACGCGAGAAATATATCGACCAACGCGACGAATATATCCAACAATGCTGCAAATATAAAAGCTAACGCAGACGCGATAGCGGATATAATCGAACGATTAAAGAAACTAGAAAAAGTTTAAAGGAGAGCGAGATGGATTTACAACATGAACGGATACTCACCGCAGTAGAACAACGAGCGAAAAGTAACAGTCATCGGATTGAACAGCTCGAAGAAATTACTAAAGAAATACACGAGCTTAGTAAAAATATGCTATTGCTATGCGAACAATCCAAAAACACAAGCGAGGACGTCCGAGAACTAAAAAACAGAGTCGGTAATATCGAGGACGAACCAGGATCAAAACATCGCTTTATGGTGGAAAAATTATGGGGGGCAGTGTATGGAGCACTTGGCACAGCATTAGCGGGAGGAATTTTATATTTATTAACACTTGTAAAATAGGAGGAATTTGAATGGAAAAATTAATTGATTACATCAAACCGGAACTCGTAGTTGTAGCGATCGTATTATACATCGTCGGAATTGGACTTAAAAAGTCGGTATCTGTATTAGATAAATATATCCCGATGATTCTCGGAGGATTGGGAATCTTGGTATGTGGTATTTATGTATTTGCGACAAGTTCCCTCGGTACACCGCAGGAGATTGCATTGGCGGTATTTACCGCACTTGTACAAGGTATTCTTGTAGCCGGTGCGAGTACATACGTTAACCAGTTTGTAAAACAATTAGGTAAGACAGAGTAAGAAAGGAGAAAAAAATTATGGGAACATATAACGTACACGCGGGCCACTGTCCGCAGGGAAAAGGAGCGTCCGGAGCAGTTGGTATCTTACAGGAATCCGTAGAAGATCGTGCAGTCAAAAACGAAGTAATCCGTCTGCTTAGGGCGGAAGGGCATACGGTCTACGACTGCACGTGCGACGAAAATACAACAAAGCAAGGATGCCTGAACAAAATCGTTGCAAAGTGCAACCAGCACAGCGTGGATTTAGACATTAGTATCCATCTCAATAGCGGACGAAACGATTATGGTGGAGACGGAAGTACAGGAGGAGTAGAGGTATGGAATTACGATACCGGAACACAGGAAATCTCAAACAGAATCTGCGAAGCGATTGCAACAGAGTTGGGAATCCGCAACAGAGGGACGAAATACGACAAGGACTTATTTGTACTGGCAAATACAAAGTCAAAGGCGTTGTTGGTGGAATGTTGTTTTGTGGATGACAAAGACGATGCGAAAGCATGGGATGCGAAACGGTGCGCAGAAGCGATCGCGGAAGGAATCTTAAACAAAAAAATCGGTACAACAGGAGGTAGCACAGTGAACACAACAAGAAGAATTGGACCAGGGTCAGCACATCTTAACAGTGACTGCCCTATTTATGATGCAACATGGAAGAATGTCATTATCAACGCAAAGAAAGGAGATCACATCACCGTACTTGATTCAGGTACAGAGGGTGTAAAAGTAAGACACAATAGCACGGTCGGCTACATGCACTGTAAATATGTCATGCCGGACATCAAAAAGGGCGACAAATTACGTGCGGTTGAGGACATCACGGTCACAATCAAAAAAGGTACTCAATTAGTATCGCAAGACGGCGGTTATATGGGTAATATCGTAAACTGTAATTTTATAATCAACTCAAAATCAGTAGAAAAAGTATAAAAAGCAAGGTCGGGGATTAATTTCCTCGACCTTTTTTTAGTTATGCCGGAACGTGTCCGGCTTAATCTACATTGTCATATATTGTTTCAAGTATTCTTATAGGCTTTTTTTAAGTTCTTCTCGTGTGAACTGGTTCCGTGTCTGAACTTCTAAAATGCCATTTATCAGCATTTCTCTATAATCTTTGTTTGTCATATCTTCCTCTTTCTCCCCGTAGCCGATAGGTCAGCATATATTATTTTTCAATAATTACATAATCATCTTCCAGCATATAGCCGTCTTCTGTTTCGCAAAAGAAAATTTCCTCTTCTTCTGAATGGCTTGAATTAAAATCAGAAATCATATCAAGCACTTTGGAGTAGCTATCCCATGTATAGTTATCAACCCATGTCAACATTATTTCCCATGCTTTTTCTATTACTTCTTTTCTTGTCATTTTCATTTCCTCCGTTTTCTTTGTGTCCCTCACTTGATACATTTATTATACGTCAAAAGACGTAGTACGTCTATTGACGTAATACACAAAATACGTCTATTGACGCATCAGCAAATTGTGTAATATGTCAATAGACGTATATAGTAAAACATGGTATCATATAAGAGTAGCAAGGAGATAGCAGGAAAGGAGTTAAACATGGAGAATGAAGAAATGAACTTAGGAGAAATGCTCAGAGAACTAGCAGAAGAAAACCAAACAAGAAAGATTTTAGAAATCCTTGAGGATTGCAAAGACTTAGACGAGGCAAAACAAAAAATAAAAGCCCTACTAAATAATTAGTAGAGCCACACACACCAAGGGCGGTACTCCGAAACATTCCTGCTTACCGCCCCGGTAAAGAAGATTATAGCAGGAAGAATATATAATGTAAAGGGGGTTACCATGTTTAGATTGAGTGAGATAATGACCGAAAAGGGCATCACCTCAAAAGAATTATCCGAAAAAACGGGTATTCCTTTAGGAACTATTAACGAGTACCGAGGGGCGAGAAAAAAAGAGCCGTCATTGTCTAGGGGGTTGCAGATTGCGGACGCTCTAGGTATAGATCCGCACGAGCTAATAGACGATACTCAATAACGCCGTAAAACACGATTTAAACGATTTTTCGTGAATAGCCTAGCAAGTTATCGAATGAGCGTTTGAAATGCAAAATAGGGGTAAAATACAAGCCTACAATACCGTTGTAGGAAAAGAAAAGGTCTGAGAAATAATCTCAGGCCTCTTTTTTACTTATCCAATTTTTTATTTATTTGGTCTAATTGTCTTATGATAATCCAATTTTGCTCAACCAATGCCGACAGATATGTAACCTTAGCTTGTTCCTCAGCTTTAGCGAATGAAAGAGCCATTCCAGTCTTGAACAATCCATTACCCATTAAATCATTTATGATATTGCGAATAGACTCAAGATCTTTATCGGTCATATTCTCTAAACCATACTTAGCCAGTAACTCTTGATTTTTTCTTTCTTGTTTTTCTTCTTTTGTTTCTTTGCCGTTTCCGAACAATGCCATTATAAAAACCTCCTCTTAAGTATTAGATAACACAATTAGTTTACAATTTTTCGTAATAAAAAGCAATATGCGAAACCGTAATGATTCCGCCTATTGTGCTAAATGGTTATGGCGCTCCGCTTTTTGTCGTTTAAACAAGCGGAAATCGTTCTCTAGTGTTTTATAAAAAATTTTTTCCCCATCCACGGGAAATTATAATCTTTGCAATAATTCATATAGCCAAGGAAAATATCGGTCGTCGGAAATGAATGAATCCAGTCTGCCGTGACTTTTAAGTCCTCAATCCATTTCTGATAGCCGGAATTGACGTTGCTCCTATACTCAAGCGAACCGATAGACGATGTACGAGAAAAATATTCGGGATAAAGGTCTCGGATATATTCCAATTTGTCGTCAGATGCCGTTGCGACTATACGTGCAATCTCAAGACGGTTATCTGAATTTTTATCGGATATTAAACTTTTTTCATTGCGTTAAACGCCTCCGAGTACATCACTTTCCATTGTAACGCCTCTGTACCGGTAAAACCCGACGTTAAAAGCAGCAAACCGTCATGATCTATTAAATACATTACTTGAGTGCGATTCCAGTCGTCTACATAGCTCGATTTCTCGAAATATGAAAATCGACTTAATTTGAAACAAAATTCAAGCTCTTTTATCAATGATTCTATCTTTTGTATTATTGTTTTATGACTCTTGTCGAATTTCTCGGACACGTTTAAACTTGTTGTCACGATATTCCCATTATTTACTTGTAATAATTCCTCATACAAAAAAATTACCTCCTGTTGAAAGATGCTCGTTTTATATACGTCTTAAAAATTAACACGCCGTCAACCAAAAAACAACAAGTAAATTTTTGTAATTTCGTCAATTATTTCTTATGGTTTTGGAGTGCCCTAGCGTACCCCAAAATAAACGCATCGTTGGCGAGGGTGGAAAGTTCGCCGTCCCAGTGGCTCAGTAGCTCACTAAAATCTTTTAATTTAAAGTTTTCTTGAGCCTCAGTTTCATAGTTACTTAAAGTTTGATTTGTACTCATATGGATTCTCCTTTGTTATAAAAAATTAAAAACGCCTATACTGCTGATGTACAAGCAGTTAGACGTTTATAGATTAATATATAACAAATTGCTTTAGTAGACCTTGACCGTATAGTTAGTTATCCGTCTTGTCCATTATCTCACAATTTCCATTATGTGTAAATGCTATATTCGGTCAATATCTAGTAAATCATACATAGAGCAATTCAATGCCTCCGCCAGTCGATAGAGTATGTCGGCTCGTGCGTGATTCAAATCGCGTACACCTTGCTCATAATTCCCAATACATTTTATTGGTACACCGCTCTTGATTGCTAACTCGGCTTGTGATAATCTAGCAGTGACACGAATAGCCTTTAGCTTATTAATTTTCTTTGTATTTGTAATCGTTATAGGTCTTGTATTATTCATAAAAAATTCTCCGGTGATGACACCCCAATTTAAACATTGATTAAGATATTGGACTATGGGGTGGATAAGATTGTGTATATTTCCTGCAAAGTGACAAGTCTTGCGAGGGATCTGGAGATGATACAGGCAAGAGGATATCGGGTGGAGAAGTGCACGGCGGTGGATCAATTTTGTCAGACCGTGCATGTGGAGACGGTTGTTCTTTTGTCCCAACAAAAACCAGATGACACGATAGAGATAGACTTAGACCTGGACGAGCTGGATGCCACCAGTGCCGAGTTGAAAGCAACCTATCAGGAAATCAAAGATTATGTGCTGAAAGAATTTGGCTTGAAGGTTTCAA
>OATT01000434.1_pt1 | contig 41331 bp, 66 predicted proteins | sample 1476071 | NCBI WGS metagenome assembly OATT01 (sample SAMEA2579989, study PRJEB22360) | human gut metagenome | biome: human gut; feature: human-associated habitat; material: faeces | place: Denmark | collected 2008/2010 | reverse complement strand
AGTGAAGCATCGGGGATTCGAACCCCGGACAACTTGATTAAAAGTCATGTTACCTAACTGCCACGGAACCGCATAAATGCGGGGTTTGTAAGAATCTCGTGATACGAAATTGATACATTAGGTATTTTACAATTTTTTCTTCGGCCTGTCAATCATAATTTTGTAACCGGAGGTATGGGTATCCTCTAATCCGACACGGCGGCCGGCACTGTAATGGTGTCGGCCGTTTTGCGTTACTCTTTTTCTTTATCTGTCTTTGCCCTGTTGATATCATCCTTTGTCGGTATCACTCTCCAGTCTTTATAGGTGCAGCACCCGTACGAGCCTCCTTATTTTGTGCCGATGTAGTCAATCTGGATATTACCAATCCCATCATCAGACAAAGCATAACGCGTTTTAGAGTCCTCCGCAGCGCAACTCCAGCAGCCATCATCGTCCTGCTCTGGCTCTTCAATTTTTAATGGATCGTCCTCGTACTCATCTGCGTGATCTGCTAAAAAATCATCGATCATACTCTTAAAATCATCTTTACTATATTTTTTCATGTTATTCTCCTGACTTGTAAGCCTATGGGTCGCCGGGGGAGTTGCGCCCCAGTACATTGCTCGACCTTTTATTGTTTATATCCCAGATATCGGTTTGATACGGTTTCTGCCAACAATTTTGCCTTGCATCTTCAATAGGCGCTGCACCTTGTTAAAGATTTCGACGCTTATTAATGGCTCGTAATTTCCCTTGTATATATTCCCGCAGTATGTGTTATATCCACAATACTGCGGCCTTGTGAGGATGACATATACCGTATATGCCGTTGGCTCTTTCCCGCGTTTTCCTTTATACCCCAGCTTGCGGCATATTTCTGCTACTTGGCTGAGATTCTTGTAGACAAGATATTTTTCAAAGCAAAATTTTACATATTCTGCCTCTTTTTTATTAATTTTAAAACTATCTTTCCCATTGATATCATAACCTAGTATTTCGGAGCATGTCCTCTTACCTTGTTCAGCGCGTACCAGCATTGCAGCTCGCACACGCTCTCCTGTGAGCTCACGCTCCAACTGGGCGAACACGCCAACGACCCCGAACATAGCACGTCCCATAGGAGTCGATGTATCAAAAGCCTCTGTATATGATACCATGCCAATTCCGTGCGACTGCAGTACCTCCATTGTATGATAGAGGTCGGATACAGATCTGGTAAACCTACTCAAAGCCCAAAAGACTACCACACCGAATTTATTTGCCTTAGCATCGAGTAGCAATCGGCGCATGTCTGGCCTATGGTCTATATCTTTTCCCGATATACCACGGTCTGCATATAGATCATATACCTCATATTTATGGTCTTTGCACCACTTGCGCAAAGTTTCTTCCTGGGCCTCCAGGGAGTATCCCTCCCTGGCCTGGTCTAGTGTACTCACTCTTATGTATATAGCAGCAAGTTTATCGCTCATCAATGCCACCTCCTAACATCTGCGGTACTTACGGTACTGGCTATCCCAGTAACATCTTGCTACTCTTGTGTCATCTTCATACAGATCAACGACTTCCCCGGTCTCACCTCTGCCGTACTTCATAGCCAAATCCAGGATGTTTTTTCCCTCTGCATCTTCGATTTCGTAACTCCTTGTGCTGGTACAATCGCTTACTACATATAATTTTCTCATTGTTTTTTACCTACCCCTTTGTTACAATAAGGGTGCCTTTCATGTTATTTGTTTGGTGCCGCTGGACAGCTACCAACTCACCCAGCGGCTTTTTTTTTAAATTCTTCGGTTAAGGTCGGCCAGAATGATAAATACGTTTTGTCTTAAATTATCCAATAAAAACCTTTTCTGCTGATCCGTCAGTGTAGGTCACGATGCTATAAAAGCCATCATTACCATTTACCAGTTGTTTTGATGCGATTGTTTTTACTGCTGTTGATGCATTTGTGCTTTTTGATACGATGTATTTTTTGTAGTAGTCTGAGTATTTTTCCATTTCGGAATTAAACTTTTCTGTGTCAACGGTCCACTGTTTTGAGTCCTTATTCCACTTAGCGTTAAAGTTATCTTTTAAAAAATCTCTTGCGTGGTAAGTTGTTCCAGTTACGATACCTGTTGTGGTATCAACCACAAATGTTTCTTTCCCCACTACACACATTTCAATCTTCATTCCTTTTACTTCCTTCCATGCTTTTTTCAGTCCGTCAGAAATGGTGATCCCGAATGATTTAACCAGTTCCCATGCTCTTTTCATGATTTTTGATAAGTTGTATTTCTTCATCTTTGTTTTCCTCCTGTTCTTTATCTTGATTTCATTATAAACCAAATATGGTTTAATGTCAATAGGTTTTTAAACTTTTTTTGGATTATTTTATTGACATTAAAACAAGATGGTTTTACAATATAAGAAAAGGAGGTATTCTGTATGCTTGTTTATAAAATCAATGTTATTGATGCCTTGAAAGAATCAGGCTACAACAGCACGCGTATATTAAAAGAAAACATATTGAGTCAGTCCGCAATGCAAAAATTAAGAAAAGGGGATATGGTTGGAATTAAAACACTTGAACAATTATGTGAGTTACTGGACATGCAACCTGGGAACATAATTAAATATGTAGAGGAAGGAAATAAACCAAAATAAGTTTAATTTAAGCCTTGACATTAAACCAAAAATAGTTTATAATATAATTAAGTTAAGAGATTAACTTAATTACCGGGCAAGCGGAGATTATGGTAGACAAATTAATAGACGATACGCAAAAAGGTATCGAAGATAATTAAAAAAGAGCCGATAGGCTCAGTGAATACCAAGGGAGGGCGGGCTTGCCACCGCTCCCCCAGCAACTAAATTATAACAGCATAAAACTTATTTTTCAAGGCCCCGGCTCATCACCGGGGCTATTATTATGCTACTGACTCGACGTCGAGCCGGATCACAGCAAGCTCTTAAATGTCTTGTACCCTGCAATACCATCCACAGTAAGCCCGTGGTCACGCTGATACTGCCGCACGGCTGCCTCCAATCCGCTGCCGAAGCTGCCAGGACACTCCACACCATTTGGATTATATCCTTTGAGCATGAGCAATATCTCTAAGGCCGTTACCATGTACTGGCACTCTCCTCTACAAACATAGTGGCTGCCCAGTGCCCGCTCCGATGCTTGTCCCCAGATACCATCTATATTAAGCCCAGCACGGTAATCCATGTTAATACCTGTCTGCAGCACCATGACAGCTCCTTTACGGGTTTTCGGACCGTCATATCCGTCAACCGGAATGCCGGCGCCGGTGAAGTTATTACAGTGGATCTGACCATCTCTGATTACAGCATTGCTGCCGGATGTTGCCGGCTTACCATCTGGCTTCGGTGTCGGCGTGGATGCCTGTCCAGCTACGATACTCCAATCAAGCCGTGCAAACTTAGTCCCCGGCAGATTACTGTTATAATACCCCTTGCTGCATACCCCGCCGCCGTTGGCGATAATCGTACTGCCACCGCTGGTATTACCCTCTACGGTGGTAAAATAGTCCCCAGACACAGATGTAACAATGCCGGTGTGGGTAAAAGTGCCCCCACGCTTAAACATCACGATATCACCGACCTGCGGGTTGGCATAGTTAGTAAACTTACCGGCGAGCGTGGGTACATACACATATGGCCAGTGTTTTAACATCTTTTTCGCGGCGGCTTGTCCAAACGCCCGCATCAGCACCCAAGACACAAATACAGCACACCAAGGCTGTGCCTGATAGGACGGCTCTATATCCCTCCAGTATTTGGTGTAGTTGTTACTCCCGGCGTTTGCGGTCTTACTGTCCAGATTACTGTTGCTTCGCTTTTCCAGGTACCCAACCTCTGCTTTGGCGGTCTGAATCATCTTATTGATTGCCTCTGTCTTTGTCATGTGTTACTCCTTTCTGCCGGTTGCGCCGGCGCAAAAAGAGAGCGATTACTCGCCCTCTGAATCCTTATTAATTGCCTTATCTGCTACTTCTAATCCCTTCTTTAATACCAATGGTACATTAAAACCCGCTTCTACAAAATTTTCGCAAATAGAACGGATTTCGTTTACCAGGAGAGACGCAAGGACAAAATATCCTAAAAGTGTCGTAATCTGTAAATTCACTCCCAAAACATTTCCAATTTCTATAAAAACAGCACTGGCGATGAACGCAACCATGATCATCAGCCAATATCCTAGTTTCTTCAATACTCCTTTCCACCCAGATACTGAATTCTCCTTATGGGCCATCCTGCTTTTCATCCAACCAGTAATCCAGTCTGCCACGTTCAGGGCTAAAAATGCCATAAACAGAATCCAATGCTCTCCAAATACCATACTTAATATTGCAACTACCGTTCCCCAAATAGCATTGTAAGTATCAATTATTTTCATATTATTCCTCCTTACTCAAAGATTGCATACAGATGTCCGCTCCGGATCTCAAAAGTCGGTGTCTTGCCGTCTGCACCGGCAGGTCCCTGCGGGCCTGTAGCACCCGTGGCGCCATTTGCTCCGGCAGCACCGGTATCACCTTTTGGCCCCTGCGGGCCAGTTGCACCAGTATCACCTTTAGCCCCTTTTAATGCAGCCAACTGGGCAGATGTAAAGTCCGCATAAGTGAAAGCGTCTCCTTTGTCACCTTTAGGCCCTGTGGCTCCCTGCGGGCCTGTAGCACCAGTTGCGCCTTTCACTCCTTGGGGTCCTGTCATACCAGTTGCACCGGACAAGTCTGTGATATAGGTGTATGCCGATGAGCCTTTTACATACAGCTTCGCGTTATCTGCATCATTGACGTTTCCGGTGTCGATCATAACAAACTGGCCAACCTTCACACCGTCAGAAGCATAACCGCTGTTCATAGCACTGATACTGGCATAGGTCTTTGCGATCGTGAAAGCTTCACCGGCAGGCCCCTGCGGGCCTGTAGCACCTGTAGCCCCCTTTGGGCCTGTAGCACCGGTCGCTCCGGTGTCTCCCTTCGGACCCTGTGCTCCTGTTGCTCCGGTATCTCCTTTCGGACCCTGTGCACCAGTCGCACCTTTGATATTACCTGTCTTCGCCCAGGCTCCTGATGCCCTTTTATATACATCAAAATTGGCTGAATTCAGATAAAAGTCTCCGTCTTTTCCCTGTGTTGTCGGTGCTGCAGCGCCAAACAGCCATGTTGTACCGTCCGCACCTTTTGCTCCGGTTGCACCCGTATCACCTTTCGGACCTGTCGGGCCAGTCTCGCCCTGTTTACCCTGTGGCCCCTGAGCACCTGTCTCGCCTTTTGCTCCTGCTGCGCCAGTATCTCCTTTGTCACCTTTATCGCCTTTAAATTCTCCGGAGGCAATCGCTTCCGCTAAGCTCTTTCCGTTGTATTCAATGTCTTCTGCGTCTACCAACTTAAATGTCCCGTTGTTTTTGGGTTTAATTTTTGAGATTAATTCAATTGCCATGTCTTTCCTCCCTTACGCTACTACAACTGTGGTATTGCCAAGCCCTGCATTGTCAGATTTCCAGATATCATAGGATTCTTTATGGCCAGATGCATTTGTAAAGTCAATAGTTGCTGCCTTTGTAAATCCTCCGTCAAAGCCACCTACTTTAAAGGCTGGTGTGCCGTATCTGGAAGGAATCGCATAATATATATGCTGCCCAGGTGATGCCGTTACTGTAAATGTTTTTGCCTTGCTGTTTTGCAATGCCTTGGTGAGTTTTAAAACAAAAGCACTATCAAAAGCAGATGCATTTGCCGCCGCACCATAATACACACCATTTAAAAACTGGATTAATGATGTCTTTGTAGCTTCTGCTTCCCTGTCATCTGTAGCTTTCAGGGTATAAGTCTTGTTTGCTTTAATATTTGCATTTTCAATAGTCTTTGTTTTCAGGCTTACATCTAAGGCTGCACCGTCCAGGGTTAAGGTTTTCGGCGTCTTATTTGTTGCCCAGCTTAATACAACCGTGTTCACAGTGCTTCCCATTTCCACCGTGTTAACATTGTTCGTAAAGGAGGATATCTGGATTTTTATATACTGGACATCATCCATTCTTTTTATTAAGTCGTCCAGCGCCTTTTCCACATCTATGTCCTTATAGCTTACGCCTCCCGCTGTAGTTGCTCCCGGGTCCCCTTTTTCTCCTTTTGGCCCTGCGGGTCCCTGAGCTCCCGTTTCCCCTTTCTCTCCTTTTGGCCCCTGCGGTCCTACAATACTGCCTAAATCAATTTCTCTTGCCATATCTCATCTCTCCTTTACTTTTGATATAATGCATATAAATGTCCATCTCTGATTTCAAATTCCGGGGTCTCTCCTGCCGGCCCTCGGATATCCTCCAGGGCCACCAGCCTGTTCCACTCATTGCTGTCTGTATAACGCCATTTGATATCAGTACCATCATTTTTGAGTTCGATTTCCCGCTCTTGGACTGGCAGCCTGATTCGGGTGCCAATTGGCTGCCCCTCAGACATAAGCTGCAGGATATCCTCCTGGATATTAAGGTCATCCGCACGGCAGTGCAATTCATTTAGGATCTCCTGCATGGGAGTCAATGACGATCCGTCATAGTTTTCTGGTCTTGCACGTTTTTTTACAGGCATCAGGATTGTCCGTAAAGTTTCTCCCTGTCCATCATCGCAAACATAAATGTAAGCAACAATGTTTTTGCCGCTCTGGAGCAGGATGTCCGGAATACTTGCAGATGTGCTGCCGTCTTCATTTCTGTGGCCCAGGATCGTAAAAGACATATCCCCAAATTCTTCCACCATATGGATATCAGTCATCTCTGGCAGATTAAGCCCGTACACCTGCAGTACCTGGCCGTAATCCCATTGTGCCAGCCCATATATTGTTTTATAATATTGCCCATCACTGCAAAATTTTGCTATAATCATTGCCGTCTCCTTCCCGCCTGGAAGATTAACCGGCAAGGATGCTTGTCTTTTCTTCCTGGCTGATCCAGCCTTTTGCGGCTGCCTTTTCCACTACTTCTGCATTTCCAGTCTTTTTGTATAGTCTTACAATTGTCTCAAACATATTGTATATACCTCCTTACGCAATCCCCAGGCTATCAAGCACCAGGGTGTCAACAGTTTCCTCCAGGGCAGCTATACGGGCCTCCGTCTCGTCCGGCCTCTGCAGCTCCACAATAATGGCAACGCCTATAACAGGTACCGAATTTCCTTCCTCGTCCTGTGTGTAATCCACAATAGCCTCCATCTGCTTTTTTATACTTAGCAATTTTGTATACCCTAAATGGGACAAAAAAGTGCTACCATCATGGTCAATTAACTGAATTTTTTTAGTGTTTTCAGTGTTTTCGAACAGTTCCTCAAACTCAACAATATTCTTTTCGTTTGCAAATAAATTTATAGTGAGTATATTATCCAAGGCCTGAACACCATCTTCTGTGACTTCAAATTCTTCGCCTTTATTCAACCTGATTTTCCACATATTTTTACCTCTTTTCTTCTAACATTGAAAATTATGCTGTCCGCTTCCATATATAGCATGTAATATATGGTTGTAAATTCTTTGCATTTCCTGTACCTGAACTTCTTGATGTCCCTGAAACCTTATGTGTATGTGCACCACTAGACGAAGTGGGTATTTTCCCTGATGTTGAAGTACCCGTCATAAAATATCGGTTATGTGAATCTGAATCATTTGTCAATGCGCCTATCCTGTCTAGATTGTGAGTATGTGCACCTGCTGACCCTGTAGTAGCGCTGAAACTATGTGTATGAGACTGTAGTTCCTTACTACCACCAATTTTCTCGGCCGTATTGAATTCTGTCTGGCTGGTATCTACACAAACAAGGGTTCTACCTGGAGAAAATAGCTCCCATGTTCCCCCAAAAAGTTCTTCAGGATTCGTCGCATTCGCCGATATATATATACTGCCGATTGGATATATCGACGTGGTCATTTGTTCTTTTAAATGTGTAAAGAGATTTGAAAATAACATCTTTTTACCAGTCCCTGAAAACTCTTCCACCAAAAAAGCATCCGTATCAACAGGTGTAACCTTATTTTCTAAATCAATCACGCGGTTAAATGCAAGATACTTCATATCCTTTAGCCACTTGGATATCTTTCCGATCAACACCGCTATGGAATTTTCCGTGACCAATGTCTCCCTGGATGTCGCGTCTGAAAACGCGATAGGGGTAGACGCATCCACTTTGCCAGTCGGCCCTTGTGGCCCTTGCGGCCCTGTGGCCCCTACATCACCTTTATCCCCCTTCGGTCCTTGCGGACCTGTTGGGCCTGCTGGACCTGCCGGACCCTGAGGGCCGGTCGCTCCTGTAGCTCCCTTCGGCCCCTGCGGTCCCATCACATTGCCTAAATCAAGTTCGGGCATAATTCTCTACCTCCTTATAAGATCATGACCAGATGGCCATTATCATCTATTTTGTATCCCGGGGCATCTGCGCCAGCGTATACTATATAAAGATGTCCGTCTCCCCGCACCTGGAAGGCATAGACACCTTTGCTCTCTACAACTGCAGCATCCCCACCCCGGTCACCTTTATCTCCCTTGTCTCCTTTTGGTCCCTGGATACCTTGCGGTCCCTGCGGGCCTGCCGGGCCGGTCGGACCTATTGGACCCTGTGGCCCCTGCGGGCCATTGAACTCCCCAGCCTGTCTGCGCCGCTCCAAGTCGTCGGCAGTAGCGTTAGCCCGGTTTGCGGCAGCCTCTGCTGCTTGTGCTTGTGTATTGGCAAGCTGTCCGGCATTGTTAGCGTATTTCGTTGCTTCCACCGCATCTTTTACAGCCGCCCCAACCTCACCGACAAGCCTGTTGATGATCTCCTGTGTCCGCTCGTCTAACTCTATGGTCAGGTCTTCCTCTGTCATGAGGCGTTTCACAACTCCGGCGGAAAAGCATACATACGTTGCCTTCCCATCCCACACATTCGGGTCTCCCCTCAGTACAACTGCCCATTCCCCTGGCAGCATCTTCTGGGGGTCAAAGTGGTCAAAATCGCCCCGCCTATCCTGTATCGCCATATTGGTTCACCTCCTTACCCTTACCCTTACCCTGGTATCCAGCGCACCAGTGACACCCCCGTGGGTGTCGGTGGCGTACTGCCGCCTGGATAACGCAGCACACAGTCCCAGGGATAGTTATGATAACCGCATGTCCATATTTCTGTGCCATCCTGGTCCCCTGTCTGCGGGTTGCCACGATTTGATGATGCTTGTACCATCCTGCCATTACCAATGCTCATTGCTGTATGGTTAACGTGATTAAGGAGCACATCACCGTATATGATGCCACTCCCGGATGCCATATCTACACTATTTGTCACATCCTGAAATCCGCAGGCAATAAACGCGTCATACATATTACCAGTGTATGACGCTCCCTTATCTTTAACCGGGACACCAGCCTGTTGCCACGCCGATATCAAAAGTGAGGAGCAGTCGTAATCCGGCCCCCAGCGATTGGCCTGTGAATATCCGTGAGAATTATCATTCGCGATTGCGATCGCCCATTCCACAGCATTTTTGATAACCGTCGAGCTTCCATAGGTCAGGTTTTCAAACCAGTACCGTGCATTCTGCCTTCTTTCCTCTAGTGCCAGTACCCCGGGTCTTTCATAATTCCGCATAAAAGCTTCCGCCAGGTATTCAGGAGCCTGTGTAGACTTGGTAAACGCGGAAAACGAGAAATTAAAAGAGGAAGTGGCGATCCATTGCTGGTTGTTTGCCACTTCCCATAAAATACATTCCAACTGGCCGTTAAAATACGCTGTCGGATTGCCCATATTATTTCCCCAGGGATATCCCCTGGCATCCGCCCATGATGTGTAACCCGTTGCCGGTGTCCACTGCACCAGGCCATATCCACCTGACATATTGCCGTAAATAAGGGATTCCCATAACCCAGGGTTGAGTGTGGACTCGCGCTGCATATTTCCGAGTATTCCCGCAACGGCGTTCTGTGTCCAGCCTCTGGATATGAGGTAATCCGCAACATACTGGGCATTTCCTGCCATCTGAGATGTTGTTAAATAGGCATTGCTTATCGTAAGTGCCATATTTCTTCCTCCTTAAAATGCCCCTCCTTTTGCATTACCTCCTGTCAGTATCCCATTATTAAAAGTCAAATATGTCCCATCTGAAAATTCTGCCCTACCGGTCTTTGACCCTTGTATTTTAGGAATTGCCATACCAGTATTGTTAAATTGTAAAACTGGTTTACCGCTTTCTCCAATGTAGAACTCATAACTACTGTTTTTGCCTTTGAGTTTGAATTCCATATAATCTTTTCCAATATTGTTTCCATTACTATCTACCACAGGCAAAATCGCAATAGAACCTATCTCTTCGTTATTACTATAGGAATGCAAACCAACCTTTTCAACTTTTACTCCTCTCCCTTTTTCATTAACATTGCTGAACGTTCCTTCTAAATCAACATTTGATGCCCTCACACCATTCCTGTCCCAAACGCCTATCTCTTTTCCAGAGGCATCCAAAATGCGCAGCACACCATTCACATTCTTTTCTCCGCCCAATGTCAGAGTACCGCCCTTTGCCCAGTCAAAACGGATACCAATAGCCGACAGGACATTGACCACCGCATTGCCTTTGCTGTCCATCCCCGCATTCCAAGTCTTACCTCCATCTGTAGATACTGCGAAAGCATCTGCTGTCATCTTCCAAATGGTGTCGGAACCCTTTAAAGTGGGTTTATTATGCATATAAAAAATGGTGCTGCCATCCTCCAGCTTTTCCTCCGTCTTATATACACCAAAAGACTGAGTGATTAAACTGGTCAGGGCCTGCACCGCTTTGTTATACTCATTTATCTGTACTTTAGTATTTTTCTTTGCCTTTACAAAGGCTTGTGTAGCCTCTGTAAACCTGGATGCACTGTTACGGGCCGGTGTTTTTGCATCACAGGATACCGACTGATAATTACCTGTCTGGTAGGTGGTATTTGTAATATAGCACTGATAGGTGTTCTGCTTATAATCTGTCACGATTGCCGGGTCTCCTGCTTCTATGGCAGGGTCTGACAGGCAAGAGATAGACACTGGGCGGAATTTCATCCCTATCAGGCAGCCGCCTAAATAATCAGCGACCGTCTTACCGCTACCCTTACGGATAAAATCATTATCCTTTATCTCCAGCACATAACCTTCCACACCTGTCATATATGACGCCGGGGCATCCTGTACAGTGGTGTCTTGTGCCTCTGTCACCTTGATCCCGGTTATCACCACATCATCTGTAGCAACACTTATACTGTTTAAGGCATATAAATGGTGGTATTCCTGTAAACTGTCAAACGTTCCCCCATCCAGGCTGTCTCCATCTGTCCAAGGCAGGAAACTGCCGCCATCTGCACTGTCACCAGTCTGATAAGACGGGGTTCCATCGTCAAACACGCCGCCATCCATGCCCTTGTGACGCCCAAATACGGCAGTGTCATACCATCCTGACGTCAACCGGCCATATGCGTCACACTTCCAGTAACGGCAGGCTATCTGCCCCACCCATGTCAGCACCTGCCTGAAGGTCAGTGCTTCATCGGCAGGCCGTTCCTTTACCGTAAAATTGCGGTTCGGGAAATCCGCGGATGCCTGTACCACGCCACAGACACTGCAGGCATCGGCTACAATCTGCCCCAGTGTAGCCGGATATTTTAATCTGCTGTCTGTATATGGCTGGTCAAATCTCGCCATGTTGTCATAAGCTGTGACAGAGATGACCGCACCCGTAAATTTTCCCGGCTCTGCCGTGTATATGCCCTTTGGTATCCACTCGATCTTGTCCTCTGATAGCTGCAGGCCAACCTTTACATTCAGTTCTGCACCCTCAAAATCGTAGGTATTATACCGCCCGTCTGCATTGTCCAGGCGCAGCGTGCACTCCACAATAGATGCCGAACCAATATCAAAGCTGTCTGTACTGGATACGCCTGTCTTGATAGTCAGACCATCCGACATCAGATCCGCATTTGTTAATACTATCTCTGTCCCATCCGGGAACTGCATCACTGCCCGCACATGAAATATCCTGTCCTGTACAACAGCCCGTCTGTAATCCATACTTGTCCTTACCATGTCATCACCTCTGTATAATATCCACCGTAACACTGCGGTACCAAAATATCCCGTCCCCCAGGCGGCCTATCTGTTCTTTGGATATGGTCCCCCGGTATACTTCTATCGTTACATTGATACCATCATCCCGGAAGGTGAAGGGGAAAAAGCCTGCCACCAGTGTCCGCTTGATAAGCGCTACATCTGATTCCGGGAGCACACCCCATTTGATACTTACAGTCTTTTTATTCGCAACCGGGTCTCCGACCATCGTCCCGTCCATTGTACGGCCCGTGTCGGAGGTCCATATGATCTCGTCATTAACGGAAATGGAGACGGGTGCCGGCAGCACCACGCCTCCTGATCTTAAAATATCTGCCATTTATGTCACCTCTACCGGATTCTGACGGTACTTTGCATTTTCCAGCGCTCTGTCAAGTGCCCTGGCCAAAAGTTCGCCGTCCACGAAAAATCCCATTTTCCCGACTGCGGCGATGAACCTTGTCACCGCACTGTTGATGATGGATTCCAACTCTGTTTTACTAACACCACCAGATCCTGCCACGGCCTTGACCGCTGTATTGACCATAGCCTGCAGTTTATCTTCGGGGGCTACGATCTCACCGTAATGGCGGTTATCGCCTATCATAGCAAGCTGCGGGGTGTTAGCTTTCACAAAACCGCCTTGTGCCAGCTTGGGGATTTTTGGAATGTTAATGCCTTTTCCCCCTAGTCCAGGTACCCAGCTTGGAACTTTGATTTTATTCAAGCCGCCTATCAGCTTATTTAGTAAATCTATAACTGCGTTTATTGGTTTTTTAGCTATTGCAGCGAAAGTTTCCCATACGCCTTTAAATATATTTTTAATCCCATTCCAGGCTTTTTCCCAATCTCCTGAGAACACTCCTGTTATAAAATCAATAACGCCACCTAATATATCAAACAAACCATTAAAGACATCTGAAATTGTTTCCAGCATATTCAGGAATTTGTTTCCAATACCTTCAATCACGGGTGCTAGAACAGGCATAACATGCTCTGCTATCCAGTTCACCACCGGCTGCAATACATTTTCCCAAACCACCTTTATCAAATCAGCCAATTTTCCAAATAGCTCTATTGCCTTATCCAGCATGGGCTGTACAGATGTTTCCCACACATTTTGGAATTTATCTGATAGCTTATCTAAAACGGGAGCGATATACTCGTTATATCCATCAAGCAGCGTACCGACTATCTCTGAGATTCCATCCGCAATACTTTGAAACATAGGCTGTATATGCTCATCATACACTTGGCTCATTTTTTCAAATGTATCTTTTACGCCCTGGTGCAGCGTGCCAAGGCATTCAGAAATTGGCGCCAATGTATTGTCAATAGCTTCTTTGATTTTGTCTTTATTGTCAACAATAGGCTGGACAATCGTATTGATAATATCACGTGAAAACCGTCCTGCAATGTCAATAACTCCAAGAAACCCATCATTGAAGATTCCTATCAAGCTTGAAGTGATGCTTTTCGCATTGTCACCACTAAAAACTGAAAATATATCGGCAAGCGCAACATTCAAATCCCCTGCCAGATCCGATATCTCACTGCTCACATTAAAAATAGATATCAGTCTGGATTTAATATAATCTTTGCTCCCTTTCAAATAGCCGTCTATACCGCCTATCAGGTTATCAGCGATAGTGACACCCATACTCGCCATACTCCCGGCAGCTCTTCCGGCATTAAATACCATAGTGTTAAAAAGATTTTCAGCTGCGCTTACAACCTCTCGGTCGGTTAATATATCTTTGAAAGACTGACCTATACCTTTAATGCTTTGCTTTATAGACTCTATTTTTTGTTGGCTGTTTCCGAACCCAATGACAAAACCTTTTTTACAAAGCGAAGCCAACTCGTGACATTTTGAGACCAGGCCATCCATCTTTTGATTCGTTTGATCAATTATGTTATCTCCTTCAGCCAAAGAGCCAAAGTCCATGCTGCCAACTCCTGCGCCGCCTCCGGTGCCACTGGCATTCTTATCCTGCAGCTTATTAATCTTGTCAAAGCCCATCAGGCTTCTGGATGCCTTCTCGGCTGCCTTTCCTATGCCCTCCGTGGAATCTGTCAGAGAATCTGCTGCGCCTGCAGCCACCGACAAGTCAGACGCCGTATCCTTAAAACCAGAACCACTTTCTGCTTTCTTTCCTGTCAGCATTTCCGTGAAGGACTTAAATGCCGATGCAACGGTCATTAATTTCGCCAGCAGCTGATTCAGCACCTTAAGGACAGGGGTCAGGACATTTATAAGCCCTTGCCCCAAAGTTGCCTTTAAACTGTCGAACTGAAGCTTCAAGACCCTGACCTGGTTAGCCCATGAATCTGACGTCCGTACAAAATCCCCGGTTGCCGCCGACAACTGATCCTGCACAAACTGGTACCGCAGGGCTACTTTTTCTGCCTCACTCATGGCCTGGGTGGTCTTACCCCAACCGTTGGCCATTGCATAGGCGTCCAGGGCGTTCTGGGTCATTACGACGCCTAAATCCTTTAAGGTCTCAGTTTCACCCGTGAATACGGATTTAAGTTTTGTATACGCTTCGTCCTGGCTGATATTGTAAAAGGACGCCACGTCGCCAGCCAGACCCGTCAGAGTCGTGCTCATGTCATAGGCCTGCTTCTCGGAAAATCCGAAAGCCTTGGCCATAGCCCCGAATGTACCGGTAAACCTTTTTGCCATTGTTTCGGATAGGCCGAAGCTTGCTGCCGCATTCTTGGCGAAAGAATCTACCTGCGCTGTCATAGACGGGAAGGTGACGTCAACGACATTTTGGACTTCGGCCAGGTCTGAGCCAAGCTCAATACATGACTTACCAAAATCCACAAGTTTTTTGACTGCAAAGGCAGACGCAAGGGCTACACCTGCCTTTTTTGCCAGGTTTGTGATGCCTGATATTTGTTTCTCAAATTGATTTTTATTGACCACCAGGTCAAGTCCGATCTGGCCTACACTCTGTGCCATTTACCCTCGCTCACCTCCTGCCGCATAGATAAGAGCCTGCTTCATGGATTCCAGAAATCCCTCCATATCCTCTTGAGACATTGCTTTTGCCCTGCGCGTCCGCCATTCCATTCTGATGCGCTTCTGCTCCGGGCTAAAATACTCCAAAATTTCCGGGTCATCTTCGGCTCTGATAGACACAATCCGGCCAAGCGGTGTATCGGGACCCAGGCCGGACAGCATGTCTTTAAACTCGTCCCATTTCATGGTCTGAAGCTCTTTGGAAACACGAATCCCGTACTGCGTCTGAAAAGATGATATGATAAGTCCAAAATCATCTATCAAGTCGTAGTACGGGTCATCACTCTCCCGATTCTTCCTCGCCGGTAATCAGGCTGATGGCCGAAAAGACCAACGTCTGGAAGTCCGAAAACTGCAGTTTCATCTTATCAATTTTCTTGCGGTCCGTATCGCCGAAGATCAGCTCATACATTTTTACTACATCACTGGGCTGCACGTTGTCACCATCCCCCAGGATTCCCATAATCTTCAGGACAGTGGCAGCGTCTGCATTTACCTCCAGCTCCTTGCCCTTAATGACCAGTTTAGGATTCTCGTCAAAAGCGAGTTTGTCTGTAATATCAACTATTTTACTCATTATGCGCCACCTCCTGATGGTAATGTTACTGTCGGCTTGCCGTTACTCATGACGTCAAACTCCAGCGGTCCAACCTCTGTGGATTTGCCTGCACCTGTATTTGTAATGTTGTATACTGCAGCATCCCAAGAAATCACTGTCCCATCCGGGAATGTCCAGCCGAAGTAGCCCTCTGCGTCTCGCCCATTCTTGAAAGTCTTATTAAATACATAGTCATTTCCTGTGTCCCCGATATTTCTTTTCCCGGATACAGATATGGTGATGCTCTTCGCTGTTGCCAGCCTGCGCGCCCATCCTTCTGTATCGAAGGGATACCATTCTTCTACTCCATTGTCAAATTTGACGCTAAATGTTTCCATATCCGCAATAGAGGTCGCCCCTTCTTTAGTATCCCCTACCTGGAACTGGTTTTTATAACAAGGATATACTCCTGTCTTTCCTGTCTTTCCTGACATTTTTCTACCTACCTTTCATAGTGTAAAGTCAGCCAGATCACACGCTCATACACGCCGTTATCATCCGTTCCCACGTCAATGGGTTCCGGCACATCCAACTGCAGGTAATCCACGTGTTTTCCGGCAATCTCCAAATCTGTTACATGTAAAAGCTTGTCATACAGGGCCTGGGCTGCCTCCTCTGTCTCATTGGCATATTTATCCCAATGGATTAAGATAGATACAGCTTTACTGGCCGTCTTTGTGTTGTCCAGGCCGCCCAGGGCTATATTTGCGCCGCCAGAAATCTGACGCTGATAGACACCTATAGACCGCTCTTTCTTATTCTCCAATTTCCCAATGTAGAAGTGATCTCCTACTCCCAGCGTCTTGATCCAGTCCTTGATATCTGCCAATTCCATACTCACACCCCCGTAATCATTTTATATATCTGCTTATATGCCTTCTGGCAGTCCTCGTCCTTACTTCCTCCCGGAAGCCAATCTTCCAGCCATTTGCCTTTAGCATGAGGGTTTTCACCTTTATCAAAATGATATTCTGGGTGAAAATATAAACGTCTTGCATATGGCGTGCTTGAAACCAGTGTTGCCTTACCAGATTTGCACCTGGAATAATCAACAAAGGTGCTGTCGTTTTGAAGATGTCCTCCACGCAGGGTACGCTTCTTTATTTTGCCCTTATACTCACGGCCATTTTTAGCAAACTGACCGCGCTTACCATATACCTTGTATTCTTCTACCCTGGGGTCATCAAAAGGCATCACCTGGGCCTGTACCACCTCTGTATGCAGGTACTCCGCCGTTTGCTCCAAGGCTGTCACCTGGGCCTCTGTAAGAGCCTGTATGCGGCCCCAGTCCATCTTTATAATAGAATTAACATTAATCATACGATATCCAACCTCGTGTAGTTTACGCTGCCATCCGGGTTCCTGGCTTTCATCCCCTGCAGGATATTGCGTTTTTCACCAAATACCCGGACAGTGCCACCGGAGATAACGGCAACAGCCGGGGCAATATCCCCCCGAAAGAGGGCCGTCCCAGACAACTGCACATATTTCTGCTCTTTGTCAATGACCGTCTTTGCGCTGTCCTGATAATTACAGCGCAAGTCATCCTCAAAAGCCACCTCCGGGCCGCCATTTTCATTCAGGCCTTCGCTGTATATAGTTACATGGATGTCTGTCGTACAAGCCCATTCAGGCACCAAACATGGATACATAGGCATCACCTCAACAATCTGCAGCACAAGCCTGTCTGACAGAGCTGCTCATATACATCACGCCGCATGGGGATTCCCTTGTTCGTTGTTACGTTCCAGGATTCCCCAAACTGCATAGACACTCCATTGATACGGTATCCCTGCAGGATCATGTCGAAGATTTCCCGGTTCTGATACTCAAAGTCTGCCTGCTGGCAGCACACTTCCTGCACAATGTCCTGCTGAAATGGTGTCAAACTGGAAAATCCCCGGCCCACAATACGATTGTAGGTCAGGGAATCAATATGCCTGGAAGCCTGTTTCAAATACCGTTCCCGGTCAGCATCCGACAGCAGGCTGCCATTGTAGATATCCGTGTAATACGCAGAGTCTGCATATGGAGTGTACATATCACTCACCGGCTTTCTTTGCTGGTTTCTTTTCAGCCTTCAAGGTTTCCAGCTCCTTCTGCAGGCGCTCCACCTCTCTTACAACCTGCATATGTTCATCGTACGGCACGGTTTTTCCCCTGCCGTAGGCGATTATTTCACCACTGTCACCCTTAATGTCAAACCCGGAATCCTGGTAGAATTTCTGCTGTGCGTCATCAATGGTATACTCCTTATTTCCTTTTACCGCTTTCATATGCCCTCCTTATGCCTGTACATTCATTGCACAGCCTTCTATTTTCTTTTCGAGCAGGAATAAATCTCCGTAGTTGCGGTTCTGGTAAAGATATCCATCCGCGGTTCTACTGTCAGTTCCTGGTGTAAACAATTTGATATAGCTGTACTTATCACGGCATACCACGCAGGAGGTGTGGATCAGGATCCAGTTGATCTGTTTTGCGTCCTCCGCTGCCGTGCAGCCTTCCGTAAAATCGTATTTTGTTTTCATGCGAGCAGCCGGGACCATTTTAATAGTCACATTATCCAGGGAGTGGACATTACGGTTGATTGTCGAAGGCGTGGTGACACTCATAACGCGCTGGATGCCTTCAGCTTCCTTGATGATTTTATACATAGACGGGGTTACATACAGCATCCTGCCTTCTTCTGGCACACCCGCCTCGTCCATGATGCTCATTTCTTCGTCAAATGCCTCCAGGAAATTTGACGCTGTAATAACCGTTGTATCAATCCGTCCAGAAAGCCTAGTCATTTCTGCGTGAAGCTTGCTGTACCGATAAGAATCCTTCTCTGGGATTGCCTGCTCTGTTTCAAAAGTATTCTGGATATTTGCCACGGATAATGTAAGATTTGTCTCATCAATGTCCATTGGGTCAATCCAGAACTCCACATCCCTGTCATGCTCCAGTTTCTTTGCCTCCCAGTCATTGCTGAGCGTTCCAGCGTTGAATCCGGGTGTCCTGGTGTGGTCCTTATACCCAGATACTGTCATTCTAGGGAGTTTGATTGTCTGGGCATTAATAAATTTTACTCCCAGATTACTCTGTGCCAGCGCATCAGAGCACAGTTCCTTTGCATATTTCTGCTGCAGGAGCTGTGTAAACGTTGTAGCATAATCATATACTGCCATATATTATTTCCTCTCTTTCTTAAAGTCCAAACGCTTTCTTTAAAGCGTCGTCATTTGTTTGCTGTTGGTTCCCCCGGCCGGAAGCTCCTACCTGTACAAAGCCTGTCTGACCTGCTGGTGCAGGTTTTAATGCCGGGATGTCTTCAAGCACTTTGTTTAGTGCATTTTTAAGTGTCTCTTCGTTGATTTTCCCATCCTGTCCCATTGCCTGGCTTAAATCAGCCATTTTAAGGACATATGGGATAGTCTTTGCGTCAATCCCCAGACCAACCGCTGCCATAGTGGCCGCTGCCTGTACCTGTGCCTGCTGTGCTGCCGCCTGGGCCTGTGCAGCCTGAGTCTGCAGTGCATTTACATCCGGCTGCTGGGACGCTTTCTGAGCTTTAAATGCTGCAATAGCCTGCTTCATTTCATCTTCTGACAAGCCCTGCTGTTTGAAATATGCTTTCAGGGCGGTGTCCTCTTTCGCCGCCAGCGTACCTTCCAGCATTGTCTGGATTTTATTGTAATCAATCTGTGGCGCTGCGGGTAGCTGCGTTCCTGCCTGCTGTCCATCTCCTGTGCCTCCTGCTCCTGCGCCGCCCCCGTCTCCTGCTCCAGGCTCTGCGAAAAACTGTAAATCCATAGGCAACAAACATCTAAATTTCTTAAACATGTAATTTCTCCTTTCCATTTTGAGAGTGTCGCTCTATAAAATCCATTGTCATCGGTGTCACCGGCCACGCACCTTTTTAAGCCATATCGTGTTTGGGCACAAAAATAAGACGCGTCACCCTGCGTCTCAAAGGGAGATAATCGGATCACCTCCTTTAGCCTACCAGATCGTAGGTCTTGCAAAAGATATCCGGTTTGCACGGATATAGCTCGCCGTTTACATCCTGGATGATATAATCGCCCAGTCTCGCGTGCATCCGGCCTTCCGGTGTATCAATCGTGCATCCATAGACATGTATATGTCCATCTACCAGGCTCCGGTCAATCCATATTTTTTCGTCCGCTACAGCCTGCGTAAACCATGCAGGAGCAATCATCTCGGCATCATCCGTCAACCGGAATGCCTCAATTTCCACTGGTTTCTTCCTGTATCTCATCTGTTTCACCTCCCTTGCGCTGGCGCAAATCTAAAAAAATGGTATAAAATACCGGAACCCTAAAGTCCCGGCGTAACATCTTTTATTCCTTTTGCTAAATTAGCTGCCTTTTTCATGAAAGTATTCTCTTCCAGATATTCAAGACCTTTTATTGTTATCTCTGGCCGTGTCAGACATACACGCGGATAATTACAATTCATACTGTTCCAGACCTCAACCCCCGTTATATATCCTTCTGAAGCCAGCAACGCCATAATTCTGCACCACCTAGCTTCTGTTAATTCCAAACGTTCTTTTGAAATACTCGCATGATCAAATTCCTCCAGATCCATTGACTTTTCAAGTATTTTTAGAATTTTGTATATAATTTTAAAATTATCCATCTGGATGCCTCCTTATATACTCCGTTTATGATTCTCAACTATTTCCCTAAGATGTTCTTTCCACTCCTCCAACGTATATGGTCCATTGATACAAAATGCAATATCCTTAAGCTGTCCCGTTATGGCATATACCTGTCTTCGCAAGTCTTGAAGCTCTTCGTCATTTTTACATTTTTCCATAAATTCTTTACTTACCATAACATTCACCTCTTAAAAAAATTCATAAAGGTCTCATACAAATCTGGAAATTCTTTTTTAATAAAATCAACAGACTTATTATCACCCTGATACAAGATAGAAAACATATCCGCAAAAACTTCCAATTCAGTATATCCGGGTATTCCAATATATTCTGACTCGTGATAAAACGCTCCTGATACTTCATTATCTGTTATGCAACTAAAAATATCACTTATAAGATTATTATACTCCAGATCTCCACCCGGGGCAAATGATTTCTCGTAATCACTTGTTTTATCCATAATCTTTTTTTCTGCATTCTTAATTGCTTCACTAAATTCTGCATTCATCGGACTGCCTATTTCACTTTGGTCAATCCTGTGTGCTATTTCATGTATCATGGTTTCGTGGTAATCATATACCTCATACATGGGGTGGCTTGGATTTACGGTAACTATATCCCTATCCGGATCATAAGCAAAGGCATCAGTGGCTCCTAAATTCACTTCCACAAAATCATCTTGCGTATACTGCTCCACCAAATCAACCATTTTCTGAGGTGTATCAGTTCTATGGTCTTTAATCTTGTCGTCCACAGTAAACCTTCCAAGGATTTTATCTTTCCAATCAGCAGCCTTTCTCTTATATTCTTTTCGATTGTCCTTGTCTAAAGAATACTTTGCCAGCCTTCCAAATTTATCATGCTGTCGTGTGGCATACTGCTGCTTAGCCTCCTGTTTACTCTGCTCCTCAATATCTGCCAGCTCCTGCCTGCTGAACTTATCATCCGGGGGAGTGCTGATGCCTGGAAAGTATGTAGTATGGCTATCCTTGCACCGTGGATGATACAGTCCTGCAGATATGGCAGAGCTCATAAGTGGATAATTGCCGTCTGCCTTGCTCCCGCCGCTCCAGACATCATCAATCAGCACCTTACCCACAAAGGGTAGACACTTATGACATGGGTTTCCCCGTTTATTCATGATGATCAGATGTAGCCCCCACTCCTGCCGTTTCTGGCCCTCACCCTGCAGGTATGCCCGCTTGCTGGCTGTCCTGATCGCCATATCAGCATAGTCAGACAGCGTGTGCCTGGCTCCATTGGCGTACTCAACGCAATTTAACCCGGCAGACAACATGTCTTTTGTAGCCATATCCACGGCCTTCTCATAGGTGCCTGCGCCGGTGTTAGCGTAAACCTGGGCATTATATATGACCTTCCGGTACTGGTCATTGGCCATGCGCAGGACTGCTGTTTCAGCCTTCTGCATATCATTCTTGGTGGCTTTGATGAGAGCATCTAATTTTCGATCATTAAGCTTAAAAAACTCCGCCGATTCTTTTGCCATCCCCCTGCCCTTGTATTTTTCCAGTAGTAGGCTGGCCTTCTGGCGGAAGGACTTTCCGTCCATCTCTTCCAACAGATCAAGCATTTTCTGGGGGATATGCGAAAACTTGTACCCACGCTGCATAGCACGTAGTATTTTAATTTCCTGATCCATGCCACCCTGTACGTGAGATGCATAGATCAATGATTCAATTTCTTTGTTGATGCTCTTAAATTGTCTCTGGAAACGCTTTTTATTCTGACGTTTATATCTTTCCAAGGATTTTAACTGCAAAGCCTGCCACTGCTCCCAGTGCATTCCCTCCGCATCCTCCCATGCACGATGGCGTTTCATGTTGCGAACCATAGAAGCCATTAACTCATCTTCAATGGCTTGAAAAGCTTTGCCGATGTCATAATCATTTGCCATTGGCCATCACCTTAAATCCTTGGGCTTTAAACTGCCTCGTCATTGCCTTGAGCTGTGTGGTACTCTTGCAGTGATCATTACGCAATTCAGCGTAATCAGCCTTTTCCAGGGCGTATATCCCCATTGGCACCTGCTCCTTTGCCATCTCCAGTAGCCCCTGGTATTCCTTCCGGGTCATCCGGTATATTCTTGGCCCCACTTTTACCTTCATCCAAACCTCCAATCTGGAAGCCTCCCGCTTCCTGCCTGATTCCCGGTTCTTCCACCTCGGCAATTCCTTGTTCCTTTTTCAGCCGGGCTATCTCCTCCTGCTTGCAGTGCTCATCCAGTGTGTCACCATAAAGCTCCTCAACGCAGCGCTCAATACTCATGATACCCTGTGTTTTGGCTTTCCCAACTGTTTCCACCTGGCTTTCAAACGACGGATTCGCGTACTCTCCAAATGGGATGTTTACCTTGACATCCTCAATCGTTTCTTTCATCAACACATGATAGGCATTGATGCAGGTTGCCACCACATCAGGCAATGTTTCCTGTAGTGCTTCCACAATAGCGTTCCTGGTGTACAGAGTGGCTTTCTCCTTTTCCCGCTGCGCTTCCGCATTGTCCAGCTTTTTTACGTCAATACCCAATGTACTGGGGCTGATAATCCCCTGTAGGCAGAGATCCAGAGCTGTGACATAGCTTGCAAGATAACTCTCATGGGGGATGATTGGCTGATCTGTATTGATCACATTTTGCTGTTTGTCACGCATATCTCCGTCTGCGGCAAAATACCGGTTGTCAAACATATTGGGCTTGATGAGCCTTCCTGTCTCCGGATCGTGTGGCACCAGACATTCTGGGATATAAGTTTTTGCCCTGCCGGCTCTGAGTGCATCCATCCACTGCGACCATGCCTCGTCAAATGCATCGAAGCTGTCCAGTTTTCCATCAAAAATAGAGCCTCCCCGGCCTTCATATTTCGCTGATTCATAGATTTGCAGGGGCACCGCTAGAATGATATTTTCATCAAACTTCCAGTCCGCCAGGTTGGCTGTAGCCGGGATTGACTTGATATCAACCAGCTTGTCATGCAGGTACAACTCATTGATGATGTATCCGTATCCATAGCGCTCATTGAGGACATACATCCTGCCTTGGTCCTTGTAAGGAGTTTTAAATATCACCTCACTTATCCTGTCCCGGCGTCTGACTATCTCTATCTGTTCTCCCGGATACCATTCCAGGATAGGATACTCACTTACCTGTGTGTCTATCGTGACTTTAAAAGCCCCGTCCCCGATGTATAACACTTCCTTCAGGGCCCTTTCCATCTTTTTTGTAAATTTATTGTCTTCCTCAATCTCTTTCCAGAGCTGTTCCTGTTTGGCATTCTCAAATTCAAAGTCGTTCATATCTGCCAAAACGACTGAGGTCAATATACGTACGATCAATCCCGGCAATCCGGTATGGATTTTACGCATTTCCATTCCAGGGCTACATTTACTGGCCCAAAACTTAAACTTATCCGCATACTCTGGATTTTGCTGGTACATCTGCTCCAGCTCATTGCTATCACCTCTGTACCAGATACGGTTACGGATAGCATTGGTCTCAAAGTCCAATACCTCATTTATCTGAATACTGTACGGGTTTGCAGGAACTACATTTAACCAGCTTCTGAGGCCGCGCTTAATGCTTTCATTCAATTTTTGTACCCACCTCATTTCTTTGCCTCCTATTGTTATTTTATGGCAAATCTCCTATAATCAAAGTACAGGCCTGCATGCCGAGTACAAAGGAAAGGAGAAAATCATATGCGAAGATATACAATGCCTTTTAATGGCAATCGCTATGTCTTAAATAGAGCCACCGGCGAAATTCATGATTTGGACAATGAAATGCCCAATTGTCAGATTGATGAAATCAAACCTGAAAACATAATAAACTGCGCTAGTTATGAAGATGCCGCGCTAAGAGCGGCCTTTTTGTCAGTCAGGGGCGCAAATGGTTGTTATTACTGCAACCCATCTAAAGACAATGGATAATTGCCGGATTCAGCTACAGACCTCAATGTTTGTAGCTGTTCTTCTGATAACTCTGTTGCCAAAAACTCCGTAATATCGTCTGCATTCTTTTTATCATTCAATATGTCGCAAATCAGAGTTGAAAACTCCCTTACTCCTGTAACTGATTTAAGTGCTTCAAATCTTGTCATCTTTCTGCCTCCTCGAATCCAATCATATCTCTGTACGGAATCCATGCATACTGGTTAGCATTGATCGTATGGTCATTCCGGTCCTCAGGCACATCTTTCTCATCATCCCAGCTATACCGTTCCAGTTCGGATAGATGCTCCATGCAGGTGTCAACCACATAATAGCTGCCCTGCTGTATCCACCCCAATTGCAGATTGATGCGGTCAATGATCACAACGCTTTTGTAGCTGTCCACAAAATTATAAAGGCATCCGTACAGACGCTTAAATTTGTGTAACTCAGTGATAGTTGCCTGATCCGCACAATCCACAAATACATTTCGTGCTAACCCCCATTCGTCCTTGCACTGGCTTAGGAAACCAACGAACCGGATAGCTGTATCACTGGGAGCCAGCGGCACATCCAGGTCAGCATTGTTGTAGGTCTTCTCGGCAAGGGTATATAGTATTCTGTCCTCCGTAATGCCCTGGAATATCATAGCGATAGTGTCCGGGGATTTGCTGGAGTAGGATGTATCCAGACCAGCCGTGAACTTCTTGAATTTTATCTTCCTGGCTTTAATCTGCTGTTTTAGCCATGCAGCAGTAACTACATGCTTCTTGCGGTCGAAGTTCGGGAATATCAGACCAGTCGCCTTACCACGCAGACCCTGGATTTTGTTCTTGTAAAGTTTTGTCCCTGGCGGAGCGGAACGTATCTTCTTTTCGATATCCTCTTCCGTTAAAGATAAATTGTCCCTGAATGTAAAAAACCAGTACCTCCATTTTGGCACTGGGTCTTCTGTTAACTCATCTATTATTTCTTGCGGCACATCCGCAGCATATTTTTTGTATGGCCGTGACCGATTTATAAATTCTTTGTAGACTGGGAGATTCGGGTCATCCGGGTTGAGAGTTGCCATCAGATATTCATTTCTGGTAGATATCTCCCGGACAAAATCTATATTGGCAGTATTAATCTCATCTATGTACACACAGCCGAACTGAGAACCAAGTACCAGCTCCCATTTATCCCGGTTGTCGTATCCCAGGACGAAAATTATCTTGCCCTCAAATTTGATATGTGGAATCTTATAATCCTTGTCTCCATTCCCGTAATATCTGGCTTTGGGGTGAATGTCCAGAATCCCATTATCCTGCTGTATAATGTTCTTCTCTGCAGTACCAGTAGTTTTTGAGGCAATGATGTGGAGTTTCTTGTTGCTCCGGCTTACCATTCGCATGAATTTTACGCCTGCCCCCACGGTTGTCTTCCCCGAAGCTGTAGTGCCTTCCAAAAAATCCGCGTCCACTCCTTCTACAGTGTTGATAAAATCCTTATACTTCCACGACAAAGGAAAGCTACTCTTCAAGCCCTTCACCGCCCATCTGTGACAGAATATCATCCAGTTTTTCTGATGTCTCAACATTTATACTTAGGTTATCCTTAAACATCCCCAGGTGTCTACCTATAAGCTCCAATGCCGCTTTTTTGTCGCACAGCTTTACCTCCCTCTCCGTGCCCCACTCATTCGGCTTTATCTTGACCGACTGGATACAGGCCAGATCATCGTCAGATGCATCCTCCTTGATTTTTGCCGTTGCAGGATCCAGTACATCTGTTATCCGGGCGAATCCGATTCGAGCCAGTTCCTGCAGCACACGATCCTGATTTATACCAGTACGCTTGCTACGCTCGGCCATTGCCTTATCAACTGCCGTTTTAACCATAACATTTGATAACAGCCTCGAACTTTGCTCCTGTGCAGTATCTGGGCTATATCCTGCTCTTATGGCGGCCTGAGTGGCATTCAGGTCTATCAAATATTCTTCTACAAATCTCTTTTGTTTTTTTGTTATTCAGGCTCACCTCTTTTCAGTACGCAAAAACACCCAGCCAGCATATTGCCAACCGGGTGCCTCTGTTTCTTAATCTCGATGATATCATAATAACATCTTGACAGGTGAATTACAATGAACTCTTTTCCGAAATTTTAAGATGAGCCAATGCTTTTCCATGTAATTTCAGAACCCATCTTTCCGTATATCCCATTTTATCCGCAATTTTCCACCAGTCAAGCCCCTTGACATACCGATAAAATAACACATCACTCTCCCTACTATCTTCCAATGCATCAATGCATGTCTTGATTTCCTGGTATTTCATTATCCGCTGGTATCTTTCAGATACAATTTCCCTCTCCAATTCGTCCAGGCTAGCAGCGTATCCTGACAAATCACTCTGTCCATCACCATGCGGCATCCCATCGTTGTTTACGGATATACTTGCTTTCATGCTCTTTACTTCCGCCAGCTCCGCCCACAGACGTTTTAAGCGGCTGACCGACTTTCTATATTCTCTGAGATACCGCTTTTTCTTTTCAGATTCAGATAACTTTTCCATTGGCGCTCACCTCCCGTACCAGTACCGTTTCCCGCTCTTCCGGTCCTCCAGCTCCAATTTTTTAATCCTCAATCCCACCATCCCTGCAACCAGCTTGAGTGTATGTACCACGTCCATGATGTGTTTAGGCAGCCTGTCCGCCTCATGGATCGCCTTGCTGGCCGTCGGGTCGGGATAGCCTTCACTGTTTTTCAATGTTCGTCCTCCCTTAGTTGGTCAAATCTCCATACTCTTCTAACATTTTTCGGTAACACTCTACTCATAGTTATCCTCCAATCAGTCTAACTGCCTAAGACTGTCTTCGATGAATCCTGCTAAAACTGAGAAACCTTTCGGCTCTTCAATCCCTTTTCTTGATAATTCGGCCTTTATCGTATCCATTTCTTCTTTTACAGATTGATAAGCTAACAGCATCCCAAATTTTTCGCTTTTTCTCTTACAACTCATATTGTGACAGTTCTCATAATTATGCTCCATCTTATTTCACCTCGAATTTAATTGTCGGTACTGGCTCCCAGCTTTGGCATACAGCCCAATCAATGCCCCCGACTGGCATCCGCATATGGCGCGGCACTCCCGTTGCGTTCCGGCAAACACACTGGCCGCAACCTCCAAAGGTTATATTGTCCCTGTCCTGTAGGTATTCCGATATTGATATCTGTCCTGATACTATCATCCAAACGCCACCTGCCCATTCGTCTGTACATAAATCGTAGGCGCTGGCTGCCGTTCTCCCACTTTAAGATATCCGCAGTTTGCGCTTACCAAAGCCTCCGCCATGATTGGTACAACACTGTTTCCAATACGTTTAACCTGCTCCGATTTAGGATATGGTTTCCAGTCGTGATCCCGGTCAATAATGTAGTCCACCGGAAATCCCTGCATCACCTTCAATTCCTCTGGTTTGAGCATCCGAAGGTATATATCCATCAAAATATACTTTTCTCCATTTATTTCTGTGACCACATTCACAAGGCCAAACCTGTCCTTGGTAGTTACAGTCCCAAGCGGAGAAGAAAGTTCCTGGCCGCATCCTGTTCCGTAATACTTAATCAGGAAAGCTGAAATCAAACCAAAATGACCCGGCGATGTTGTAATCGTATGAAGTGGTTCGTCACACCCTTGTCCAATTCCTGTTTTATAGAACTTTGTTATAAATGCCGTGACCAAGCCATATCTGTTACTGGTGTCTATTGTTTTAATTGGTTCTGCCAGGAGTTGTCCCCTGGAATCTCCCAGTTTTGTTTCTCCGTGGTATTGAATCAGAAACGAAACAGCGTCTTTGCTTTTGACCATATATGGTTCTGTATTGTTTACCACATATTTAACATACCCGTTAGCAATCCTTTTCATGGTAGCATCTGCAAGCGGTTTCGGACGGTCAAATATGGACTTACCGAGGTCTGACCAATCAATGAAATCTCCACATTGTTTCCATCTCTGCTTACCGTCACTACCCGTTTTACTGTGTGTAGGCTCTGGCCAGATTATCGGCTTTCCATCCCGCCGAAGAATTGCATACCAGCGCTTGCGAGTTGTCGGCGCTCCATAGTCTGCTGCTACAAGTTCTCTTGTTTGGATTTTTTCATATCCTGCAAGATACATTTTTTTCATAAACTTTTGATACTCTTTGCATTTCTTTTTCTTTATTGGACGTCCTTTTTTATTTAATGGGCCCCACTGGCGTATCTCCTCTACATTTTCCATGATAATTACATCAGGCTTGATATTGACAGCGTGTTTATGCACAGCCCACGGAAGAATCCTTAAGCCACTCTTAATAGGAGCGCCACCTTTCGCTTTGCTGTGACTGGTACAGTCTGGGCTTGCCCACATGAGCGCTACATGCTGGCCTTTTACATACTTTTCCAGATCCACCTTAAAAATATCCTCTGTCAGATGCAATGTGCCCGGATGATTGGTTTTGTGCATCCTTATGGCCTGCTCATCATGATTAATCGCTATATCTACCTGACGGCCTAATGCCATCTCTATTCCTACGCTTGCCCCGCCACCACCGGCGAAGCAATCTATAATCAAATCTCTCATATATTTCAGAAACCCGGTATACCCTTACCCCGGTCGGAGGCTGGCTCCTTTCTCAGATTTATTTTCCGTGTTTAATGCGCCGTTTTTTCTTTTTAGTTCCGGCAAATAGAAATACATTCATATTTCCAGCCTTGCCATTTGTGTTCATCTGTATTTTCCCAGTGTTATATAAATGTTTCATTTAATACCGCCTTCCTTATATCCCCACCATTTTTTCTGGCTTTTCCCATATCCCGTAGTATAGGCCCGGATCCCCATCCGATTCTTGGCCCTCATGAGCTCCGCAGTTTTGATTCCCTCTGCCTCCGCATTGGCAAGGATATCAGACGCTATCCTGTCTCCATCTGCCAGTGAGGCTTTGAGATACGTCTCAGCCCTGTCATAATCTGACATAGATAGCTTATCCATTGCAATCATACTATCCGACAGGCTTTTCAGCATGAGGAGCAATTCCGAGTTGACGAATGTCTGCTCCTGAGACTTCTGTCTCTCTTCCTGTGGCGCCGCCTCAAAATAAGAAAATGGTACCCTGCATTTCTCACAAATCAGGCTGTATACGGCACCTGGTACCTTCGGATTCCGTGCAAGGCCAGATATATAGCTCTTACTTTTCCCAATCGAGTAGCTGAAATCTATCAATGTCATGTGCAAGGTGTCCCTGATATACCTGCACAGCTTGTCATGGTCAATTTCTACGGTTTGTACTCTACTGTCCATGGTCTTTTCCTCCCTTCTGACTGTTCAGTAGTTGTTTTTCCAGGCTCTGAACATCATAATCACGTCCGTGGAAGTTGCTGAAATTTGTCTTCTTTTTTGGCTCCGTCTCCCTTCCTTGTTTCTTCAAAGGATAAAAGCTTTTCCAATTACTGACCGTTGCTTTCTTCACAATGGCAATGCGTTCAGTATCCTTATCTGACAGATTACAAAGTTCTTCTCTCAATAGCCGTATCTGCTCTGCATTCAAAGACTGACCGTTCTGCTGTCTACAGACTACAAAAAGTTGGAAAGTCTTCTCCAATTCTGCTGAAAAGGATTTATCCGGCGGAGCCATATATATATTATTTATTTTAGTTTCCTTTTCTTTTATATGACTTTCTTCCGAAGATTTTAGAATTACTTCAGAATCAATTGTATTTTCTTCCGAAGTAATTCCATTTTGGGGTGAATTTAATAAAGGCTCCTCTTTTTCCTCTTTTTCGAGGAGCCAATACTCTTCACTATAGAGCTGTCTTTTCATCAGCTTTACCGCTATCTTGTAAAACCTTTTCTGAATTCCAACAGAGGTGATGATGTTTTTCGTCATGAGGTCATCATCCAGGAGACCTATCTCAGAGCAAAAGTGCACCACTTGCACGACAACCTTGCTATTCTTCACCCACTTGTTCCCGATCATCTTAGTGATCATTCGAGATAGCTTATCCAAGGGGATCTCTGCGTAGTATCCGTGTCTGTATACTATGCATAAGATACAGTCATACACGGTCACACCCAGTGGACCATAGCGGTCCAGTAAATCGAAGATTTTATCATCTTCATAAAAATCAACCATCTTCGGAAAGTAGTCAAGTCCTCGTTTATTCGGGGCACCACGTGCCAATCTGACCACCCACTTTCCTGTCTTACAGCAGTTTTCCCGCCGCCTTATATAGCTTCATCCAGTCGTCTATAGTCATTGTGACCAGCCACGGCTGCCTATTCTTGCGGTGAAATACCGTAGGAAGCTTGTTTTCTTTGCAGTCTGCCTGTGCCTGAGTAACAGCCTGGTAGATATTGAGCTTTTCTACTCTTTTGCACTCGGCATGTATCCCCGGAAGGCCGACCACATCCGCATCACCGCTGGCACCACAATATTGTTGACCGCGGCGGCAGTCTTTATATCCATATCCCTTTAGTACCTTAGCAAGCTCCAACTCTCCTGTCTTGCCTTTCATTCTGCTGTTCATATCGTTCTCCTGACTCCCCGCCCCGTTTCCAGGGCAGGGAATAAAACTGATTATGCAATGATAGTGATACGGTCATATACCGGGTCATTCTGCAGGTCCTCAATGAGATACTGCTTGATATTGTTCATAGCCTCATTACGCCACAGGCCGCCTTCTGCCTCCACGATCTTAAATGCCGGTTCCCCGCGGTCATCCCGGATGCGGAAGACAAATTCACTTGGCGGCTGCTCCACCTCCAGGAATGTGCGGTATGGCACCAGTGTGACCGGATTCGGCACCAGCACATCTGCTTTGGACGCAATGCCCTGTTTGATGGTAGTCTTCTGGCTCACGCCATCATCTCCATAGTTTGCCGTGGTCTTTGCTTCCACATTTCCAGATACTTTCAGGATAGCTTCCAGGTCAGGTGTCACATCAAAATCTGCCTGTAGTTCAATGATGAAGCGCTCCTGATCATACCAGTTATCGAAAGAAAATTTCGGAACAATAGCGGAAGATTTAAACAGGTATTCTCTCTTCCGCTCTTCTGTCAGCCCTGAGTAGAGTTTTACACAGGTGGGACTTACTACATGTATGATCATGGTCTCCCGCAGCTCCTTACTGCAGGATTTGATATAATCTATCATAGCCGTAAGGGTGGTTGCCTCAATCTGCTCCGCCATTGGATCTCTATCGTATCTCGTAAGATCCTTGTTACAATACGTCTTCCCATTTATCTCGACCACCTTCGGGTCCATGGATGCTTCTTTTAATCCTGCGATATACTGCATAGCTTCTTTTAACATATTCTTGTCCTCCTCTTAATTACGCCTGTCTTGCGGCTCTCAAATCAATCACATTGTTACTGGTACTGACCGGTGTCTCATAAATCTCTCCCGTGGACTGATCAACGGTGCGTACCATGGCGTTGGATTCATCGGCATGGTCTGGCTCTGTGATTTCCTCTTCCTGCACGTCCTGGATGGACATCTGCCCCGGGATCTGGTTGCCAATCTCCACGGCCTCCACTTCTCCGGTCTTCAGGTTCTTACCCATGTTGAGAGCCGTCACAGCTCCCAGAGCAGGTGCCAGAGTAGATTTCGCCTGGACTCCCGTGGTAACAAAATTACGGGCATCATTAGGCTTAAACTCGATGACAACAGTGATGCGCCGCTTTGGTGTAGCGTCCGTATTCGGGTCCTGGATATTCTCTGTCACTTTCTCCAATTCCCGGTTGATCTGTGATGTGAAGGCGCCGTTTGCAAACTCCTCCATATTCATGTGTTTCATAGTTGCTCCTTTCCGCGGCCCAGCTTGATCGGGGCCGCTGTGTGTATTGTGATATATCATTCAGGCACAAGGCCGGAACTCCTTATAATCCACGGAAAAATTCATCTTCCATGCTCATTTGCCCCTCAGGCTCCTGCGGAGAGGTTTCCGCCTGCTCCCGTTCATCCTGTGGCGCCGCTTCCCGGTACTCCTGTTCCGCCGCCACATTATCGTCCTGTTCTTCATTTTCGATATATTCTGGGTTTCCATCCTCATTAATCACTGCCATGTCCTTCTCTATCGCAGTCTGTAGATCAATACTCATGATTCCCCATTTGGATATCAACTGCCGGAGCATGGTCTTCATTGCCATACCGTCGAAATCCTTATACCAGAAAGAGGAATATTTCCACATATCTTTTTCCGATATCTCCCCCTTTTCAATATGCTCCATATCAGTAGCATGAAAAGCGGCAGAATATTTATCTGCATGGGCCATCATCTTTCTTTTCGTCCAGTACATTGTCTTGCGGAAACCATTCTCATATTCAAACATGGCGTAATAGCCAACTGTCGGTGTCTCCTCCCTGATCAAATCATCTTCTATCAGATTGACCTCAATCTCTTCGTCCAGAGGATTATACTGCACAAGCTCCCCCTCTTTGATAGGCAGCACATTCAGTTTCTTATAATAACCTGACCGTATCGCCAACTGGATATATCCTTTATATCCCAACTGAAACTGGGCTTCTTTACAACCTTTCTTCCTATTGTTAAATGGCACCAAATAATACTGTCCCAATTGAGGGGATGGGGAGAGATTCAAAGCCTCCCCTAGAAGTGCTGCAGACAGAATGCTGGGATTCGTGCACTCCTGCAGTGCCGGTGTAGTCTGTACCGCCGATACAATGCTGGATATAAACCGGGTGCCATTCTTTCCGCCTACTACGCTGTTGATCTGGCGCTTAACTGCATCCTGTGTCAGGTACGCGGTAAGCCCTGTCTTTGCCTGCCTGTTCGCCAGGCTGTTTCCTACTGCCATATCTACTCCACCTTTCCAAATTTGATATTATTGTCGATCATGTACTGCCGCAGGCCCATGAGCTGCGCTTTTGTGCCCCACGCCCGAAAATCCAGGCTCATAAGCGGTTCTTCTACCTTTGGTTCTACAGGTTTAGATTCCATGGTTTTGACTGCCCGCTGTGTTTCCTGTACCGGACGCACTGTCGTAGATGTTTTCTGACATCTTTCTGCTTCTCTTGCAGCCCTTTCAGCCTCTTGTTTCTTTCTGCGTTCCTCCATGACTTTTTCCAGTTCTTCTAACCTTTTTCCCTCCCGAAGGGCTTCGGACAGGCTGAAGAATTCCACATATTTTAAAAGTGCTTTGTCCCTGAACCTTTCCGGCAACCCATCAAGGGCTTTCATATCCTCCCGTATCCGGCCAAAGAAGTCTATGTACGCCTGTTCCAGTTTCTTGTCTGTGAAAGCCTTTTTATAGTATTCTTCTTTCACGGTACGGGAAAATGGCACCAATTCTTTCAGGTCGCCTACATACTTTTCGTACAGTTCCTGCATTTTTTCTTTACAGTCTGCCCTGTATTTCTTTTCGATCTCATCCAGTCCTTTATCGATCAGCGCGATCGCTTCACGGGCCGGAGCCAGAACCTCTTTTACCTGGTCTTCAAACTTTGTATACGGTTCATTATAAAATTTCTTAACACGTTTCCGCTGGTCTTCAAAGGCTTTCACCAGAGCGTTCAGCTTTGCCCGGTCTTTCCTCATATCCGTGGACTGTTCAGCCGTGTAGGCGATGTTCTTATACTCCGTCGCTTTTTCAGCGATTTCTTTCTTTAACTCCTCATTGTTCCACTGGACTTCCGGCAATACGCCAGGATCCATTTGGGTTGCGATTCTTAATTCCATGACTTTCCTCCTCTATATCTCCGGCAGTATCAAAGGTGGTTTCCTGCCGCTCTCCACATACTGCCAGAACTTCTGCTCCTCTCGAAGGAGCATGTCCAGATCATTCTCAACATCTGATCGCTCTATAAAATAATGTTTCGCTGTCGTCCGTTTATCCTGTCCCCAGTTGCTGATCAGGTGTGCCCGAAGCACTACAAACTGATAACCCGTGACCAGTAAATAGTGTAAGACCTGGATATAATAATTATCTGGTATGCGGTCTTTCCACTTCTCATACTGCATGGACTGCAATATATTCGTGGTCTTAATCTCCAAAATGCCTCTTCTCCCTTCATGGTCAGTCAGTTCCCCATCCAGAGACGCTTGCAAGAACGGGTATTCTCTGCGCCGCAATATCCTGTTTTCGTGATACTCTACCTGGTACTCTGGATAATCCAGTACAAAGAGTTGACGAATAAGTGGCTCTGCCATCGTGCCATACCGTACATAAGGCTTGTCTGAGATATCCTCTGGAAGCCTGCGCCCCGTCTTCTCCTCAAAAAGCTCTATGTTGGTCTTGTAAGGATTCATCCCAATGATGGCAGAAGCATCTGAACCGCCAATTCCATAACTCCGGGCCTGCAGCCATTCGGCATGATCAGCATTGTCGATGATTATGTACTGCTCACTCATGGTAGCACCAGCAACTCTTCCTCCGGGCGGAGCACAAAGGTCTCATTCCCTACTTTTGATTCTGCAGTGAGCACAACCTTAGATTCAGTCGCATACACTGCCCGCACCTTAAATGGGACGTAATTATCTGGTACACCGTACTCCACTAAAACTGTATTACCTGCCTGGATTTCAAACGCTTTCTTATTCATTCTTATTTTCCTCCCTTCTGGTAACGTCTCCCGCCACACCAGAGGTACTTTGCCCCCGGCTCATAATCCTCAATCACAAATACCGGTATCCCGGTCTCGTCGCAGATATGGTCTCCCTCTCCGATGGGGATGCAGTGGTCGCAAGTCTCACATCTGTGATAGTTTTTATTTGTGTCTTTTTTCTTCATTTCTTCTCCTTGACTTTCCTCCTATCTTCCCTCTATAATGAGGGTGAGTTATTTTTATCAAGTCCCTGATTGCTTGTCGGCGCCAGGGGCTTTTCCAAACGTTACCTGTCCAGGTTTTATACGTTCCCATTTTTCAATGTCTTTTGGCCGGTATTCGTACTTTTCGTGCCCATCACGAAATTGTGTCGCCGTATAGTCCCCAGCATATACATATGCATACCCATCTGGTGTGGCGCGGATATCTATACTTAGCCCTGTCTGCGCCGATATCTTTTGCAGCGCAATGCGCATGTTGCGTAGATATACCATGATATCGCCATCTGTTTTTAATTTACCCATAGTTACTCCTCCCTATCTTTTTTCTAGTTTTCCGCACTCACCTACGCGGTGGAACTGATTTGCAAAATCAAGTATCGCATTACGAGCCGCTATATACTCTGGGTCATCACAATCCAGCTTGCAAAAGTGGTATGCCAATTGCACGGCAATACGCTTGCACACCTTGACCGCAAGACCTCCACACCACAATGGCCAGCAGGAAAAGTCCAGGTCGGCTCCTCTCAGGTCGGCTCCGCTCAGGTCGGCTCTTCTCAGGTCGGCTCCTCTCAGGTCGGCTCTTCTCAGGTCGGCTCCTCTCAGGTCGGCTCCGCTCAGGTCGGCTCCGCTCAGGTCGGCTCCGCTCAGGTCGGCTCCGCTCAGGTCGGCTCTTACACCGCCATCTTCTCCGGCTAACCATTTCTTATGCTTTTTTAATATTTCCTGTAATTCTTCCTTGTACATGATTTTTCCTCCTCTTATTTCCTTGGTCTCGTGCTACTTCAAATCCAACCATCAGCAGCACAAATATAAATATGTAACACATAACTGCCTGCGGTGCGTCCCGGGGTTGCCAGAATCCGGTTGATGCAGCAATGGCAGTGCATATGGCTGCGTCTTTTATTGTGGCGTAGTGCATTACATCACGCACCCCCTTTGCCTTGCCAGATCGGCTGCCCGGTTCTGACGGATGAGATATTTCTGGAGCTCGTCCGTGTCAAACAAGGTTGGGCTTGTACGGTTATTGGGATTGACCTTATATGCTACCTTTTGGCCTTTTTCATGGCTGATTCTGCGCAGCATTTTCTCCGGGAATCCCATCTGGACTAATTCCTTCTGGTACATGATTTTCTTTGGAAATTCCATTGTTACACCTCCTCTTGTTTTATTTTTCCCTCCTGTCTATAATGTACTTACAGGCGTTGCAGCGCCAAATACAAGGAAAGGAGAATATGTTATGCGTCGTTACAAATCGCCTTATAATGGAAAACGATATCTTCTCAACACAAACACCGGCGAAATCCATGATTTAGATAATGAAACCGATTTTTGTCATATCGACGATATTAAACACGAACATATATGGGTGGATGATTCCTATATGAACTGTCTTATTGCTGCGGCAATGTTATGTCCATCCAAAAAAGGCAACGGATGTTATTATTGCTTAAAAGAAAAGGATAATGGCTGATATCCTTCCATATGGGCTGCATCGTTTATTCGCTGCAGCTCTTGTTCTGTCACGAATTCAAGTAAATGTAACTTGAGCTCATCGGATTTCTCAAATTTTCTTCCCAGCGCATATATGAGTTTAGAAGCAAGCTCAATATCACACTGCTTTAATAAATCAAATCTGGTCACCTTCACACCACCTCCTTCTATTCTTCCAAGAAATACTCAATCGGCACGCCGAAGTAATCGGCCAGAATTAACAATTTGTCAAACAATTCTTGCTCCACACGTCCGCAAACTGTTTGAATAATTCAAAACAAGCTTCAGCATCTGCATATGTAAGTATCAAATTTTTCACATTCTTACTTCGCCCAGTCTTCTGCGCATATAGTTCTCGGGCAGTTGAATCACAGACTGTTGCCATTCCCCACAAATGATTTTGATATATTTTTTGTAATTTACTCCAATACTCCATATACAAAGAACGATACACATAATTGGGAGATACGCCGGAACATGGGCACTCGTCCAAATTGATTGTGATTTTCATTTATTTTTCCACCTTTTTTAGATTCTTTACTTTTCGACCTGTTACTCCTTTATAAGGTCTGTAACCTTAACACCTATTGCGCCCGAAACTTTTTTTAATGTATCCATGTTCGGGCTTACTTTTCCATCTTTCCATCTGCTAATACACCCCGCTCCAAGTCCTGCTAATACTTCAATTTCTTGGAATGTAATGTGCTTTTCTTTGCAAATTTCTTTCAGGTTATCATAAACCATTATCATCTCTCCTTTCTGTGCGCATTTTATGAATTTGCGATAAATAACAAATTTATATTGATTTTTTTTGCGATTTATAGTAAAATAAAGTCACCACAACAATAGATACAAACGCATTTTCTTTATATTTGCCATTTATCGCAACTTCTAATTTCATTATACGCGTTTTATGGCAAATGTCAAGCTTAATTTGCGCTTTTTCGCAACTTTTTTTTGAAAGGCGGCCATATGAACGTAAAAGAAAGAATTCAATTTCTATGTAAAAAGAACGGAATTACCAGCAAGTCATTAGAAGAACAACTTGGTTTTGGTAAAGGATACATCAGCAAAATAAACAAAACTGCCCCCAATTTATCAAAAATAAAACCAATTGCCGATTATTTTGGTGTTACTGTTGACTATTTAATGACAGGTGAAGAGAGGGAAATCTCGACAACTAAAGCTGAATTAACCGCAAAAGACGAACGCGAAATAGGGAGGGATTTAGACCGAATAATGAAGGAAATACGAAATGGAGAAGACGGCCCACTGTTTTACAATGGTGTTGAAATGGACGAAAAGTCTTTAATCCTTTTGGAAAATGCCATAGAGTATGCTTTGAGAGAATCAAAGAAGGAGAATAAAGTTAAATACAACCCGTACAAGAACAAAAAGTAGGTGATTTTAATTGGCATATAACAATGATATTAAAAAAGTTGTCGCTTATTATATCCGCTTGTGCGGAACAAATGACCCTTGGAAAATGGCAAAAATGCTGGGCATACATATTGCAGTCCTTCCAATGGGGAATGTTTTGGGGAATTACCGATATCTGAAACGTATCCGATGGATTTTTATTAATGAAGATATCTTAGACAATGAGGTGCTGCTAAGGGTCGTAATGGCTCATGAGCTGGGACACGCTTTATTACATTGTAAAGAAAACTGTTGCTTTATGGCTCATCACACGCTACTGCTTACATCACGCGTAGAGCGCCAGGCCAATGAGTTTGCGGCTTATCTCTTGATAGCCGATGATATGCTACAAGAATATGCTGGATATACCCGTGAGCAATTTTGTCAGTGTACTGGATATCCAGAGGAACTTATTGAGTTGCGTCTGAAATAGGTTTAATAACTACAACTTTTAGAAGTATTATAAAAAGGGGGAAAAATATATGGAACACTTAAGATGTCCTAAATGTGGTATGGAAACTGATAAACCAGTGTGTCCATTATGCGGAGAGGAAATTATACACCATACTCATAACAAAAATGTTTTAATAAGTAAATTCTTGCCTTTGCCAACTAAAATCGTTATAGCTTTATGGATTTTAGACAGCTTTTATATGTTGTTTTCTGAAAATCACACTTTCGATCAATGGCTTATTGTAATGATATTCGGAATCCTTATTTATGGTGCTATTACCAATGCAGTATACTATTTCTGGTGGAAACCCAGAAAAGCCCAAAAGTCAAAACATTCAAAGACGAACGAAAATAAAACTTTCTATTCAGAAATAAACTCTGCAAAAGAGTGTCGCCAAAAATCATTTGATGCTATGGAAGGCCATGAATTTGAATATTTTTGTGCAGATATTTTAAAAAAGAACGAATATGAAGACGTAGAAGTAACCAAAGGAAGTGGAGACCAAGGAATTGATATTATCGCTTATAAAGAGGGAATAAAATACGGCATACAGTGCAAATGCTACTCATCTGATATCGGAAATAAAGCTGTACAAGAAGCTTTTTCGGGTAAGACATTTTATGGGTGTCATGTTGCCGTCGTATTAACTAATAGGTATTTTACCAAATCTGCCAGGGAACTTGCAGAGAAAAATGGAGTGCTTTTATGGGATAGAGATAAATTAGTTCAATTAGTTAAAAATACAACGATTGTTAATGAAACTGAATCTGACACGGAAAATCCTACCTATGAAGGTTATGAAAATACGTTTAGGCATATATTTAAGTCGAATGTTGACAATATTTCCATTAAACGTCTTTTACCCAAAATAAAGGAATGGAAAATAGACACATTACTAATAGTGACAAGTAGCCAATGTCCAGTTTGTCAAAAATACAATAGAAAGATTTATTCATTTTATGGATGGAATAAAAAATATCCTAAATTACCACCAATGCTTTATAACCATAAATGCCCAACTTGTGGTTGTAGTATTGGCGCAAGTATATTTTTTCCTGGAATAAATACAAATCCCAAATAATAAAACAGGCCACTGTAATCAGGGGCCTCACAAAATAATATATTCACCCAGGCAACCGGGGGACGTGCTTCCACTCGTTTCGAGTCTTGCGAAAGGGGTGGTGCTTATGAGTACATATGAGGAACTTATGATTATACTGACAACAGCCAGCTTAATTGTATCCATCCTTAAATATACACATAAAAAATAGCCGTCCTGCCCTGCAAAAGCTGACGACTATTTTTTAGACTAATCTTTTGCCGGAGCGGGTGAGGTGCATTCACCTTCCGGCTGTCTTGTTAAGTATATTATAGCAAAATATACGAAAATGTCAAATAGTAAAAACCGGCCCCTGGCTGCAACCAGGAACCGGCCAACATCCCCGAAGAGACGTGCATATGAACAAATATATTGTATCATCTTCGGTGACAGCCTGCAAGAGACGGGCTGTCTTTTTTGCACCTAATTTTACCGTAAGGAGGATGATATCATGGCAAAAGCAAAATATACCAAGCAGAAAAACGGATACTTTCAGACACGCGTCTGGGACGGCAGTTACAACGATGACGGCACAAAACATTACATCATGCTGCGGTCGAAGAAGAGTAGTAAAGACCTCGAAAACAAGGTCAACCAGCTTGCTCAGGACGTGGAGATGCGTAAACACCTGCGTATATCAGACATAACCTTTTACGATTATGCAAAGGCGTGGATGGATGTCTACAAGGCCGGGAAAGAGACCAATACTCAGGCAATGTATAAAAACATCATAGACAAGCATTTTGTGATTTTAAAAGGCGTCAAGCTGCAGGACATAGGCCGAGTACATTATCAGATGCTAATGACCAGCACTAGTGATAAAAAGCGCACTCAGCAACAAATCCAGATCACCTTTAAGCAGGTATTGCGCTCCGCTGCCTCTGATCGGCTCTTTGCGGCCAACGTCATGGAGGATATTTTCGCTAACATGGACATAATCAAATATCGGCCGCCAGAGAAGCGACCGCTCATGGATTATGAACAGAAAGCTCTATTTTCAGCTGAGTTATCCACACAGGACCGTGTATTTGTGTATATTCTGTTCGGCTGCGGCCTGCGTCGTGGAGAAGCGCTGCCGCTCACCAAATTTGATGTAGACCTCAAACGGCGCACATTGACCGTCAACAAGGCCATAGGATTTGTAAATGACAAGCCCGTGCCTAAAGGCCCAAAGACAAATAATGGATACAGAACCGTACCTATACCGGCAGTAGTCTTTCCGGTCATTGAGGCTTATGTTAAAAGCCTAAAGCGCAGCCAGCTCTTTGTCATGCGCAACGGTCAGCCTATCACAAAGAGCAGTTATGATAAGATGTGGGCACGTATCATTAGAGCCATGCAGGCGGTCTCTGAGGAGCCTATAACAGGTCTCACCGCTCATGTATTTAGGCATAATTACTGCACCAACCTCTGCTACCAGATACCAATGATCTCCATCAAAAAGATTGCTGAGATGTTGGGAGATACCGAGAGGATGGTCATGGAGGTGTATAACCATATTGTACTGGATAAGGAAGACGCTGCCGGAGCGGCAGACAAAGCCTTTGAGATGTGATACGAAAATGATACATTACCTCTTCCATGACACCAAAATGATACATTTAAATGCCATTTATGGACAGTCATAGAAAGGCAATTATAGACAACCAAAAATGGCTCAAACCCTTATAAATACTGGGTTTAAGCCACCTTTAAAGTAGTGAAGCATCGGGGATTCGAACCCCGGACAACTTGATTAAAAGTCA
>OATT01000422.1_pt1 | contig 41923 bp, 70 predicted proteins | sample 1476071 | NCBI WGS metagenome assembly OATT01 (sample SAMEA2579989, study PRJEB22360) | human gut metagenome | biome: human gut; feature: human-associated habitat; material: faeces | place: Denmark | collected 2008/2010 | reverse complement strand
TAAAATGATTTTATTTGTTCCTAGTTCTTCTTGTAATAATAAAATACTTGTTTTATTCTCCAAAAGAGCATCTTCTACATTAGTAGCTTTAAACTTATTAGTAGGATCTGCAATACTTACTCTTTGAGCAGTTAATTCTAATCCATCTACCTTACCTTTTACTTCCTGGATAGCTGCATCAACCTTATCCATATTTCTATTAAATACATTTACATCATAGTTTTCATTAGTAAGAGGCTTTTCTAACTGTAAATTATCAGTAGTCACCGCTCTAACTAATCCTTCATTGTTTTTTAAATATTTAGTAGCCATTATTTACCACCTCTCAATTCTGGAGCATTCCTTAGTTCTTCATGAGTATACTTAGATAATTCTTCATGCGTGAAATTCGATAAATTTCCATGATTATTATAAGTAAATGTGTATCTATGACCTAAATGACAAGGTTTAATCTTCTCAATAGTCTTATCCATTTCCTCAAATCCAGCAGGAATACCTATACTACCAATAAATATAATCTCAAAGGCTAACTCATCATTATGCATAACAACTTCAACTTCACCGTTGCTATAGGCTTCACATATATTCTTAATAGCCTTTTTACTAGTAGTACCTTTACTTCTTCTCTTAGCCTTTATATTTTCACGTCTAGTTTGTATATCTAAATTATTTTGCTTTATTCTATACATTCGCTCCCATAAATCTAGTCCCCAGGTTGCTCTATCTATAAAAAATTGATTTATAACATCATCAATTTCCTTATTTAAAATATCCGCCTCAATTCCATAAGCATGTTGAATTGATTCTACAATATGGTTATTATCAAACGAAGGCAAATTAGATAGTAAATTCACCTATATCACCTCACTTAGTTGTATATCAGATATATTAATTATTTTATCTTCTGCAATAGTTATATTTGAGTTACTATCATTAATCTTAAAGTCTATAATATCCTCTACACCTAATGTATTAGCCATAAGTCCATATAATTTAGCATATACTAGCTCACTAGTTATATCTTTTATGTATTCCTCGACCTTATCCCCAAAATCATCTTTTATACTTTCTATGTCATATCCTTCTGATACTTCAATAGAAGCAGTTATAGTTATATTTAATAAACTTGGTGTAACTACAGTAACTATAGTTTCAGATATAGGCCTCTCTTCTTCGATGTGTCTTATACATTCATTTATTACATCTTCACTAACGGGTGTATTATCCTTACCTATAATCATAACTTTAACTGTACCATTACCATTTTTACCGTTGTTCTTATCCCATCTAGGGGTTACTATAGCCCTGTCAACTCCATCAACTTCAGTTGCCCATAATCTATAGTGAGCTGCATTACCACTAGTTGGAGGGTCATCCATAAAACTATTATATCTTTCTCTTAATTCATCATCAGTTTCAATATCAATTCCACCTGTGAAATCTTCAGTATTTGTAATATTTTCTATATCATCTATTTTTTCTTGCAAAGTAAATATAGAATTAGCCAATACATTATACCTTTTACCTACTTCCAAAGCCTCTAAATGGCATATGTCGTCTTGACCTAAAACAACATCATTAAGCATTACAAACTTTAAATCATTGCATAAAAAAATAGTACCATTTTCTATAACAGTACCTTCTTTACCTACAATCTTAACAGCTCCAATAGCTTTTTTGCCCTGTTTTCTATAAATACCAGATTCTCCAACTCTTAAATCTAAATACTCATTAAAAGTAGTTTCTATAAACCCTAATGATAATATATCATCCATTCTCATATGACTTTTAGCTTGCTCCATTGCAATTCCACTACTCATATTATTAATAAACGAACCTTCCCGCTTATCAACTTTTAAATTCATATTATCCATCATTCTACTTTTTATGACTTCATATGTATGATCTTTATACATCTACACTAACCTCCCCATATATTGTATTGACTTGAATAGATACAGATAGAATATCTGTATTGAAGTTAATATCAATTATTTTTACGTCAGTAATGTATGGATTAATTAGAATAGCTTCTTTTATATATCGTTCAGCCTCACTCTTAGTAAGTCCTTTTGTATATTTTTGACCTATAAGGTTATCAATCTCGCAACCATAGTCCCAACTGTAAATAGGGTGCTGATATCTTACTGTTTTGATAGCCTTATATATCCATACTTTAATAGCCTCATTACCTTCAACAATAACGAACTCATTATTTTTTATAAGTGGTTCATCTTTAAGATAATTCCATCCTACTTCATAATACATAGGTAGTTCATCGCTATTATTTTCGATATTAACCTCAATATCTTCAATATTCATAAAAGGAAATATACTCATAGACTCACCACCTTTGAAATTATAATAAATTCATTTTTATTTCTAAGCATAATAACACTATCGCCTATATCTAAAGTATTTTTAAGTGGTTCTCTCATCTCATGTTTATGACTACCATCTCCCGTAGCATTTCCATGACTATGACTACCTTCATCAAAATCTGTGAATGTCTCTGTTGCTCTATCAAGTAACCATTTATCAATTTTTAAATTATTTTTATCTAAATCAATATCATTAACTTTAATTTTCAAATTAGGTAATGGAGATATAACTTCTCCAATAAAAAAAGGAGGTTCATTATGAAATGATCCTTCCTCTCTCATTAAACTTAATATTTGATTATAAGGATCATTCATTATAATACCCTCCTTGCATTAGTAAATTTATTATAATAATATCCTGAAGTTATACTGTCATGCCTTACACCTTTTTTACTATTAGCAGCGTGAATCATCTGTCCATTACCTATATATAAACCAACATGACTTACTCCACTGCCACTAGTATTAAAGAATAATAAATCTCCAGGCTGTAAATTACTTCTACTTACCGACTTTCCATATTTACTTTGGTCTTTAGATACCCTTGGAATACTAATACCAACTTGTTTATATAGCCATTGTGTAAAGCCTGAACAGTCAAATGTATTAGGTCCTGTAGCTCCCCAAACATATCTATTGCCTACCTTGCCTTTTGCAAGACTAATAACTTTATTAACTGTACCATTATTAGAAATACTATTACTAGATGAAGATGTAGTAGTACTACTTGAGCTATCTTCACTTTCTTCTTGTCCAGCCGATACTTCATTCATTATATTTTGCAATGATATTTCTAAATCTATTTTATATTCACCATTATCCCAGGAATGACTGTCTGTATCAATATAAAATAAACCATTCATCTTAGTATAACTATCTTGTACCATAACTCCATATCCAGTTAAACAGCTAGTATCACCATAACCACTTAATGTATGTGTCTTTTCTACACCTTTTAATTTGTTTTGTGCTTCAGTTTTTGCATCTTTCCCATCTTGTACTTGAACTACATCTTGAACAAGTCCATATAGTTTTATCCATTCGTCATTCTTAACTTCTTCTTTTTTATTGCCTTTATCATCCACTATAACAACTTTATTTACCATATTTTCTAAAGTAGTTTTAGCGTTACTTTCAATTAAGTTTTTACCCTCTTCAAAGCCTATATTTAGTTTTACTTTACCTTTTTCCTCAACATATAATTTATCATCTTTTATGTAACACATATACTTTTTACCTGTTTTTTTCGATGCTTCAGTATAAGCTGTCATAATAATTTCATAAGCGCTCACACCTAGAAATAATTTAGTTATACTAATACCTGTACTAATTATATTGCCAACTGCAATCCCTAGATCAGCACATACCTTAGATGCTATATTTTCTGCTTTAGTATTCTTGAAATTATACGCTAAATTATTTTTTAGTAAATAAACCCCATTGTCATAAGCTAATATACTCATATTATTTCCACCAGAACCTACAGAAGTATCCCATACAATCCCTTTAAATACTTTTTCATTATTTACATAAAATAGAATAAAATCACCAACTGAAACACTTATATCAGTTACTCTAGTTAAAATCGAAAAATCCAGTTTCCTAGCAACACTTTTATAGTCGCCACTCCACTGGACCTTTTCTAATATATTTGTAATATCATATTGTTTATCTTTTTTTACTAAACATATCTTAATATTATCTGTCATGATTGCACCTTCTTACACCTTTGGTATAACTAACTTCCAGTTAGAATATATGATGTTGTTTTTCTTCAATGATGGATATGTATTCCAATTAGCTTCTTTTATTTTTTTATATAAACTACCTTTCCCGAGATACTTTTGAGATATATCCCATAAATTGTCTCCTTTTTTAACTATATGAGTTTGTTGAATATTGGTATTTTTATCATTACTAGGTCTTTGATTATTTTGAGTTGAATTGCTTTGACCTATTTCAGGTACTTCTATTTTTCTATATTCTTTGAATTTAAGTGTAAAATATATATCTTGGGTACCATCTTTTCTTCCGTAATTAAAACTTTCAATAAGTACAGGTACATTTATATCGGTATCCGTATATATAAGTCTTGGTATTTTTTTCTCTTTCATTAATTTTTTTATGTAAGCGACACATTCAAGCGGTTGAGGAAAATCTGAATACTGACAAAATGAATAATTTTTAGAAGGAAAAAAACTACTTATTTCCAATGGAGATGTATTATCTCCACCATAAAAAGGAACCTCACCTAATTTAGTAATGTTACTAGAATTAATAATATTAGATGCTTCAAAGTCATAATCATTAGGAACTACAGGGAATCTAAAATCTTTAACATTTTTATCATCTAATTTTAGCCATATCTCCATATATTACCCTCCAAATGCAACTCTTCTTTGTTGTAACTTTGATACTATAGCATTAGCTATTTTATCTATATCAGATTCTTCTCTAACTACTATTGTATCTGCAATCTTAGCTATAGTAATAGAGCGGTCAACTGTAGTACCTGTATTAGTACTTTGTCTTCCTTGTTTATCTGAATTAAGTATAGAATTAGTTTCAGTATTAGTATAAACTTTACTACCGCTTGGCATTTGAACTAATTCAGGACCATGCTCACCTACAACAGATAAACCACCGCGCCAGTATTTAGTACCAGTTGCATTTCCACCTATTTTATTAGCAATCCATCCAAGACCTGAACTAACAGCTCCACTAATACCACTAACTGCATTACCTATACCATCAATTAAAGGTTTTACAAAGTTATAAGCCTTTTCAACAACATTTTTTATACCATCAAATACGCTTTTAAATATTTTACCCATACTTTCTAAAGAACTTCCAACATTTTTAAATACAGGTTTCAAAGCATTAATAAGGCTACTAACAATAGGCGCTACAGCTTGAACAACTCCACTTATACCTTTCATAGCAACACCAGCTACAGATAATAACCCTGTAAATACAGGACCTAAGGCAACTAATGCTTGACCTATTATAGGCGTTACTGTAGTAACAACAGTTTGAATAGCTCCAAATATATTAGAAAATATAGGTTGTATAGTCGGCATATTTTCAGTAATCCAAGTTATACCTTTGCCTAAACCTTCACCTATCTTATTTCCAAACTCAAGCATCTTAGGAGTAACTTGATTGATAAATTCTATAACATTACTCATAACAGGCTTTAAAGGTTCTAACATACTTTGTCCAATGTCAGCTATATTAGACTTTAACTTACCAGTTATAGTTGATAATAAACCTGATCCACTATCCGCAAGTTTACCTGCTCCACCAGCATACATAGTCTCTAATTGCTTTTGTACTTCCTTAGGATCATCTTTACTACTAGCTTTTACACCGAATTCAGTCAATCTCGCCATTTCACCAATGTTCATATCAGCTATGGCTTCCATAGCATCTCCAACTGTTTTACCTGGATTTAACATTTTGTTACGCATCATAAATATGATGGGATAGGATATTTCTACCTACCTCACTATGTCACCATAGTGTTCAGACTATATCTTCATCTTCAACATCACTTGTTAAGATGCCCTGTGCTTCTTTATACAATTACTCGTATAAAGTGAACTACATCACCATATAAAAAAAGACACTAATAAAGTGTCTAGTATACTTAGGCTTCCGTTCTAGTCGTTACACCTTCATAACCATTTCTAGTTATGCTCGGCTCGGAGTTGTCTTATTATATAATCAGTATTTTTTGTTTCATTAAGTTTTTTAGCTTCATTGTGTACTGATGTATGACAACCTTCACATAGTCCAATTAAATTTTCTAATTTATTAGCTTCTAAGTAATTGTTAAAAGTATCAAAAGGTTTTATATGATGTACGGTTAATTTCTTTTTGGGAGTACAACCACATATTTGGCATATATAGTTATCTCTTTTTCTAACTAACTCTCTTTGTTTATACCAGTTAGCCCCTCTACCTTGATATTTTCCATTTTTATATAAATTACTTTTTTCGCCTACATCATTTATAGAATGATACTTGTCCTTACATGCTTTACTACAAAATTTACTGACTTTATTCTTATTATTAGCTGTATATTTATTTATATAATGATTATTACCACACATTAAACAAAGTCTATTCTCTCCTGTTTTTTTAGCATCACTATTAGCTGCATATTTTTGAGCACATGCTCTACTGCAACATTTACTTCTAGTTGCTTGGCTTGGATATTTTTCATATTCATTTCCACAAACTACACAAATTAACTTAATTTTAGGCATTTAATTATCTCCTTACAACTTGATAATAATATTATATCTTATTTCCAGGATTCAATGCCATTATTATATAAAAAGATTTTCTCCGAATTCTCAGGGTTGTTTTTATAGTATATTTCTATACTAGGCAACCTTAAATTTAAGCTGCCATATCCTCGGCAAGTGTAACCATATTCATAGCTTCTTTTGCGTTACCACCTGCTATTTGTAATGCTCGTGTCCCAGCACTTATTACTTCTCCTGTCTCAAAAGGAGTTGCATTTGCATTATTTCTTAAGTCTTTTAAATATTTTGCACTCATAGAATCAAGTTCTTTATCTGATTTTCCTGCATTCCCAACTCCCATAAAGTGCCTCATACTTATTTGTTGTTGCTCTAACTCCATACCGCCTTTAAGAGCCATTCCCGCACCTGCTGTAGCTATAGTAAGTGGAATTGCTATTCCTTTTGCCAATGCTCCTAGTTTACTACTAATCCCTTTTATCATTGATGTAGCCTTATCTTTTCCCATAACAATAGGCTTAGCAACTGCTTTACCTAAGGATTTCATAGTTGATTGAATTTTCTTTAGTTTAGCCATAGCCATATCTTTAGCAACTACAACTTGTACTAGTTTTTTCTTAGCTTCAATATACTTAGTATTTTTCTTAAGTGCATTAAATGCTTTATTTGCTTGAGTAGCATTAAGTCTTACATTCATCTTCTTTTTATTTAAAGCATCCATAGCCTTACGAGTTTGAGCAACTTCTTTTCTAAAAGAATTTTGCTCTCTTCTAATTCCTCGAAGCCCTGCACTAAAGTTATCTTTAAGTGATATTACCGCACTAATATGTTTTTTCTTTGCCATAATCAACCTCCTTTAGAGGCTAAATTTATTAACTTCTTCCTCTTTATTTACACAAATACTAGCGATATAGAATTGTTTTTCAATAAAACTTAAATTAATAAGTTTATCTAAGTCTATTCCTTTATTAAGGTAATAGCTATACATATACAATTCCATATCGCTTTTAATTAGTTTTTTAAATCTTCAACAACCTCTACTCCATCATAAAATCCTGCAAACTTCATTCCTTCAGTACAGATTATATTTACTTCACCTGGATCGAATATTTCATCTATTATATCTATCGGATCAGCAACTCCAAACTCTTCATGTAATTTACTATCTTTAAGATTAGGCTCTACAACTATTTCATACATGAAATATTTATTCGTATCATGGTTATTGTCCATATCTGCTATGTCTGAGCATAATGCTATATCTGGTTTAGATATAACTATATTTGCATCTAACCTTTTTATATATAACTCTCTAGTTTCCTTATTTTTATTCTTAAAATACTCTTTTCTATTTAATATATCTTTAAGCGTTAAAACATTTTTATTAGCCATTTTGACTTCCTCCTAAAATTTATTATTTAAATATAAAAGGTAGCCAAAAATGGCTACCTAAATTAAATTAAGCTGCTATAGTATCAACGAATGATGCATCACTTGGAGTAAATCCAAATGAGAACTCTTCTTTAGATGGAGTTCCTTTTTCAAATTGCATCAATACTAACTCGTTAAACCAAACATTATCTATAGTAACAGCTTCTGCTTGTTTCCCTTTAGTATTAGGGTCTTTGACTTTACTTACAAACTTAGCCCTTGGATCTTCTCCTTTTTTCCAAGCCTCAAGCATCTCATCTTTACCCCTAGTAAAAAACTTTTTTAAAGTAAATGTACCTTCTCCTGAAAAACCACTTATCTTAGAATCTACATCCATATCTATTTGAACTTCTTCTCTTTTAGCAACTACTTTAGCTTCAAAAGCTTCAACTTCTGCTATTAATAGTCCATTCCAATAAAACTTTCCAAAAGTACCTGATACTTGCTCATTACCTCTTAATGACATATACAACACCTCCTACATAAATAATTTTAAATCTAAATCTTCCATTGCATCGACAAATTGAACTTTACCAGTTGCGTATACATTTGAACCTGTATTAGTTTCCTTTATTTGTTGCTCTGAAAGTGTATCTATATCAATACCTCTATCGGATAATATCTCCGCATGCTTATTAATATCTATTTCTGCATAACAATCATAACTTCTATCCATTATTTCCTCTTTTTGAAGTCTAGAGAAATAAAGGTTAACAGATGATAAGAATATTATCTTATTATCATAATTATTAGGAACTTGACCAACATAATGGTCTTCAAAAGTTGTATGTATATCGTCTCTAACCATATCCATAGCCTCTACAATTTTTATTTTCTTCATGTCTTCTGTCTTAGGCTTAGATACAGTAGTTAATGAATTTACACCTCGACCTATCTTTATTTTAGATCCATCATTTATTAATATTAACTTACCTTCATCTATGTCTGTATCAGGATCATCATGTTGAGTTATTTCCGTAACATCTTCTAAAACAAAATAAGTTGCACTTCTAGTTAAAGAAAGTCCAGCAAATACACCTGCTAACCTTGCACAATACTCAGTAGTTGTATAAGACTTTTCTCCTACTTTAATACCAGTAGTTGTAAAGTTAACTATACCTTCGTCATTGGCTTCAGTATTTGCAAATATTGCTTTATATGTTTTACCTAGTTTTCTCTTAGCTTTTATCCAAGTTGTAACCTTACTCACTTCACTAGTTTGTATTCCAGGCATAGTAAACCAATTAAACTTTTTAAGTTCTAAGTCTTTTAAAACTGTATCTAAAGTTCTAGAGTTTTCAGAGTTTATAACCTCCACTAAAACTTTATTTGGATTACCTAAAAATACTAATCTCAGATAATCTAAATTCTTTTCAGAAAATGTACCCTCTTTTATATCTTCAAACCTTTTAAATGCATAAGAGTTATTTTTAGCAACATCATCATTTATAACGATAGCTACAATACCTCTTTCACTTCTAAATTTTATAGTATTTGCTAAACCTTCAAATATTATATTAATTTGTGGTAAACCCATATCTCCACCTCGCTTATAAAGTCATATATAATTCTTCCATATTTTCATACTCTTCAACTTCCTCATCAATAGGAATAGGAGTACATTCAGTAAATCTTAAATCAAATTTAAACTGTAAAATATTATCATCAGTCTCTGATCTCTTTTCATATAAAGTTAAAACTCTATCATCAACCTTTAAAGTTGTAACAAATAAGCTATTTAGCTTATCATCCATCTTTAAATTATCTAAATCAGTCTTATCCTCCGAAAAATAATGGATATTTACAGTTATAATTCTTTCTTGGTACCCATCATAAGAATCATTAGATATAGGCATTATTTGAACAAAAAAAGCAGGCTTTTTAAACCCACTTCTTATATCACTTGATATTACATTAATACCTAACTTTTTTAATTTACTTACAATAGCCTTTTTTATACTAACTAGACTTATCATAATTTTTCTCCTAAAAATCAAATACCTCATCTATTAATTTATCAATGGCCTTATCTATCTGTGGTTGCCTATGGGTCATAGTATTCTCAAGCATATGCTTACCTTCCCACCATCCACCATTCTTTGTTATATGTCCATTTTCAATTAAATGAGCATGAGGAGATGCATTTCTTAAAACAGCATGAGCTTTTCCATTTTTAACTGTAATTTTAGTTTTCCAGTTATCTTTTAAATGTTTACCTTTCTTACGGCCTTTAGACTTTCCCTTTGGGGTCCTATATTCAGCCTCTGCTTTACACTGACCTATTTGATATTCTAAAAATTTTTTTGTTTTTTCAGGATATTCCTTACTCAGTTTAGTAAGCATTTTATTTGTATACTCATCTAAACCGCGTACATCATAACTACTCATTATAAACACCTTCCTTATGATGTACACAATCTATATGAGTCTCATAAAGATTTAATTCATTGATAGGATTAATATGCTTAATATCATATATAATCCCTTTATGCACTATTCTCATACTCTCATCTAAATCTTCTCTATATCTAACTTTAAACCTATAAGTATATTCAATACCTTCTTTATTGCCTTCAAAAGTATTAGATCCTCTTAGTTGTTTTTTTTCCGCCCACAATTTTTTATATGTAGACCAACCTTTAGTCATTTCTCCTACTTCATTTTCGATATCTGAATATACTTGAATTTCTATTCTGTGTCTCATTGATCCAGCATCCATAATATTTATTCCTCATTTTCATAACAATATTTTAATTGAGTTATTATACTAGCTAACGAAAATTCAATTTTCTTCGTTGTGCTTCCTGCAGCTACAGCATCTCTATTCTCATACCAATGACAAACAAGCATTTGAACTGCTAATGTATATAATTCGCTTTCTTTCGCTTTTTCTGATTTAATACCAGCATTGTGTAGATATATCTTCACTGCTGGTATTAATATTTCTGCTATCCAAATATCTTCATCATCAGAATCTAGTCTGAGATAATTTTTAATATCATTTAAATTTATCATTATACTTCAGTTGGTAAAGTTAAATTTGCTATTACTATTGAGTTTTCATCTATTATAGAACCATCAAACTTCATTATAACTCTGGTTTTAGTTGTATTAGTTTCAAATGCACCAGCACCTATGTTAGTAGTAGCTAGTTGGTAAGAAGCATCATCAAATCTTTTGTATGCTTCCTTCAAATCTCCTACTATTATTGGAGATTTCCCTTCTTTAGTAACTAATATCTCATTTGGTATTTCTATAACTTGTTTTCCTAAGAATTTATATTTTGTTGGTTCTTTTGGATCTGGCTGTAAATACGGTCTTCCCATTGCATCTTCTAAAGAATCTAAGAAGTTAAATCCATCTTGATTAACTATCCATTTCGAAGTAGGTTTAAATACATTAGGTAAAGTTACATTAAGTAATTTTTTAAAATCCTTTATAGATGATTTAGCTGCTAACTCTACAACAGTAAACCCTGAACTTTCACTAAATATACCATCTATATTATCATCTGAATCCCCTTCTAATATAAGTGTATTTCTAGTCACTCTGACCTTGTCTACTAACCAATCTATTATATATCCTTCTAAGTCAGGTCCCCCAAATTTTAATATATCATTAGGTATAGTCATTATTCCTGCAAAATCAACTAATTTAAACGAAATTCTTTCTAACTTAGGTGTATCTGTTCCACTTATTGTTCCATAACTTTGTTTAGCGGCATCATATTCTCCAAGTTTTCCTAATGCAGTTTGAGTTTGTCTCTTTTCATATGTTCTTTGTCCACTTCTAGTATAAACTTTTTCATAGCTTACTAAGTTTGATATATCAGTATAATCTTTTAGTCGCTTATTTATCTTTACTGAAATATCCTCTGGTACTGCATATCCTCCATCTTCATCTACGAATTCAGTTATTGCCATTCTTTGTTCGTCAGTTAAATCTAACCCTTTTTGGCCTTTCTGTCTAAGTGCTGCATCAGCTATTGCTTTACAGAATAATTCCCCATTGTATACTACTTTATTTTCTATTTTATTTATTTTTTTAGCTTTTCCATTATTTATTTGATTATTTATATTGTCTATTTCGTCATCCTCTAAAGCTATTAGCTTATTATATATTTTTTGTAATTTTTCAGTATCATTCATAAGCGCATCAGCTTCATCTACTTTATTTTCAGCTACTAAATCTTTTATTTTTTGCTTATTTTCATCTATCGTAGCCTTCATTTCTCTAGTATCTTTGCTCATAAACACATTATTTGATGCTAATTTTAATAGTTTTTTATTTTTTATCATATTGATTACCCTCCAATGTTTTTTAGCCTTTGTAGTATTTCTTGTTTTTTTAATTCTTTTTGATTTTCTGTATTATTTTTGCTGTTTTTTTCTTCGTCGCCTATTTTCCTTGGCGTCTTATTATATTTTTCTAAAATATCGCCATTACAAGCTACTGCATCTACAGAGTCAGAAACTTCTATATTAAAATATTTAGAAGCTTCTTCTCCTGTTAACCAAGTTTCATCTTGCACCATTTGTTTTATAACTTCTAGATCATCTTCATTTTTTAGATTTTCTTTATATATCGAAAGTGCAGTTTCTTCTATAGCATCTAGTAAGTCCGCTTTTTCTCGAAGTTCATTTGCATCTCCAGTAACACTACCCCACGGTTTGTGTATCATAAAAAAAGCATTAGCTGGAATAATTATCTTATCACCTGCTAATGCTATAATACTTGCTATGCTCGCTGCTACTCCATCAACTCTAACTGTCTTAAACCCAGTATGCCTTTTTAACATGTTATAAATTGCCATACCTGCAAATACACTCCCTCCACCGGAGTTAATATATATATTTAAGTTCTTACCCTCTTGACCTTTTAAGAAATTTTGTATTGCTAATGGGTATTGGTCCTCTTGTTCCCATGCTCCCCAACTACTCGATACTATATCTCCATAAAAATATAAATCTGCACTATCACTTGTACTATTTTTTATTTCTAATATTTTTTCTAAATTATCTTTTTTATTCTTCGGCATTTTCTTCACCCCCTTTCATATATTGCTTTCCAGCCATATCAATTGGCATATAGTTACCATTTACTAAAAGTCTATCTCCACCCTCTTTTGCAGGCATATCCAGTATCTCTCTAGCTTCATTTGATGTATATATACCGTTATTTACATATGTAGATAAGCATTCAGATTGTGTCTTCATATCAGCTCTTAATATAGCTGCTTCATTAAATTTCAAGAAGTATCCTTGGTTAATCTGTTGTGTACTCAATAATTTATATGTTATTTCTTCTTCATACTGTTTTAATATATATTGAAGTGTATCTACATAAAAAGAAAGTTGTTGAGCTTCACTATTGCTATAACTACTTTTTTCATAGTTATTTAAATGATTCGGCTTAAGACCAAATGCTCCAGCTATTTGAAGCGCATTATATTTCTTTAAATCAAAGAATTGAGCATCAGTAAGCTTAAGATCCAAAGGTTGAAGTTGCATTCCTAATGGAATAGGTATAATTTTACCTGCATTTGATTCTCCGCTTGAAAACTCTTCAAGACCTTTAATTAATCTTCGTTTTGCATCTTTATCTAAATCTCCAGTATATTGAAGTACCGCCCTGGCAGTTAACCCTTCTTTATATAGCTTATTCATAAACTTTTGAGAATTTAATCCACCTGATATACTATCTTTCAATATATATCTTACAGGTTTGCCTATTATCCCATCGAATGTACTAGATGTTTTAAAATGCATAACATCATCACACTTAAAAACATGTTGTTTCCCTGTATCTGGGTCATTATATACATACCATATTTTATTCTTTTTGCCCAAATAGCCTTCATTGTCTATATATACTTCAACGCAATCACTTTGCATAATCCATAAGTCTTGCAAATTATTACCCATCCATCTACATAATACATATGCATTTCCAAAATGATTTCTATTTTGTTCAACAGTATTCCAGAATACACTACTTGTCATATATGGGTTGGGCCTTAATTTCAATATGTTTTGTATATTGTTGGTCTTAACCTTTATTCTGCCTTTTTCTGTATTTTGATACATTTTTATTGATAATTTACCTAGTGTCTCACTTAATATTTTTAAACATGTAAAATATGTTACTTCTGAAAGTACGTTTTTAGGAGTATCCTCGCTTATACCTAACCAAGATAATATATTTGGATCATCTAAAGCAATTGAAATTTTTGGACTCATAAGATTCTTTATCCTGTCTATAAATTTCAATTATCTCGCCTCCTTTCTACCAACCCATCATATCTAAGTAATCTGATGTTATTTTAGTTATATCAATTCTATTCTGTTGTATAGCTATAACATGAGCATTTATTAATGCCGCTAAAGGGTCTATCTTATCCCCACTTTGGCTCTTATCAATCATAAAGTTAGCATTAGCATCTTGCTTTATAATTGCGTTCGAACAAGCCCAGTCCAAAACTGGGTTATTATTGTGTTTTAAATTTCCTTGATAGGCTTCTTCCCGAAAATCTTTGCTAGGTTCTCCTAAGCTTCGTATACCTTGTCTTACCTCAACCATATTGTACCCTTCATTATCCATATCATTAGCAAATTGAGTAGCATTCCAAGGGTCATAACATATATCAGTTATAATTATTCCATATTCTTTTTCCACTTCTTTTATATATGATTTTATGTAGTTATAATCTACTACCATCCCTTCTGTTACAGTAATATGCCCTTGTTTTTTCCATAAATCAAAAGGTAATCTTCCTTCATTTAATCTTTGTTTGTATGTAAATTCAGGCATAAATGAATGACTAAAAACATAATATTTGCCATCTTTTATGAATTCAAATCCTATACTTGTTAAGTCTAATTTCGCAGATAAGTCTAAGCCAGCTATACATTCCATATTTCTAAAATCTTCAAAGTTGAATTCTTCTCCAGCTTCTTTCCATTTAGTCATATTCATATATCCACCGTCTCTCATATCAACCCATTTATTCATATTCTTCGTTAAGAAATTCCTTAATTTTTCAGGTGCATCAAGTGCTGCCTTAAGCTCTCCTCTTAAATAATTAATTCCTTCTTCATATGTAGCTACTATAGGATTTGCTTTAATCCAAACTGTTTCATCTTGTATGCTATCTTCTTTATCAAGTTCACACACTATAGCAAAATATTCCTCATTATCAATATTTATATTAGGATCAAGTATCTTAGTCACATATTCATATTCTTTAAAACAAGGTCTACTTAAATCAAATCCTGCAGTAGTTATGATAGTCATTAAAGGTTGAGGTCTTGCAACCATACCAGATAATATGACATCGTAAATTTCACTTGTTTTATGTGCGTGGTATTCATCAACTATACCAACACTAGGATTCGTACCATCTCCTGTATTTCTAGCTTCTCTTGATAGTGGTTTTATAAAAGATCCATCTTTAATTGATGTAACTTTACCGTATGAATCTTTGTATTTACCTTTTAACCTATCGCATCCCTGTAGCTGAGTTGTTATTTCTCTATAAACTATACTAGATTGTTCTTTATCCCATCCAGCTAGATACACTTCTGCTTGTTCATCTGATAGAAAACATTCGTAACTTGCTATTAAAGAAAGTAACTGTGATTTTGCATTCTTTCTTGCTAGTTGAATATAAGCTTTTCTAAATCTTCTGTATCCATTATCTTTTCTTTTCCAGCAGAATAAATTTGCTATTATAAATAACTGAAAATCAGTTAATTCTATTATTTTATTTTTTAATACTCCAGCTCTATGCCTAAATTGTCTTGACCAAACATAAAACCTAACTAACTCTTTTTTATCAAAAACATAGTTTTCATTTTCAAAGTCTTTTAGATATCTCTTAGCTGCCCAAATATGCTTTTTACATGCTATTATCTTCCCATTTACTATATTTTTCGCATAATTATTAACTCTAGAAAATAATTCTAATGCTAGTTTTTGAACTTCATTCATAACTATAAGCCTCCAAATAATTTATCTTCTAGAGTTTCTTCTTTATTTTCTTCTTTTCTAGATGGTATAACTAATTTGCATCTACTAGATATAGTTAAACCTAAGTCTATAGCATGTTCTCTACATTGCTTCCTATGCCTTTCTTCAAAACGTGAAAGTTTATCGTATTCATCGCTATTTATTAAAGGATCTAATTTGTCTAATTCTTCTTTAACTTTATCAAATCTGCCTTTAGCTATAAGATAAAAACCTAAAGAATCGCAATCTAGATTAGACATTATTTCTAATTCTATTAACTGTTTTGATATCTTTTTGAACTCTTTTTTTTGCTCTTTATTTAGATTAGATGGGGGTTTTATATTATCTGCTGGGGCTTTAACTTCTGTAGATTTACGTTGCTCAATCTCTGATTTTGTAAGGTGTTTCCTCCCTTTTGCAATTACCAATTCTATAGGTTGTCTTTGCCCTGCCATACTATCACCTCCATTTCTAAATATTATTTATAGAAAAATCTCCGTGGGGAATTTTTTGTAATGAAAACTGGGGCAATGGTATTTTTATTAAGCTAAAAACTTTTTAAATACCCCCTGCCCCTTTTAAAATTCTTCTTTTGATGTTTTTATCATATTTACAAGTTTCTTCTGCATAATGCTTTTATTTGCTTCATTCGTATCATATACTGCATGTACTTGCTTATGATGTTTATTACATAAGCATATAAGATTGCTATAACTTAACCTTTTATCATAGTTATCTTTAATCGGATCAATGTGGTGAACTAAATCTGCAAACTTTCTCCTATTCTCCTTCATGCACATAACACACATTCCTCCGTTATCTCTAACCCGTATAGCTTTCTTTACTTTCTTCCAAGCCGGACTATTATAAAAGTCATGAGTATCCTTTCCCCTTATATTAAGGTCATAATATTTATAATCAGATTTCTTTTGTTCATTATGCTTAGCTTCACATTCATTACATCTAGTCGTTCCATATTCAATTACTTTATTACATTTGCTACATAATTTTTTTAAACCCATAATTAAACCTTCCATTAAAAAGGACCTGAAAATTAAATTTCAAGTCCTTTTAAAAATACATCTTTGAATTAGAAAAAACATAGATAAACTTTAATTATTTTTATTTTGTTTTTTCAGTCTACTTTACCCAATAGACTGTTCTCTTTTACGTTAAGTTATCATTGTAGCAATGCCCAGGAATCGAACCTGAGTAATCCTTTCATTGCATGTTAGGTAGGTTAGGGATACCTACCTATAATGTCTTTAAATTTGTTGGGAATAAGAAATAGACATTGCATAATTTTATAGCACTTTATTTGCTATATTAACATATTAACATTTGCAAATCCCTATTTAAACCCCACGTTTTCCCTATCAAATCCCTAAAGCATCAATCCCCCAAAGCAATACAGATAATTCTCTTGTTACTATATCATTCCATCTCTTTGGAGTATTTTTACCACAATTAAATTCCTCTTGTATATCTTCACTTGTCTTGCCTTCTATAAAGAACATTTCAAATGATCTATATTTCTCAAACTCACCTTTTTCTATAAATTTTGTTTTTAAATTAATCAACGCTGCATCTATATACTCTATCATCTTAGCCGTTCTAGTTTTACTTCTCGCTATACTTTCTAACCACATATAGTCTACTTTAACTTCACATTCATCTACAAAATTAAACTTTATCTCAACACTATCGCTATTATTTAAATGTTCTTTTAAAGTATTATAATTTCTCATTAATAATCTTGTGTTATGAAATCTTTTATCTTTACCTTCAAACATAAGCTCTCTTAAAGCCTCTCTAGCTACTTCTTTGGCTAATTGTTTTATTTCTTCATTACTCATAAAAATCTCCACCTATCTTATATATTCTTCTATTGTTAATCTAGCTTCATCAAATCCATTACATACTACAGCTTTATATCCTTGAGCATTAAGGTTATTAATCCATTCTTTCTGCTTAGGAGTCGCTTTATTGCTTCCATATTTTAATTCTATAAATAAACCATTGTATCCACGCCTAGCTACAGGTAAAAATAGGTCTGGAACACCTGCTTTAACCCCTTCTTTTTTTAATTTAATAGCTTCTAGTTTATTTCGTTTCCCACCGTTTGGGATATGGAATATCAAACCTAGTTCTGGATACTTACATCTATTTATATCGCACCATTGTATTAATGTTATTTGCTCACTAGCTTCACTTCTTTTCATACTCATTATCCTATTATCATTCAGTTATCATTATCAATATATCGACCGAGAGCGACCATTAATCGAACTCGGTCGATACCAAATTATTGTTTTATTCTTTAATCATTATTATATTTACACCTATTGTAAGTAACGCTAAAGATTCTATTAACCAATTATCTGATCGAAGTATCGCTAATCCGCTAGCAAAACTTACAAAGCCATGTATTAAAGGATTTTTCATAACTAAATCTCCCTTTTATTATCTGATTTCTCTTAAAAACTTTATTCATGATTAATTTTATTATAAATACTCATAACATCTTTACCATCAATAAATCTTATAACATTGGTTGTTACTAAGGTTATTACTAATTCTTTTTCTTCATTAAATTTCATTTTATTACATTTGAACATTATTTCATTATCTTCAGAAACATAAATATTTAAAACCTTATACATTTCCAAATCTTGTTTACAATAGTCAAATACTTGAACAATACAACCTATTTTTATATCTTTGATATCCATAACTTCCTCCTATTTCCATAAAAACTTTATTTTAATTAGAATTATCTATCTCATTTAAAGATTTCAATGCCTTAACATACCAAATATTATCTATATCTATATCGCTTATATCTTTTAATTGTTGTTCGTTTTTTATTATTCCCCACCAACTTTGACAACCAAATATTATTTCATTAAGGTCAAATACAAATATAGCTGGATTAAGGTCATAAGAAACGTTTAACTCATTTGTATTTGAATTATGAGAGATTATATTTCCCATAGGTAATTCTCCTAAATATATTCCTAAATAAGTTTTCCCACCATACTTTTCATTGCAAGGTCTTATTTTTACAAATTTACCCTTATCTTTATCTCTCCATCCAGAAGTATCAGTATCTACGTTTATTTTAGACACTTCTATAGGATATTCTATATATTTACTCTTATAATTCTCACATACAAAGTTTTTTGTAAAAACATATGGTTTATTAAAAAATTGAGCATTACTTTCTTCTACACATTCCTCATCTATTACTTCTTGTATTAATCTTTTATATTCTTCATTTTCTGATAATATTGTGCATCTATCAAATAAATCATCTTTTTTACAATTCATACAACATCTTTTTTGATTACTCATAACTCACTCCTCTTTCCTTTAAAAGTTTTATTTTAACGTAAATTTATTTGTTTTATCTTGTCTCCTATAAGTTGTTTCCATTTATCCAGTTCTATTTTTCCTCTACTATATTCAATTCTTAATAATGGTATATTATTATCTTTTGCATAATCATCTTTAAGTTTATCTTTACATTTTCTATCTTCTAATCTTAAAAAAGCATCTACTTCAGCCATATCTTTTTCTAACTCTGTCATATCTTTAGTAGTGTATACTACTTCTTGTCTATGATGTTCTCCGTCAAGTTCTATAAGTAAATTGTATTCGGGCAGATAGAAATCATATTTAAGATAATTTTTATCCTTTAAATCTGCATATGTTTTCTGTGTTTCTGTGTTGTACCCCATATCTATTAATAATTTATGTAAAACACCTTCACCTTTATTGTAACAATGAGGACATCCAGAACCTCTCTTGTAAACCTGTGGAGTTATCCAATGTGGTTTATGACCACACTTAAAGTCTATTAACACCTTTGTTTTTACATCTATATATTCACTTAGTAATTTATGTCCATTAGATTCTATTAACCTAATATATTCTTCTCTTGTTTTTCGCTTTACTTCTTCTAAAATTTTATTTCTTGCACACTTAGGACACTCTTGACCAATTTTATAACATTGTGGAGTTATCCAATGTGGCTCGTGTCCACAATTGAAGTCTATCAATACTTTTGTATTTGCATTTATATATTCACTTAATAATTTATGTTCATTCTTATTTATTAAATTAATTAAATCTTCTTTAGCCTGTTCGGAACATAGCCCACTACATTTTATACAGCCAAAACCTTTTTTATAGTGATTAGGAATAACCCAGTTTGGTTCATGTCCACAATTATAATCTATAAGAACCTTAGTTGAATTATTGATATATTCTGATAAAATTCTATGATTATTTTTATTTATTAAGTTAAAGAAATCTTCTTTGGCCTGTTCTGAACATAAACCTGCACACTTAGGACAACCCCTACCACGTTTGTATGAATTTGGTGTTATCCAATGAGGTTCATGTCCACAATTAAAATCTATCAACACTTTAGTAGAGTTATTTGTATACCCTGAAAGCAACTTATGACCATTGGTTTCAACCAAATCTATGAAATCTTCTTTAGCCTGTTTTGGACAATGACCACTGCATTTAGGACACCCTTGACCTTGTTTGTAATTGTTGGGTGCAATCCAATGAGATTCATGTCCACAATTAAAGTCTATCAACACTTTAGTAGAATTATTTATATACTCACTTAATAACTTATGTCCATTTGCTTTTAGCATATTTATAAAATCTTCTTTAGCTTGTTTTGGACAATGACCACTACACTTAGGACAACCCACTCCTCTTTTATAGTCTGCTGGTCTTATCCAGTTAGGTTCATGTCCACAGTTGAAATTAATTAACACTTTTGTTTGTGTATCAACATATTCAGATAATAAACTATGATTATTTTTATTAATCATATTCATAAAATCTTCTTTAGCTTGTTCTGGGCAATTACCAGAACACTTAGGGCATCTATTACCTCGTTTGTAATTCTCAGGTGTAGTTAAATGTGGTTCATGTCCGCAGTTAAAATTTATTAATACTTTTGTTCTTCCATTTATATAATCACTCAACAACTCATGTCCATTAGTTTTAACCAAATCTATAAAATCTTCTTTTGCATTTTGTTTTGATGTTCCTCCACATTTAGGACATCTTACACCTCTTTTATAAGAATTTGGGACAACCCAATTAGGTTCATGTCCACAATTATAATTAATCAATATCTTAGTATCTATTTTTATATAATCGCTTAATAACTCATGTCCTTCTCTGTGTAATAATTTGCATAATTCAATATAGCTCTTTTTTGACTTATTTATATTGCTTCCTTTGTATTTATTCCAATATATTTCTATTCCATCTATTATTTCTATGTTGCTATTTCCCATAATATCATCCTAACTTCCTTTAAAATTTTGATTTTAATATTCTAAAACTCCTCTTTTAAACTAACAATTCTGGATTTTCGTATATATTTCCTATTACTTTACACTTATTGTATATTTTACCTACAAAATAATCTCCTGCTCTATATATCCCAAAGTGATATTCTACTTTTTCAGTTATTATTTCATCTTCAACATTTGAATAAAATTCAACTATATCGCCTTCGTATATCTCAGTTCCGTTACTATCTTTAATACCTGTGTATTGCATCAATGTATATAAATATAAAGGTCTTACATCATCTTTGGTGTTTACATAGCAATCATTCCCTAGATGCGAGTATGATACTATTAAATTATCTTGGTCATACATAATATTTTCTTCTTTATTCCATGCTCTAAATTTTATATTTCTCATAACTTCCTCCTAAAACTCCTCTTTTAATTTCCATCAACTACCTTCTGTATTTTCAATCCTTCTATTTCTACAGACTCTAATTCAAAATAGTTAATATAGTGTTGAATAACTTTAGCTATACTTTTCAATGAAACCTTATCACTTTTAATAATTTCGCAGCTTACACTGTCATATTCTATTGATGTTATTGATTCTGCCCTTTCATCCCAGCAAACACCTAACTCAGTATTCTGTACTATTGCTGTAAGTTCCATATTTTCACATTCTGGACACTCATAACAATCTTCACCTAAATTTAGATAGTGTCTTTTATTTAAATCTTTTTCGTCATACATTCCTTCACATTCTTCACAATAAAAATTCATAACTTCCTCCAATTAAATATGTTTTTTATTTTCCTATACGCTCTGGTAATACTCCTGTTTTCAAGTAATGATCTAACTCTCTCTTATTTAATTTATAATTTTTAACTTCATTTGAGTTTTCATCCTTATAATCATATTTTAAGCTAATATCATGTCCCCAATCTGAGAGTAATTGATTAGAACCTTGTTTTATAAAATCATCTTTAAGCTTCATTTTCTCCATCCTACTTTTTATATTTTCTAGCTGCAATAGCTAGAGCATCTAATGCTCCAACTACTGCAACAATATTTATTACTAATATTATTAAGATTTTCATTACTACTCCTTGCTATATGCTAATTTTCTCATCATATAGTCTTCTATTTTACGTTCACACTTTTCTTTTATTCTGGTCTTCTTAGTTCTACTTTTGATATTTTCATATCTCTTTATCTTGTTATCAGCTTCAAGCGTTATTAAAGTTCTTACAACAACTATTTCTCTATTTTTATCCTCTAGCTCATTATTCAGGCAGCAATTATCTATTAGTAACTTGCTTATTTGTTCTGCCTTACAATTTAATTTATATGTAGTTTCATTCAATTTCTTTGTTTTAAGTTCACCCTCAGATTCTAAATGCTTTATTCTTTTCTTTAAGTTTTCTATCTCATTATTTTTTTCTTCGACAACTCTATCATGTCTCTTCTTAGGTACAACAAACATAATTACCACCTCCTATATTTCATCTACTATTGAATCAAATGTTTTATGATAGATTATTTTTTCATTAGTTTTTTTATTGTAAAATACCGTAAATTCCGAAGTGTTTCTCTCTACTAGGTAGTCTTTACTATCAACGCCTAATCTATTTTCTAAAAACTCTTTCTGATTTCTAGTTAGTTTCTTTAATCTCTTCATTTGCTTTACTCCCAACTTATAAATAATTTCTTGTCTATTCCTGATTCATAATCAAACAATTCAGAATCAGATATAGATGTTGTAATGCCCATTTTTGCAAGTTCTTCGGTTATGCCGTTTAATATTTCATCATCTACATCTTTAAAATGAACTTCTGTTGAATATCTGCCGTCTAATATAGCTATATTTATTGAGTTTCTGACTTTATTTATAATATTTATTTTTCTATTTTGTTCAGTTTTTTTCTTTATTTTATCTCTGTATGAAACCTCACTATCTTCATCTTCATGAAAATAAGGTAGTAACGGTGTTATTTCTAATGATTCTTTTAATAGTTCTATTGGACTTGTATTTTCATTTTTAGTAACTAATTTATTTAATGTTTCATCTATTTCATCATTACTCTTACACAACATACCTTTAATTGTTTTTAATATATCTCTACTCATACTAACCCTCCTTATATTTATCATTTTTATTTTTCTGTCTTTGATCATATTCTCTTACAGCTAGTATATATATGTCATAACATTTAGTTGAATTTGGAATCTCATGTTTTTCTATTCCCATATTTTTGGCTATTTTTTGTGCTATCTTTATAATCTCATCCTTACCTTTAATTATTGACACCTATACCACCTCAATATGTTCTATATTTCTTAGTATCAAGTCATATGATCCTTTATCATTTTCTTTTATTATGAATTTCGAATTATCTCTAATATGTTCTAACTTGGCTGATATTTTAATCCCTGTATTTGTTTTTAAATACCTATCTTTTAGCATCTTTTCTGCTACTTTTTTATCTATATTAAAACTAGATAAATTATTTTGTTCCATGCTATTTATAAACTCTGTTTTAAGTTCTTTATCTTCAAACTTAAATATTCTATCTGCTAATTCTCTTATATCTATAACTGAATTATTTAATAAAACATGTTCAAGAACTTCTATTGCTCTATCACTTTTTATTATGTCTCTTACATAACCACTCTTAATCCATGCATTAGATAACCATACTTTAGCTGATGCTATAAATATTCTAGTTTTATATGTATCATCTTCTATCTTGTATGCTTCTAAAAACTCATTTATAAACTTAGAACTAATACGTTCTTTCTCCGAATCCTTATCTAATATTTCTAAGTCATACTCGCTATTTAAGCTGCTAATGCCTACTAATGCACATTGCTTAGGTTTTTTAGTATCTGATATTACTTCTTCATTTAATTTTATCTGTATATTAAACTTATCATTTTTAAACTCTATGGAATGATTATAAGATGCTTTATAGTCTAATTTTATTATTGCTACTCTTCTTTGGTCTTTAATTGTATATAAGCATATAACCAAATCACATGAATCCATATCTGAATTTATTTTTATTAAGTCAAATAAATATGATGCTATTTCTTTTGAGTTTTCTATAAATGTATTTTCATTATGTATTATAGATTCACAACATTCTCTAACTGTATTTTCTTTTTTATAATCAAATTTAGCTCTTCTTAATAAATCATCTTTGCTTACTTTCTTTATAATGCTTTGTAAAAACTTATCTATCTGAGGATTTATATTACCCTCAAAATCATTTAATATTGGTTCGTCTGATTCTTTCGATAACACGTGAGTTATATATCTATGAATTATCATTTCAATCTCCCTTTTTCTATGCACTTGTCACATATAATTTCATTTTTTATTTTTTCTAGTTTTATTGCTTTATTTTTATCAACTAGTACATTTTGCTTATCATCACAACATTTACACGATAATGTAAATATCACTCTAGTTTCCTCCATATTCAATCTCCTACTTGCACATTATGTAAGATACAGCTAAATAAGTTAATATATAGATACTCATAAACCTTATAAATGTGTTCATATTTTAACCTCCTATTCAACAAATGAAAATTGTCCATTTATAGCTTCTATTTCTATTCTAAGATTGGTTGAAGGACTCCATTTGATTAAATACTCTCTAGCATTCTCATATTCTTTTCTAGCTGTATTCTTGTAACTATTTACTCCAAAGTATCTTTTATAATCTCTCCATAATTCTGAAAACAACTTTTTACTTACCCTTTTATATGCTTGTGATGTTTTCCCTCCAAGGAGATCTACTGCTCTGCTCCTTGCTAATTGATTTAAGTTTTCTTGTTGTTCATAGTCTATAGTCATGTGATTATATAAATAATCAACTTTTACTTCCATTTGTTGTTGTTTTTTATCTATTGCAAATATAGCTTGTAGTTCTTTTGATAATCCTTTTACTTCGTATACACCTGTTTGTCTTATACTTGGAAGTACTTCATCTGTTACCCAGTCTTGAAATCTTTCAGCTTCTTCTTTTCTAGATTTAAATATCAGTTTGTATACTCCACTTTCAGTTAAAAAATTTTCTCCTGCATTGTTTAATTTTCGGATGTCGGTATTAGCTATATCTAAATTTCTTAGCTTGATTTTTTGCTTTTCATTAAAATTAGCTATTGCATCATTTATATTTTTTATATCTAAGCATTCTGCTACATGTTTAGGATTAAATAAGATATTACCGTTAAATTCAAGTACCTCGACTCTCTTATTTTCAAATATCATTAATTTATTCATTTAAGATTCCACACTTTCTTTTTATATAACTTCTTTTAATCTTGTATACTGTTCCACGTAAACCAATTCATCTACACATTTATTGATTGTCATAAATGCGCTTGTATTCATATATTTAAGAGCATATTTATCTAGTAGCTCCTTCATATCATCAAGTATTCTTTGATTAGCTTCTAACTCTAATCCTTCTCCCCTTATCTCCATTTTTAATTATCCCCCTCAATCTATTCTCCGCATTGTAGCGTATATGTAAGGCATCCCATTATATGTATTGATGTATACTTCAGATTTCACAAATATATATCCAGGATTAGCTTTTTCCATTTCAAATTTTATTAAGTTCTGATTATCTTTCATTTCTTTTACTTTCTTTTTACTGAATTTTGATAAGTTTCTTGTAATATCAGGGTCTTTTAGATTTTTACTACAGCACCATCGTTTTTTACCCTTAGGGTCTTTTGATAAGTAATTGCCTAATCCAGTAAAATGCATATCATCAGGATCTAGATAATCCATCTTACCTCTACTCCCAAATTTCCATGCTTTTTTTACTACTGTTATAGGTAGTACTGCATTCATAACTAAATGATGATGACACTGTATTTTTTTATCTTCTGAATACTCTGTAACAAACATATACTTAATTTTCTTTAACTTACTCTTAGGAACTCCATTTTTTAATTGTTCTTTTTCATATTTTCTGTTTAAGGTTTGTATAAAATTTCGCATATGCTTTCTTGCTTCTTTATGATCCTTTGGTCTTAGCTCTTTAAAATAATTTAAAGTTAAGAAATAATCATCTTTACTAAAATTAGCATTTAGTTTCCTAATAAATTTCTTTCTAGCATTTTTATCATTTAGATTTTTTCGAGCTTCTTTGGTTTCTTTTCGTCTCCACTCATCAGGCATTTCCTTTTTTAAATAAAGCGGAAATACTTCTACTTCTCGTATTGGACCTGATGTTATTGTTTTTGTATCGAATATACACCCTGTTCTAACATCAACTATATTATCTAATTCAGTTTCACATTGAACTTCTTCACTTAATCTTGTATGTAATCTTTCATAATCACTTTCTATATATCTTTTTCTTAATTTACTTCTCATAACAGGTCCCCAAATTCCATATTACTTTGTTTATACTCACTATTTTATGAGTTAAATGTTATCACCTATTGCAAGTCCTATAAAAGCCTGCTCGACTTTAAAAAAACTAGCTTTCATTCAATTTTTACAAGTGTGCGATTTTGTTAAAATTACACACTTTTTTATATACTAATTTTCGATTTTATTTCGTATCTAAAATTTAATTATTCTTTAATTAATTTGCTTAATTCAGCTGAACTTACACCAAGCACACTAGCCGTTTCAGCTATAACAAAAGCATTCAACACATTAATTACTGTTTTTTTATTCTCTGAATTTAACATAAGTATTTTTCTAGCTAATTCTTTACTTTCTTTTGATTTACTCATATAATCACCTTCTTTTTTCGTTATTTTCTCGTTGTTAATTCAATAATACTCCGTTTTAATCCGCATGTCAACGAGTTTTTTTTATTTTTCGCCTTTATTTTACGTTAATATACATTTTTGTAAACGTAACTTCGTCGTTTTCTCGTTGACATTATATTTTTTTTATTTTATAATTAAGTTGAGGTGATAATAATGAATACAGACGAAAAAAATCTTGGAGAAAGATTAGAGTTAATCAGAAAATCTGAAAAACTTTCAAGATCAAAATTTGGTTTAAAGGTTGGCAAAAGCGAAGATGCTATATATAACCTTGAAAGAGGAAGGGCTTCTGTATCAAAGGAATTTATTGAATTAGTATGTAATGTATTCAATATCAATCCAAGTTGGCTCAATGATGGTGTCGGAGAAATGTATAACATATCATCAGCTGTAACAGATATAACTAATACCTTAGATAAAATTTTAGATTCTGAGGAATTATATGATATAGTTAATAAACTTATAAATCTTAATGATGAAAAAATAAAAATTTTATCTGATTTAGTTAGGGTTTTATCTGATAATGAAAAATAAGCACTTTATAAGTGCTTATTTTTTCGTTTAATTATAATAGAGTATATAAACTCAATAAATTTTTTATCTTCAATTTCATCAATAAGTTTTTTTATTTCTTCTTTCATAGCCCCTCCAAATATAAATATTCCTAAAGGTTTAACGCAAATAAATTTCCCTAAATATATAATTATTAGCGTTTTTATTTTACCATATATTAGAATCAATTGCAAACATCAGTTCCAAATATACGTTCGGTTCTATTTTTTATTATTAATTTACTTATATTTAATACATTATTCACCTCTATTTTTTATATTTGAGCGCTCATAAATTCTTTAAGATAATTTTACCATATTTTTACATTTTAGAATGTGAATCTCAATCACATTTCCGACACTATATTTCAAATTTCCTTATATTTTGATAACATATAATTTAAATAGAGGTGTTTTTATTGATAAGGAATTTGAGAAAGAAAAAAGGTTTTACTCAATCACAACTAGCCGAATTAATCTTATGTGATAGAAGTTACATATCAAAAATCGAGACTGATCCTTCACAATTAAATTTAAGTTTTGATATTATTTATTACATTGCAAAAGCATTAGATGCTGATTATCTTGAATTAATTAATTATTTTGCAAAATGTAGAATGGAATATCTTTCCAAATAATGATATTATTTTAATGATACTATTATTCGGGGGATATATTCTATGAGCACTAAATGGAAAGAGATTCTAACAAAAGATCAATTTGAAATATTAGATAGTTATGACAATCCAAGAATAGATGACATTATAAATTTAATGAATAAATTAAATTTAGATATTAAAACTCTAGCTAGCTTTTATAAAGATAAGCTTGAAAATTCAAAAGTGAAAAAGTAGTAAAAAAGCATCAATTATGTTGATGCTTTTTTATTTTTATGATTATTATAATTAATATTTCTTAAACCATTGAAATCATCGATGTTAAAAAATTTTACATCGATAATAAATTTTTTTCATATCGATACAAAAAAAATTTACATCAATATAAAAAAATTTTATTTCCATTTTAAAAAAATTTATTTCGAGTTAAGAAATTTTTACTGCAATACTAGAGATTATATTCAGAGAATATAATCACAGATTATGTTTTTCTTTTTTATTTATTTATTTATTTAATAAAATACTTGACTAAATGACGTCAGTATTGTAATCTAAAATTAGATTGGAGGATATTAATACATGTCAGAAAAAATTATTAAAAAACAAACAATTAGAATTGAAGAAAAGGAAAATAAAGAAATAAAAAAATATCTTATAGATTTAAATTTATCATTTCAAGAATATGTAATGAGATTAATAAGGGAAGATATGAAAAATAATGCAAAAGGGGGTAAAGATTAATGACAAAATTAAAAAGAGTTGTTATAAAGCAAGAGCTAGTAGAGTTAACAGGAGATTATAGAGCTGCATTAATACTAAATCAATTTATTTACTGGACAGAAAGAATGAGAGATACAGATAAATATATAAGAGAAGAAAAAGAGAGAGCGATGAAGGAAGATATATCAGTTGATATATCTGAATCTAATGGCTGGATTTATAAATCAGCAGAAGAACTAAATGATGAGCTTATGGTTGGGATGAGCAAGCCAACTATAAGAAAATACATTAAACAATTAATTGAACAAGGGTATATCCATGAAAGACAAAATCCAAAATATAAATGGGATAAAAAAACACAGTATAGACTTAATTTATATAATGTTCAATTAGATCTTGCTAAGTTAGGCTATGCATTAGAAGGCTATTCACTTCTTCCAAATATACAAATAATAGAAAATGAAGATGTGCACATTGATAACAATTTACAAAGCGAAAATAATTATATAAATACACAAGAAAATTTAAAAAGTATATCGATGCGTTTAGATGAGTTGAGAAATATTGAAGATTATAAAAGTATTTTTGAGCTTAAGATGAAGACAAGTCCTATATTTGCTAATTCAAGGAGTGAAACTCGGGACTTAATTATGGTTCAAGAGTTAAGAAAGCTAGGATATAATGTCAATATTTAATTAAGGAGAAATAGTATGTTGAATAATATTTTGAAAGTAAAAAACACCTTCAATAGTCTGCCAACTATTAAAAGTGTTCAAAATATTATTTATAAATTCAATTATTTAATAGTATATCAGATATAAAAAATAAATTCAATGTTACATATACACAATATAACAACAAAATATACCAATAAAACCATCATATTTAGGTTCTAAGAGATTTTATTAGTACATTCGATGCAAAATATTAATAAGTATTAAAATATGATTTCAGAATAAAAATTAAGAAGATAAAGTATAAAAAATATTTAAAAGTCATCAGTTAATATATTGTTAATATATCAACTTAATCATTGTGCGATAAATTTAAAATTAATAACAACTCAACAATATATTAACGAAAAAATAATGCAATAATTAATATATTGTTGACATCTTAACTATAATATAGTACAATAAATTTAGAGTTAATAACAACTCAACAATATATTAACGGATGGTGTATAGAATGGAAAATATTCAAAAAATCGGATTTGATTTTGGTAGAGGATATGTAAAAGCATATTCAGAAGTAGACAATATTGAGCATGTTTCAGTATTTAAATCAGTATTTGGAGAAGGTAGAGATATAGATTTATCTGAATATATGGACAAAGAAAATGAAAAACCTATTTATATAGAATATAACAAGGAGAATTATTTCATTGGATTGTTAGCTGAGAAGGAATCACAAGTACCTGTAAGAAACTCAAGAGATAGTAAAACAAGTCATACTGTAGAAGTATTATTTGCAGCAGCACTTAGTGAAGTAGCTGTAAAAGATAAAGTTGATGTTATGTTAGGTGTACCTTATAAAAACTATCGTAAATCAGTGTTAAAAGATGTTATAGAAAAATATAAAGGCAAAACAATAAAAGTTAAAAATAAAATAAATGGATCAACTAAAGAAGTTTATATAAATAATATTTCTATACTTAGAGAAGGTGATGCTGCATTAATACATGCTATAGGCGGCAAAATTAATGAAGATAAACCAGTTGGATTAGTTTCAGTTGGATTTAGAACTACAGAACTTTCATATTTTGACAAAGGATTTATATTCAATGATAAAATGTCAAATACAATTGAGTTTGGTAATAGAACTTTATTAACTACTGTTCAAGATGCATTAAGAGATAATAATATAATGAAAGATGTAAATGAAATAGATACATCTAATGATTACGATGATTTAAAAGCAAAGTCCTATTCTTTAGGATCTGAAAACTTAGCTCAAAGAATAGAGGATATTTGGATAAATAAATCAGAAATTGATTTATATGTAGCAGGAGGAACGTCTATAAACTTAGAATTTGATGAAGAATTTATAAGAGTTAAAGATGCTCAATTAGCTACAGCCAAAGGATTATTTGAAGTTGCAAAAAGAAAATTCTAGGAGGTAGAAAATTTGGCTAAGAAATCAAGTACAATACATGTAGAAGAGTTTGTATGGAAAGAGATAGAGAACATACAAAAAAATCAAAACATAACAAGTCGTAATACAGCTATTGAATATTTAGTAGCTGAATATAGAGGATTAAAAAAACAAGCAGGTAAATTAGAACCTATTGTTGATGATAATAAAGGGTGTGTTGAAAAACAAGTTGAAAAAACAATAGATCCATTAGCTAAAAAATTAAATATAATGGAAGATGATATGCCAGATTAGATAAATAAAAAAGTCAGTAGATGCTACTCTACTGACTAAAGACAATATAATTACATAAAAAGAACACATCCAAGATGGATATGCCCTATTACCTCGCAAGTAATAGTATATACCACTTGTATGTGAAATTCAAGGAGGATATACAAATGAACGAATTATTAAATGGATTAATTAAGTTAGAAAAGGAGCATGGAATGCTTGGAACAATAATAGGGATATTAATATTAGTAATTGTTACTATAGCAGCTATAGGAATAATATGTGCTACAACTGTAGCATGGTTAAAGATTACAAACTTTATATTACAATATTTCTTTGGATATACTTTGTAGTGAGGTATGGTACATATGGAACAGTTATATTTTGAAGAAGTCTTAGATAACCTATTTGTATCTAAAACTTGCAAAGAGTGTAAAAATGAGTGCAAAGTGTTATGTTTATCGAAAAACGCTTTAGTGTACTGTAAGAAATATAATAAAATAGACATAGAGTTATAAGAGATTATTATTTAGAATTCAAATTATTAAATCTATAAAGGAGGAATGAACATGAAAGTAAATACTGTAGAACAATTTAAGGTTTTAGAATTCATTAAAGAAAATTTCGAGATAGAATATATTAAGTTAGAATTAATTGATAGAAATTCTATAAAGGTTATAGATGCAAAAGGTGAAAGTTGCATATTCTATTTAGAAAATAACGAAATAAAATGGACTTAGACTAGGTTTATCCTAGTCTTTTTAAGTATATTCCTAGTAGAGAAAACACTTTACTATATAAAGAATACTAAATATATACAACTATAAATAATACCAATTATTATTGATATTATATTATTTTTAGTGTAATCTATAATAATTAATAAGAATATGTTATAATCATATTAATAATAAATATTTAATTTTAGAATGGAGGGGTATTTCTATGTACGCTGTTTTTGATTTAATCTCAAAAACTGGTACTTTTCTTATACTATTTTCATTTTTATATCATATATACAATATTATTTTCGTTTGTATATTAAAGCTAAACAAATATATTATTTGTAACAAGTTTTATACAAATGATCTAATAAGTATATTTCTATCTTTAATCACTATAGCTATATGTTTTAAAATATCATCCCCATATGTATAAAAGACTACTTTATTATTTTATATTAATCAGTAGTCTTTTATATTAGTTCAATTTAATTATCTTTATTGCATTATTGAGTGATTTCATTATTATCAGAATCTAAATCAATTTGTTCTTCGATTATAGATATTTCACTATTATCAGAATCTAAGTCAATTTGTTCTTCGGTTATAGATATTTCGCTATTAGTAAAAACTTCAGAGTCTGTATTTAAATTTATATCTGGAGCTGTTATATAAAGTTTTTCTCCACTATTTTTTAATTCGCTCTTTATAATTTTTAATTCCTCACTATTATTATTAACTAATTCATTTATGCTTCTTAATAGCGCTGGTAATCCTTCTGTAGACATATCTACATTTGCGCCTAAGAATTCAAATTTAAAACTCCCTCCAAATACTGCGCTTATTACAAGTCCATATGCAAGCATTTTATTTATCTGCCCTTTTAATTGAATAGGTCCTTTTGATTGGACATTGATCTTCAATATTAATCCATCTATCTTGAAATTTTCTTTAATATTTTTATTAATATATATCATTAAATCTCTGTTTACATTTAAGAAATCTAATGTATCATCATAAGGTATATTTTGTTTTTTATTTACTTTATATGTAAAATAACATTCTTCTCCCTTTATATAAAATTGAGATAAGGTTCTATCTATAAAAGCACCATATTTATTTATATTTGCTACAGCTGAATGAGTATATATTACGCTATATAGATATGGGTCTAAATCACTTTTTTTTACAGAGTCTAACCATGCTACTTTTCTTCTCTTCTTTAATATAGGTTTTTTCGTAGAATTATCATTATCTAGCGACTCTAATATTCTTGCAAAATCTTCTTCATATTCTTCATGTATATACATATTATCGTCTAGGATTTCACCTATACTTATCCAATTTGAGTTTTCACTTGGAATTAAAACTATATCACCTTTTCTGATATTATGAGCAAATTTTAATATTTGACTAACTGGATAGCCTGGCTTTTCAGTTTTAGGATAATAATGAAGAACTTCTGATTTTAAAGTTTCCTCATCTCTTCTATTTATCATTTCTAAATCGCTGATTTCATCCCATTCTATTCCTACAAAGTTTTCATTTATAAAGTCATTATAGTATTCCCCACCTTGTGTTCTTATAAGCCAATATTGTCTGTTTTCAGAGAATATATCTATTCCCATACTTTCAAGTAGTTGTTTATCTTGTTCTCTTAACTGCATATTTTACTCCTTTAATATTAATACATTTATCAGCATTTACTTTCTGCGTGAATATATGTATTAGAATAATAATCAAATATTATTCTAAGATAAAATACATTTTTTTACAATTATATATAAATAATTATGCATAAAATAATAGACATAAAAGAAATAGTTTTATGTCTATTAGTATTTTCAATACTTTTACGGATTCATGTCAGTTTTGGAACCTGACTCCACAGAAAATAACCGCTTATCAACAGAACTAACATAGTTATCAACATAAAAAATGATTTTATCAACAAAAGTACCTCCTAATATGAGGAGGTACTTAATTACTTTAAAAATATGCTTTTTTTATTCTTTTTAATTTTTTTATTTCATTTTCTAAGCCTTCACAGTGACAATATATACATAACCCATTATTATTTAAATCATTAACTAATACTTCTCTGCCACACTCGATACATTCAACAATTTCATTTACTTCAGATGATCTAAGTCTTTTATGAATCCTAATACTGCATTTAGGACATAAGTTGTCACTAGTTAATTTATCTTTTGAAAAATAATTGCCACATTTTATACATTCTCTATTTTCTCCTGTAGCACATTTTTCACATATCCCATCTATCGAATTACTTTTATATACTTCAACTCCACATAAATCACATTCTATAATATTATCATTTTCACATAAATGGCAATATCCACCATGTTTTAGTAATTCACTATCAATGCCTTCTCGCCCACAGTTAATACATTGGCCTATTAAGTGTCCTTCTTTTCCACATTCTTTACATAAAAATCTATAAGTACTTACAGTATTGGTCTCTAAACAACTTCTAAGCTTTTTACATTTTCTACAAAAGGTTGTAGTTACTAAACTTGAACGATTCATAATTAATCCCCCTAAATTATAATAATATGCTATAATTTAGATGATAATATTTCCTTGCCAGGGAATGCATTATCACCAAGAGATGTAGTAGTTGCACCTGCTATATCTCTTTTTATTTTACTACTAATATTATTATTTGTTATTTCTTCAACTACTGTATCATCTACATACAATACTTGTATTTCAGTTCCATGCTCATCACTATCAAATACCTTCATATGCCCTTTACCTCGAAGTAAATGTAAATCTCCATCTTCAACTATGATATCGGAACGTATACTGTCTTTACACTTACCACCAATCACAGTGTTAATATTATTCTTTGTTAAGTTTGGAACTGTATCTTTATTAGGTAACTGAGTTGTTAAGAGTAATAATATACCTGCTCCAGCTCCTTGTTGAGCTAATAATCTAAGTGATTCATGGAATTTATTATTACCTTCAAACGTTGACATCTCTTCAATTACAAGTAATCTTACTGGCATCTTATTAACCTTATTTCTATAATCCCATATTGTTTTTACTTTGTTTTTAGCAAATAAAATATATCTTCTTTGCATCTCTTCAATATTAGCAATTAATATATCTGTAGCTTCTGATTCTATCTCTGTATAATGCTTTGTATTCTTCACATTCTTAAATTCAACTAAATCAACTCTTTTAGGATTAATCAAGCTAAATTGTATATCAGCACAACTTTTTTGAGTTAATATAGTCATTATTAATCTTAATAAATTAGATTTCCCACAACGTGTTGACCCTGCAATATAGCAATTTGCATTTGCTCCATCTGCTAAATCCCAATATCGTATCTTATAATTATCTAAATCAATTCCTACCGGTATCTTATAACCTTTAGCTTTATGTCTCTCAAGATCATAATTTTCGTATGGTAATTTAATAAGTATCTTGATTTCTATTAGCTTGTTATTTCTAACTATGTTTATATTATCTACATTCATAAAATGCTTAATTGCTTCTGTATGCTTCTTAAAGTCATCAATCGATAGACCGACTGGCACTGTAAACTGATATACCTTAAAATAGTCATCATTTACTATGCCATATAATTTTGGAAACTCTTTCGACTTATTGCATATTCCAATTTCTTTAAATAATTTATCAAAATCGTGTGTATTTAATCCTAATGTATTTTTACTATTTCTAAATAGTATTTTACAGCTATCAACTAAACAATCAACTAATGTTTCAAATATATTCTCACTCATAATAGCAACCTCCTTTATATTATGTTTTTTATATTACTCATAGTAGTATCATCATATAAAACTTTAATACCACGTAACTCTATTCGTTGTAACATATCAGTAATAACTAAAACCCTTGGAATAGTTTCCCAATTAATATCATTATCTAGAATTATATTTTTAAAGTTTTTATATTTTAATACACAATCTTCAACTTTATTAGATAATTGAACTTCTAATACTAGATGTCTTGTTTTACCTTCTGGATCTTTATATTTTATATAAGCATCAGATATTATCGGACCTAAAACAAAGGACTTTTTAAACTCTAAAATTTCAAAATTATTTTTTAGCATATTTACAACTAATGATGTGATATATAAATCATGATTAATGATCCTTTTACTTGGCTTTTTATCAGAATAATATATAAATGTATTACCATCATATTTCATTCTGTTAATATACTCATCATCACTTAATTTTTTTAACCTCCTCATACATATGTTTTGATGAACATCTGGAAAGAATAATTCTTTTATATGACTTTTATTACATATCTCCACCATATTAATAAAATTAATTATATTTTTATCTCTAGCTTGCATAATAATCAACCCCTTAATTAACCTGTTATATTACTATGTATATGCTTATATGTGTAAATATGTGACTATTATTTTTTAAAATTAACTATGTTGATTTAGAATATTACTAAGTTTAAAGTATGTAATTTAAAGAGTTTAAAATAGCAAATCGAGCGGATGCGAGATGTTGATATTTTAAGTATGCATGAATATTTAAAATAAATGTGGTAATACTTATTAGTAATAACGAAGGGACGGTGTATAATATGGGTTGGTTCGATGATAAAAAAGATGATGATAGAAGTCATCAAGATAACTGTAAATGGAGTGAAGTAGATCATCAAGAATGGGATAATAAAAATTACCAATATTGTAGATTCTGTGAAGGTAGCAGACCTTTTAAATATGATAGATGTATAGTTTGTCATAATAATTAGAGGCATTTTTATGAATTTAGGATATGGATTATTAATAGGGCCAACTATATTATTTATCGGAGGGATAGTTTGGTGTTATTTAGTTATAAATGATTACATATAAAAAAGACTAGGATAAGTAATTACCTAGTCTTTTAGTTGATATTATGCAATTTGGTTATTAGTTACCATCTGCACTAGCTAAAGAATCCCTTATTTGTGTTCTAGTGCTAACACGACGAGTTGTTATTTATATTATAACATATGATTATAAAATAGTTTCGCTATCTTTATAATATATATTAATATGATTTGTTATAATATCATTTATTAGATAATTAACACTTCTATCTTGTTTCTTTGCAATATTTCTTAATATATTTAATTTTTCCTCTTCTATTCTTAACGAAGTAGTTTTATAAGTTTTCAATCCTTGTAAGTCCGGATACATTTTATCACCTCCTATGACAATATATTTATATATAATATACTGTTTGGTGATATATATAACTTGTACTATGTTTTATGATATTTAACCAAGATTTTGTATTTAAGTGTTCTTCTCCAACTATTTCCCCAAAACACAGTAATTATTATGAAATTAAGTATTTCCAATGTATTACATCGGTCGAGAAATCAAAAAATATATGTAATACTTGCTACATAGTATTGTGTATTGTAAAAAAATAAACCAGGAGAAATCCTGGTTTATTTTATAAATTAACACTATCTTTAATTGATTTAAGTTTATTTTTATTTATTTGAAGATAAATTTGAGTAGTTGATGTATCAACATGATTAAGTACCTGACTAACAGTTAATAAATCTACTCCACCATGATACATCAAAGTAGCTGCAGTTCTACGTAAGCTATGCGGTGTTAAGTTAGATATTCCTATAAGTTTACCAGCCTCTCTAACCCAATTGCTGATTGCAGAAACCCCTGCCTGTCTATATTCACCATGATAGTAACTTAAAAATACATAATCACCTAATATATTCTTATCTTCATAGAACTTCTTAAGTTTAAGTAGTTGATTTTTTACTTCTTTTGAAAAATAAAGTGTTACTTCCTTCGGACCCTTTTCAATAGCAATAATCTCTCTTTCTTCAAAATCTATATCATTCCACTTAATATTTCTTAAAGCATTCCTTCTAGCTGCTGTATTAATAGCTAATAATACAAATGTCTCTGACACTATATTATCTAATAGATGTAATTTAGATTTTATCTCATCTACTTGTTCTATTTTTAAAAAGTGCTTTTCTCTTACAAATACCTTCTTACGAGGTCTTTCTATATCATCGACTGGATTTACAGTTACTTTCTTTTTCTTTCTTAAGAATATATAAAAACTACTTATTACTGCTGCTCTTCTCTGAATTCGAGACACTTCGTTTCCCTCAGACCTGCAGAACATTAGAAATTCTTCTATATCTTCAGTAGTAACCTCTTGATAGATTTTATCCTCCTGGTACGTATTAAGAAATCTAAACCATGAAAATAAATCATATTCATAAGATTTTATAGTTTTTTCAGATAATCCTTTGAGTTGATTATGGCCTTTGAACATATTATAAGCCATCAAATTTTGTTTATTTATATTTCCTTCTATAACTAATCCTGTTCTATTAACCTTCATATTCATAAACAACCTTTCTGATTGCTACATAATATAAAGTTAATTACTCACTTATAACTGTTACCATGTTCGACCAGAATTTATTGCATAAAAAAAGAGCTAGAGCATATAGCCCTAGCATTTGTTGATATTATTACAATTTTACTTCCTTTTTCTTATAACTATCTCATTATTATCAAATATAACTTCAACTTCCCTATTTTCTAGATCTATACCCATTTCTTTAATCCATACAGCTGGAAGTGATATCCTCGGTGTTAAATTACCAGCTCCACTTTTACTAAATGTTATTTTTAAATTTCTAGTTTCCATTTTTATGTTCCTTTTCCAAATTTCTTAAAAACTCTTTGTGTAATTTTTCTTCTGCTTCTTTTCTAGCTTTTATTGCATCTTCTAATTTATCGAATATGCCTAAGTAATAGCATTTTTTCTTAAACCTTATCTGAGCTATCCACTTGCCTGATTTTTTTTGAAAGTAAACACCTTTACATCCGCTCTTATTAGCTTTACTAAGTTTATCGCTTTTTAAATATGCAATATTTGTATTTTCAATATATCCTTTTTTTAAGTTGTTATAATAAACTCTATTTTTATAATTATTTTGCTGTAAACAACCGCAACTTTTAATATCGCTTCTTATCAAATTATTTCTAGATATGGTAACAATGTTCCCACATTCACATTCACATTCCCATAAGGCTTTGTTTCTCTTATCTTTTCCAGCTAGACGTAAAACCTTTAATCTACCAAATGTTTTACCTTCTAAATCATTCTTTATTTTTTGAGACTCCATATTCCCCTCCAATAAAAGTTGGCTTTTTATAGTGAGCCACCACTTTTTGTATTAAACTTCTTCTGCATAAGTTATGTACAATTTATTATCTTCTATCTCCCAACTATAATTTTCAGTATCGAATAAATCTATATTTCTGAAAATCTCTAATTCTTCATCTGTCATTGATAAAGAAACACTTACACTCTCTGTTCCCATTGCACCTTTTCTTTCTATCTCTTTTTCTATTGCACTTTCTATCATTTCTATTAATTCTCTCATTCTTAATACCATCCTTTTCTTTTTATTTAACTTTCTTAATTATATAATAACATATAACGTACCGTTATGCAATATTTTTTTTTAATATTTATATGAAATTTATATCTGAAAAAAGTCTATCTAAAAATACTTTATGTTGTCTACATTTAACTTGTAAATTTGCTAATCTTAATGCTTTTTCATCTTCTTTTTTTGATTTAAGTTTTCTTTCAACAGTTACATCTTTATATAATGCGTTCATTTCGTCATTGAAAGTTATTTGAGCAGGTCTACTAGCACCTATTTTCTTATAATCTTTTTCAAGAGCAACGTATATATAACCGTCGCATAAGAAACATCTATATTTATCTTTGTTATTTTCTATTACTTTTATTCCATTTAATGTTAAGTCTGTAACTGTTATTCCTTTACCTATTTTTACACTAACTTCGTGTCCTCTGCTTGTTCTGTATTCTATAGTTTTAGCAACTTTTTTAGCTTTAGAGTGTGCAAATGATAAACATAATCTGAAAGTAGCTTTATAACTATCTCCTTTTCTTATTATTAATCTTGTTAATTTATGTGCTTCTTTCATTATATTTTTCATTTTATTACCCTCCGTTTTTTTATTTGTTGTTCTTTATATTTATATTATAACCTAATAACGGTACGTTATGCAATGAAAATATAAAATTAATTAAAAAACTTTTCGACAAATAATTTATTGCATAAAAAAGAAGGGGCATTAAGCCCCCCTCTCATTTATCTGATTCTTTATTTACTTTCTAAATGCAGCTATAAATCCACCGTCATATCCTTTTTTAGATAAATCTGCAACTCTTTGTTCTGCTAACTTCTTATCTTTGAACGATCCCGCGATTACTCTGTACCATGTTTTTTCATCTTTAGCAAAAGCATCTAAGAATATCTCATCAAATCCTGCTTTCTCTAATTTTGCTTTTCTATCATTAGCATTGTTTTTATTATTAAAGCTTCCAGATACTGCTCTATAGAATACTTCTTCACTTGGAACTGGAGTAGGTGCTGGAACTGATGTTGATATAGTTTTATTTAAAACCCCTTCTACTATAGCTTTAGCTATCCTCTTATAATTATATAAGTCTATATCATCTTTATCGTCTACAAAACAACATTCAACTAATAATGCTTGTGCTTTTGTTTTACTTAACACTCCTAAATTAGTTCTTATTTTCACTCCTCGATTTTTATATCCTAGACTTTCTATTTTTGAGCATATTCTCTTAGCTGTATCGTACTTAGTTCCGCTTGTATTATAAACTAATACCTCTACTCCTGTACTTTTGCCATTTCCATTCTTATCATTTGCTCCTGCGTTAAAATGAATTGATATATGTAAATCTATATCTGAATAAGAATTCATTTTTGATACTTGTTTATTTACTATATCTGATACACTTGTACCATCTTCAACTGTACAGTCATATACTGTATGACCTTCTTCCTTTAATAATCTTATAACTTCATTTTTAACTTTTCTATTTTCTGTAGATTCTTTGATTAATCCTATAGCTCCACAAGCTGTTTTCCCATCTGGATTATGTCCTGCATGTACTGTAAATTTCATAATTATTCTACCTCACTTTTATTATTATATTTTTTATTACCTTCTTTTAACTGCTCCAGTGCGTCTACCAATTGAACTGGTACTGGAAGACCTATCGCTGCTGCATTTTCTAATACACTAGCTCCTTCATTACCTGTATACCAAAAGCATACTAAAGTTCTAAATATCCACCCATTTCCAATTATCCTGTCTATTAATACTGCAAGTATTAAAACATAAAAAATAGTTAGCTTTTTAGCTAACCCTCGAAATCCATATTCGCTACTTAATTGCTTATTTACATATCCTCTTGTTACTCCTGTAACATAATCTAGAGCCATAACTGTTACTAATATCATTAATGATAAGTCCCAGGCTCCAAATAACCATGTGAATAATGTGCCTAAAATTGCTAATATCGTGTTAGCGTCTTTGCTATAAAGATTCAATTCTATCACCTTCCAAACCTTTTATATCTTTTAGCCGATTTTGGCGTGTAAAATGTTTCTTTGATAATATTACGAAATTCATATTTTTGCACTAAAAAAGAACTATGCTATGTAGTCCTCACCTGTAATTTCTTTATATTGTACTTCTGTTATTTTACCTGTTTGCACGAATATTTTAACTTGCTCATTTGTATATAAACCATTTTTGTAGTATCTTTCTATCTTTTCAAACCAATTCATATTATCTTACCTCC
>OATT01000413.1_pt1 | contig 42604 bp, 34 predicted proteins | sample 1476071 | NCBI WGS metagenome assembly OATT01 (sample SAMEA2579989, study PRJEB22360) | human gut metagenome | biome: human gut; feature: human-associated habitat; material: faeces | place: Denmark | collected 2008/2010 | reverse complement strand
CTATCTTACTATAAATAATTAAAAACAATCACTTCTATTAAGGTTATTACTCAAAAATCTGTAACTAAAAATAAAAGATTCCAAAGATGACTATACTTATATCAATCATTTATGAAATCTCTTGTTAATATTTATTCTAAAGCAAGAAAAAATTTCTAGGGCAACTTATCATTCGATGCTAAAAGCAATTATATTCACCAGTTCTTTCAAAATTAGTAATAAATAAAAAAAGCCACTTCTATTGAAATGACTCTCATAATTTCTTCATATAACCTTCATCATCATAATAATATGATTCATCAAATTTAACAAAATGAAGTCTGCGTAATAATTTTTTTGAACGAACATTATCATTATAAACATAACAAAGTACTTTTTTAAATTTCTGTTCATTTTTCATATAATCACAAAAAGCTGTGACAATTTCTGTTGCATATCCTTGTGACCAATAAGCACTATCAAGTGTATATCCCAATACAAAAATTTTTCTATTCACAACTTCTACAAATAAATCACCTATCATTTTATTTTCTTCTTTCAATACAAATGATAAATGATAATCTGTTTTTGGTTGATTCATAGTTTTTATTAACTGACATTGTTGAATACGACGTTTGGCATCATCTTGTGAATAACTAGTCCAGGATTGATATTGTGCCACTTCAGGCTTACTTCGATATTCACTCATACGCAATGCATCTGCTTCTTCTAAATATCTTAAATATAATCTTTCTGTTTCTAGTATCATATGTTGTCCTTTAATTTAAGTGATAGTATATAAATAACATGCGATCTTTTCCATTGATATCTTTAATAATCTCATAGGGAATATTTGGAAAATAATGTTCAACAGCTTGACACATTAATTCTCGTTGATCAAAGCCCATCTCAAATGCTAATAGAGCACGATCCTTGATCACACTTTGAACTTTTGAGAAGATTTTTCTATAGAAGTATAAACCATCATTACCTCCAAATAAGGCAACATGTGGTTCATTATCTTTCACAACACTCTCAATATCTTGCTCTACTGGAATATATGGTGGATTAGATACAAATATGTCCACTTTCATTTCTCTATCTATCAATGGTTCTAACATATCTCCTTGATAAAATTCAATATTTGCCCCTAATTCCTGTGCATTCAAACGGGCAACCTCTAAAGCTTCTTTACTAATATCAGTTGCAACGACATTGAGTTTACTTTCTTCCAACGCTAAAGAAATCGCAATAGCACCCGAACCAGTTCCAACATCACATAAATCTATAGATTCATAATCTTCAAAATAATTATCTATCTTATAAAGAATATTCTCTACCAATTCTTCAGTTTCATAACGTGGAATTAAGACATCTTCATTGACAATAAAATCTCTTGAAAAAAATGTTTCTTTTCCTTTAATATATTGAATAGGTTCTCCATCCGTATATCTCTTTATACCAGCCTGAAAAGCTTGATATAATTCATCTTCAACTTCTTCATCCATCATTAAGTACAATTGATGGGGTTCTTTATTTGCCAAATGATAAAATAATACCTTAGCAACATTACAATCTTTATTTGTATCATCCAGCATAGCTTCACTTTCTCGAAGCAATTCTCTTATCGTCATTACTCTTCTTCTCCAAGTAATTTCAATCGTTGATCCTCATTAATTAATGCATCGATCACATCATCTAACTTACCTTCCATAATACGGTCTAATTGTTGAATTGTTAAACCAATACGATGATCAGTCACACGATTTTGTGGATAATTATAAGTTCTAATTTTCTCACTTCTATCTCCACTACCGATTTTACTACGACGCTCACTTCCTAATGCTTCTTCCTGTTCACGTTGAACCATTTCATAAACTCTTGCACGAAGAGCACGCATTGCTTTATCTTTATTGTCATGTTGGCTACGACCATCCTGACTTGATGCAACAATTCCTGTTGGTAAATGGGTAATACGGACTGCTGAATCCGTTTTATTAATATGTTGTCCTCCAGCTCCAGATGCTCGATATGTATCAATTCTGAGATCACCTGGATTAATCTCTACATCAACCTCTTCTGCTTCAGGCATAACAAGGACTGTCGCAGTAGATGTATGAACTCGTCCCTGTGTTTCTGTCTTGGGAACACGTTGAACACGATGTGAACCAGATTCAAACTTTAGTTTAGAATAAACACCTTCACCTTTCACCATGAATGAAACTAAAGAAAACCCTCCTGCTTCAGATTCTTGTGTCTCCATGACTTCAACCTTCCATCCTTGTGATTCTGCATACTTGACATACATTCTATATAAATCACCAGCAAATATATTTCCTTCATCTCCACCAGCAGCACCACGCACTTCCACAATAACATTCTTATTATCATTTGGATCCTTAGGAATTAATTCTAAGTGAAGTTTTTCTTCTAAATGAGGTTTCTTTTCTTCCAATTCACTTAATTCTAATTCTGCCATTTCTTTAATTTCAGGATCATTTTCTTTCATTAATTCTTTTGCTTCTTCAATACCACTTAAAACTTTCTTATATTCTTGATACAATTGATATGCAGTTTCAAGTGATGCTTGTTCTTTTGAAGCTTCTGTCATCTTATGAATATCACTAGCAATGCTTGGATCCATTAAGATTTCATTTAATTCTTCATATCTTCTTGCGATTGTTTCCAATCTTTCTATCATATTATTCATACTCTAACCTCCAAACCCTTTCCATTATAATATAAACTTATAAAATAAGCAAAATAATATTGGTATATTCTTTGTTTTTTTGATTGACAGAAAATGATTGTTTTTTTATACTACATTTAAAGGAATTGGAGGATAGACAATGAAAAAAGCAGTAATATTTGATATGGATGGTTTAATGATAAATAGTGAGAGAGTCACTTTTGAAGGTTATCAATTGGTGATGAGGAAATTAGGTTTATCAATAAGTGAAGACTTTTATAAACAGTTATTAGGAAAGACGCTTCCAACGGCATATCAAATTTTTTATAATGAATATGGGGATGACTTTCCCATGGATCAAGTCTTAAATGACGTTCATCAATATATGGCTGACTTGTTTGATCAGGAAGGTGTCCCATTAAAAAAAGGATTATTAGAACTTTTGATATATTTGAAAGAAAATAACTATAAGACTATAGTGGCAACATCGAGTACTCGTAAAAGAGTTGATCATATTTTAGGCTTGGCAGATATCATCAAGTATTTTGATGATTCTATCTGTGGTGATGAGGTGACTCATGGAAAACCTCATCCTGAGGTATTTTTGCGTGCTTGTGAGAAATTAGGAGTGAATCCTAGTGATGCTATTGTTTTAGAAGATAGTGAAGCAGGAATTCAAGCAGCATATAGTGGAAATATTGATGTCATTTGTATACCAGATATGAAATACCCTGAACAAGAATTTGAGAAAATGACAACAAAGATTCTCGATTCTTTAGATCAAGTGATAGATTTCTTAACATGTTCTTAAGATGTTCACATCAATCATGTAATATAATGATGTATGAGGTGATCTTATGAATGTGATAAAAAAAGGATTTATGATGATAGGTGTCGTTATTGTCGTGGCTGTTGTTTTGATTGCTGGTAGTAATGTTTATGTATATGCAACAACTAAAAAACAAGTCAATGCATCATTGGAAGATGCCGATTGTATATTGGTCCTAGGTGCAGGAGTGAGAAACAATAAACCCACACCTATGCTTAATGATAGACTTGAAGTAGCTATTCAATTATATAAAGATGGAAAAGCCTCAAAAATCATTATGTCTGGTGATCATGGTCAAGAAGATTATAATGAAGTTGGTATTATGAAAACATTTGCGATTGAAAATGGTGTTCCTTCTTCTGCTATTTTTATGGATCATGCTGGTTTTTCAACATATGAAAGCCTATACCGTGCCAAAGAAATTTTCAAAGCGAAAAAGGTGATTATTGTCACTCAGGACTACCACCTTTATCGTGCTTTATACATAGGTAATCAATTAGGGATTGAGGCTGTTGGTGTTCCTGCTAATCCTCGTTCATATTCTGGTCAAACAAAGCGTGATTTAAGAGAAGTGGCAGCTCGCGTTAAAGATGTTGTCACATGCATCTATAAACCAGAACCAACATATCTTGGTGATGCATTTCCTGTCAGTGGAAATGGTGATGACACCAATGATGTAGCATTTTAAAGTTCTTTTGTAAAATTATAATGATTTTTTAAATACCCATGTGCTTCATAGAAGTGATGGGCTTTTTTTCTATATGTTGATGTTGAAATTTCTAACTCAACCAAACCTTTTTCTTTGGCAATTTTTTCAACATGTCTAAGCAAACGATCTCCAACGCGTAGACCTCGATATTCTGGCATAACCACCAATTCTACAATCTCACCTGTAGCACCATGATGGTGTAAATATTGATGAATATATAAACTTATAAATCCAATAATCTTTTTTTCATAAAAATAAACATAAAACTTAACATGTGGACTTTTTAAGCCCTGATTATAGACATCTCTAAAATGTTCTTGATTGATTTGTTCTTGTTCTAACTCACATATTAATGAATAAATATCTTTTAAATCTTCTTCCTTTGCTTCTTGAAGCATACTCTCACCTCATCTTTATTATACTAACTTTGTTCAAAACAGACAGATATTCAGCAAAAATTGAAAAAAGGATAGAAATATCTATCCTAAATCTTCACCATTTGTTTGAATAACTTTTTGATACCAATAGAATGACTCTTTTCTTCTTCTAGAAAAATCTCCAGTTCCATCATCATATCTTTCTACGAAGATAAATCCATATCTTTTTGCCATCTCACCAGTAGAAGCTGATACTAAGTCAATACATCCCCAAGGTGTATATCCTCTTAAATCAACACCATCTAATACAGCTTCATGCATTTGTTCAATATGACTTCTCAAATAATCAATACGATAATCATCTTTGACTTGGCCGTCTTCTTCAATCTTATCATAAGCACCTAAACCATTTTCTACAACAAAGATTGGTAATTCATAGCGATCCCAAATTTCATTTAATGAATAACGTAAACCTTCTGGATCAATTTGCCAACCCCAATCACTTGCTTTTAAATATGGATTTGGAACTCCACCTAAAATATTTCCTTTTCCTGCCTTTTGTTTTTCTGGATCAGCAGTTTGACAATTTGACATATAGTAAGAACATGTATAGAAATCAACTGGCCCAGCTGCTAAGATTTCATCATCCCCTGGCTCCATATGTATTGTAATATTATTTTCTTTAAAATATCTATTCATATAGTTTGGATATTTTCCACGACATTGAACATCACTACAGAACCAGTTCATAATATGATTCTTTTGCTGATTTTCAATTTGATCTGATGGCTGACATGTTAACCCATAACTTGTTGCCATAATTTGCATACATCCAACTTGATAATTTGGATCAATCTCATGAGCCATTTTCACAGCCAAAGCACTTGCTAAAAACTGATGATGTAAACCTTGGAAACGATTGTTAGGAACATCTATTTGATCCATAAAATCCATTGGTTTAATTTCATTGAGAATTCCTTGTCCTAAAAATGCTCCCATAGCAGTTGTCGCTGAATTGATTTCATTAAAAGTTAACCAATATTTCACTTTCCCCTTGTATCTTGTAAAGATTGCTTTACAGAAATTCAAATAACAATCAATCATTCTGCGATCAGTCCATGAATTCCATTTCTTTGTTAAATGAAAAGGCACTTCATAGTGAGAAATTGTCACTAATGGTTCAATATTATATTTTAAACATTCATCTATTAAATCCTCATAGAACTTTAATCCTGCTTCATTAGGTTCAGATTCATCTCCATTTGGGAATATTCTTGTCCAAGCAATAGAAAAACGATACATCTTAAAGCCCATTTCTGCAAACAATGCAATATCTTCTTTAAATCTATGATAATGATCAATTGCATCATGTGATGGATAAAATGTTCCTTCTTCTAAAACTGGCGTAATTCTTTTGCTTGTTGTGGCAGTACCACCTGTACAAATATCAGGACAAGAGATACCTTTACCACCTTCTTGCCAACCACCTTCTAATTGGTTCGCAGCTGTTGCTCCACCCCAATAAAATCCTTTTGGAAAACTCATATTTCATTCCTCCTTTAATTTCTATTTCATTATAATGAAAGAATTCATTTTTTCATAACAATTTTCAGAAGATGAAATCAATTTTCATATTTTAAAAATGTTGTTTTCTCTTCGACTTTATTCTACAATAAATATGGTGATAAAAATGAGAAAGAGAATTATTTTCATAGTTGCAGTTATGTTTCTAACAGGATGTCAAACAGCAGAAGCTCCACAACAAGATATTACACCACAAACACAAACAGTACATTGTACTTTTGTAGGTGATTTATTATATGAACAACCATATTATGATTGGATTGAGAAAGATTCACAGGATAAGGGTTATTACGATCTTGTAAAACCATTTTTTCAAAAAGATGATTTATCAATTGCTAATTTGGAAACTCCTATTGGTGGAACTGAATTAAAAATATCTGGTGTTGGTTATTCGTTTAATGCATCTCGTGAAATCGGTGAGCAAGTTGCATCTCTAGGCTTAGAAGTCGTCTCTACTGCGAATAATCATGCAAATGATCGTGGTAACAAAGGAATTGATAATACATTAAAGTTTCTCAAAGAAAAAGATATTATATCTGTAGGAACTTATGAAAACCAAGATGATCGTAATAAGGGACGTTATCAAACGATTAATGGCATTCGTTTTGGTTATGTTTCTTATACATATGCAACAAATCAGATTGTACAAGATAAGAATCGTTCAAAAGTTGGATTATTCAATCGACCAAGCGATAGAAAATTCACATCTGAATATAAAACAATTCTCAAAAAAGAAGTAGAAGAAACACGTAAAAATTGTGATGTCCTTATTGCAATGATGCATTGGGGAACAGAATTTACATATGATATAAATAGTCAACAAAAAGAACTTTCTAAGTTTTTAAGTGATTTGGGTGTAGATATTATTATTGGAAATCATCCACATTGCTCACAAACAATGGAATGGATTAATAACAATCGAACACTCTGTATGTATTCATTGGGAAATTTTGTATCAGCTGATCATATTGTTGATCGTACTCATCAAGAATTTAAGAATGCTTATAATGTCTCAATGATGGTAACACTTGATGTAGTAGAAGAGAATAATCAAATATCTATTCAAAATATTGACTACATACCTATCATTAACTACTATGATAGACAGCTAAAAAACTTTAAACTTATACCTTATGACCAATATTCAGAAGAACTTGAAAAATCACACTATCACTATAAAAATGGATTCACAAAGAAGTGGATTCAAAAAACATATCAAAATCTCATTCCAGAAAAATTAAATAATCAAGTTATTCTCAAAAAAACATGACATACAAAAAAACCATTCACACGAATGGTTTTTATCTTCTAATAGTTTGAATAGCAATACACCCAGGTCCACCTTGAGTAATAAATGCTGGAGATAAATCGTATATTTCAATAGCAACATTTTCAAAGATAGCTCGGATTTGTTCCATTGCTGATTTCGCTTGTTCAAGCACTCCTGCATGTGAAATATAAATTTTATAATTTTCGTTAATTCCATTATCCTGAAAGTATTTAATAATTTCTTTAATAGCACTTTTGAATGTTTTTTTCATGGCAAATTTTTCAAGCCTTTTTGCATCCTTAGTTTTTGTCATAATAGGAGTAATACGTAACATACCACCAACAGTTGCAGCCAATGGAGTTAATCTACCACCTCTTTTTAAGAAACCAAAATCTTGTGGAATTAAAAATGAAACTTCACCTGCAATACTTTTATAGAGTTCTTTCTTGATATCTTCTAATGAAAGTCCTTCATCCCTTAAACGGACAGCTTTTTCTACTAAGTATCTTTGCGGTCCACATAAAGTCATAGAATTCATGACATGTATATGCTCTGGATGATCCATACTTTCTTTAACTCCCAATGTACTCTGATAAGTTCCAGATAATCCATCTGCCATATTAATGACAAGAAGTTCTTCATCTGGATACTTTTCAAACACTTCCATTGTCACTCCTATTGCAGGTTGTGATGATGTAGGAACATGTCCTTGTTTCACTATTTCAATAAATTCTGAACTTTGAATGTCCACATATTCTTGATAGTTTTTATGATCTACCATAACATTTAGGGGTAATACATCAATACCAATCTTTTTTCCTTCTTCAGGTGAGTATAATGAACCTGTATCTGTAATAATTTTCATAATCTATCTCCTCATATTCTTCCTCTTATGTATACGTTACCAAATCTGTCGGATAATGTCAATATTAATATAGTTTTGATTACTACATAGAGTAGAGGTAATCCCTTTTAATGATATGTAATTATTAACGTGACTTTAAATAAAAACTTATTATACTTTCACCAATAAATAAGTATACTAGGATATATGATAAGTGAAGAATCTTATGAGATTGTCAAATATACATTTGTATGAACATAAAAATTATGATTAATATATATATAATATTATTTATATTATTTTTGTTGTGTGTTATTATTTAGATAAGAGAGGTGAATGTTATGTTAACATTTATAAGAAAGGTTTACCATAACAGAAAGAAAGAATATCATTTACTACTTATCATTCTTATATTTCTTTCTGCATTTGAGTTTAATTTTCTGGCAATGTATGATGCTTTTACACATTTTGAGTTTCCTATTGAAACAAGAGCATCACTCAATGCTATACCCGCTTTACCTGCATTCATTGCCTTTATTTTGAGTGCTTTTGTCACAAAATATTTCATTATCAATAAAAAACAAGAATTTTCTATTCTCTTATTATCAGGAAGGTCACCTAAAGATTTATTTACTTACCTTATGATCCAATTTGGAGGTCTCACTGCTATAGCCTTTCTTATTGGAATTGCTTTAGGAAATGGTATTATGTATATCATTAATTATACATTAACAGGAACATCATCAGTTCAGATGAACTACCAGGTACCGACAGTTATTCTTTATAACTTCTGTTTTGTTATTTTCACACTTCTTGTTATTCTTGCAATAAGTGCACATCAATTTGTACGTTTAGACACTGATCTTGCAAAATATGTTTCTCATAAATCTGTTTTAGCTAAACCACCATATAAACCTCAAATGAGTGCAATTCATAAAAAGAAGACACCTATTTTTTCAATCATTATTTCCTGTTTTATTGTCTTTTTAACAGTGAAATCGTTATTTCAATTAATGAATTCTGATTTATCATTTCAAAATCTCTTAATGTCATTTCTTTATGCATTAGCTGGCATTATTTTAATAGTTAATACAACGATTCCACTTATATATGATTTAATGCATAATTCAATACTATTAAAACACCCTATTTTGATGAATGGTCTATCACATTTCAGTGAATTTTCAAGAGTTATGGCAACATTAATGAATTTAAATGTCTGTATTATTCCTATTATTATCTTCTTATTATTTTTCTCATCATATAACCCTGTAGTTGCAGCCATTGTTTTTCCATGTTTTTTGATGACAATTATCATGATTGGTTTATGTTTTCTACTCCGATTCACTATATATGATCATGAACAAAGAATGCCATTAGCCACTTATTATGCTATTGGTTATAGTCCCCAAAAATTAAAATTAATTTTAATCATTAAGAATTTTCTTTTTTTGATATTAGTTATAATTATTCCATTTCTTTTTTTAGGTGAACTCTTATATAAGTCATATTTAGAAAATTTATTAAGTATTTCAACAATTATAGGCATTTCTGTTTCTTATTTCTGTATTTATATGGCTATTATGATATATATTTTTATAAAAGAAAGAATAACTTTAAAGGAGGTTACGAATAATGTCAAATATCTTAATAGAGGCCAATAATATTACAAAGGTTTATGACCCAGATATATTTTTGAAACGTGGTAAAAATATTTATGCATTAGATAATGTAAATTTTGTTTTAGATGAAGGTGATTTTATTTGTATTATGGGACCTTCTGGTTCTGGAAAAAGCACACTTCTTAATTGTTTATCTACACTGGATAAAATATCAAGTGGAACTATCAGAATCATGAACAAGGATATTTCAACACTTAATAAAAATGAATTATGTCAATTTAGATATGAGTATTTAGGTTTTGTATTTCAGGATCATAATCTCATTTCCTATCTTTCAGTTTTTGACAATATTGCATCACCTGCAATGTTGGCTAAAGAAAATCCAAAAACACTTCAAAATAGAGTTGTTGAAATTGCTCGAGACTTAGAAATAGAAGATTTACTTGATAAATTCCCTAATGAATGTTCAGGTGGAGAATGTCAAAGAATTGCTATTGCTCGTGCATTGATTAATCAACCTAAAATTCTTGTTTGTGATGAACCAACTGGCAATCTTGACTCTAAAAATTCTCATAAAGTTCTCAATATTTTATCCCATTTAAATCAAACTGGGACAACAATTCTTCTTGTTACTCATGATGCAATGATAGCAAGTTATGCAAAGACAATGATGTATCTGTATGATGGTGGTATTCAAACAGTCATTCATAAACATCAAGAGACTCAGATTGAATTCTTTAAAAACATTAATAGTATTACCACACAAGATAGCTTATTAAAAGAATTTTCTGAAAATGTTTTGCCAGAGGTTGATTCACAAGAAACTGATGAAGAAGATACAATTCCAGCAATAGCTATTCAAGATACAAAAAAAGAATTTGGTTCACGTCAAAGTTTTTATATTATTATTGATGGTCAACCTTATGATAAAGATCGTGAAAGACATAATACACCACTTCATATCAATGGAACAACTGTGAGATATCGTAATCAAAAAAATGATGATATCCAATTTGATCTATCTTCAGTACAAGAAATCAGTTTTCATTTAAAGGCACGCTTTGTCAACTTTGGATTATTTAGTCAATACACATTTTCAGTATTGATTGATCTTAAAACTGCTGAAGGTACGTATTTATGGAAAGCTAAAAATCAGGATGATTTCATAAACATTATTCAATATTTTCATCAATTACAAATTCCTATTGATGATCCTAGAAAAATCGAAGAAGCTTACAAGAAATATCCAAAAGAGTATGAACGTACTAAATACTTTCAAAGAACCCATAAAGACTTAATAAAGTATGGTAAAGCAGAAAATACTAATGGTGTAACTACAAATAAATTTAAATAAATGTTTTAGAAAAAGACATATTCAATGATATGTCTTTTCATGTACTAGAGATAAAAAATTATCACCAGATGATTTAACCAAGCCATGTTACTTAGTCAGTAACATCAGAAATATTTATAGATTCTTTCAAAACTGTTTCATCACTAAATATCCTTTGTAAGATAATATTTCTTTTTCCCTAATCTTCTTTATTTACAATATCCATAATATTTATTCTGCTTTTATTTTCTTCATGACTCTACTATAACAAATAGCTATAACAATTCCCTTAGCAATACTTGATATAGAAATAGACCACCAAATCCCATTAAGTGCTAAGAAGGTTGTGGATAAAATCATAACAAGAGGTATTCTTGCAGCGGTTAATACAATGGATACAGAGGAAGGGATAACCGTTTTTCCAAGACCATTTAACGCTCCTGCTAAAGTACTTTCTATACACATAAATAATTGTGAAAAAGCAAGTATTTGAAGATAATCTATACCTAAAGGTATGACATCTTTCTCACTAATAAAAATTTGGAATATAAACTGAGGAAATATAAGTAACACAAGCGTTGTCAAAACACCCCAAATCATACAAGTCTTAAGGGCTGAGAAAGTTCCTTTTTTAACTCGCTCTAAATTATCTGCACCATAATTTTGTGCCACAAAGGCATTCAATGCATTCCCAAAACCTTCTGCACTCATCCAAGATATAGACTCTATCTGCGACCCTACCTTTTGTACTGCAATTGCTACATCCCCATATCCTGCAATAAACCTAGCAATAACCATTGAAATGAAAGTAAAACACATACTTTGTATACCTGTTGGAAGTCCTATTTTAATAATCTTCATAAATATAGAGGATGTATTTTTTTGCATGACTCTCATCTCATCAAATAGTATTTTATCTTTTTTAGCATAGTATAACATCAATATCAACACAATTGCCTGGGCAATAACTGTTGCTATAGCAGCTCCCATAACACCCATATGAAGTCCAAATATTAATAATGGATCTAAGACAATATTAATAATCAATCCAATAGCAGTCGCAACAAATGGATGATGACTATTTCCAATAGCAGTCATCAAACTTGTAAATATCTGATTAACAAAATTAATAACAACAAACCCACAAGTAATAATTAAATATATTTCTGCATCTTTAATAACATCAGGTGATGTCAAATGAAAAAATCCTATCATCTGACTATGAAATAATAATGTAATCATTCCATAAATAACTCCAAAAATGATTCCTAACTGAATAGTAGCAGAAGCATATTGGGCAGCATCTTTTTTATTCTGTGAGCCAATTGATTGACCAACACGAACTTGTCCACCCATCTTTGCAAGTGTACTGATACCATTAGATAACCACATATACATCCCAGCACTACCAACAGCAGCAACTGCATTAGCACCGATTCTTCCAATCCAAATCATATCTGTTAAATTGTAAGCCATTTGAATTAAGGATGTTCCCATAATTGGTAATGCTAATTTCATTAAGGTTGAAAATATTGGTCCCTCTAATAAATTAATCTTCTTCTCCATAATATCTCCTTGTAAACAAAAAGATAGATACCTCTATCTTTAGTCTTCTTCAATAACTCCCATAATTTCTAATATTCTATTTAAATCCTTTGTATCAGAATATTTAATTGTAATCGTATTATCATCTACTTTAATTTTTGTACGATATTTTTTTCTTAATAATCCTTCTACATAAACATATTCTTTAGGCTTTTCCTCTTTAGGCTTCGCTTTTCTTGCATCCTGAAGTTTGATACCTTTCACAATATCTTCAACTTCTCTAACAGACAATTCGTTATCAATTGCTTTTTGAGCAACTTCTAAAGCTTTCTTTTCATCTATTGTAATCAATGGTTTAATATGACCCATTGTTAATGTACCTTCTAAAACATAATCTTGTAACTTTTTAGGCATTTTTAAAAGTCTTACTGTGTTTGCAATATGAGCTCTTGATTTTCCAACACGTTTTGATAATTCTTCTTGTGTCAGTTTCAATTTCTTCATCATAGACTGATATGCTTGAGCTTCTTCAATTGCATTTAAGTCTTCTCTTTGAATATTTTCTAATAATGCAATCTCCATCATTTGCTGATCCGAAAAATCAACTATAATAGCTGGAACTTCCTCTAAACCAACAATAGATGCTGCTCTAAAACGTCTTTCTCCAGCAACAATTTCATAGCCCTGAACAGATTCTTTCAAAATAATTGGCTGGAAAATTCCATGTTCTTTGATTGAAACAGCTAACTCATTTAACTTTTCTTCATCAAAATGCTTTCTAGGCTGATATGGATTAGGTCTAATATCTTTTAACTTAACTTCTACCTGTGATAACTGTGGGGCTTTTTTCTCAATAGCACTAATGACTGATTGTAAATCTCCACCTTGTGATGCCTCTCCAAAAATAGCATCCAATCCTTTTCCTAACTTCTTTGTTTTTTTACTTGCTGGCATTACGTTTCACCACTTCCTTAGCTAATTTTGCATATGCTTTTGCACCTTCAGATGTATTATCATAATCAAAGATATTTAATCCTTCAGATGGTGCTTCTGATAATTTAATATTTCTAGGAATGACAACATCATAGACTTTTTCTCTAAAGTATTTTCTCACTTCCTGAGAAACTTCGATACCTAAATTTGTACGTGAATCTAACATTGTTAAAAGAACACCCTCAATAGTTAATTTCTCATTAAAAACTTTTTGTGTTAATAAAATAGTATTAAGTAATTGTGTTAATCCTTCCAATGCATAATATTCACATTGAACTGGTATCAATACTGCATCTGAGGCTGTCAAAGCATTTGTATTTAATAGTCCCAACGCAGGGGGACAATCAATAATTACAAAGTCATAGCGTTCTTTCACTGTTTCCAATGCATTTCTAATTCTTTGTTCTCTACCTGATTTTACTTGTGATAGTTCAATTTCAACACCTGCCAAATCTATATTAGCAGGAACTATATCTAAATTTTTTACATCTGTAGAAATAATAATGTCTTTTAATGGTGTACTTTGTGTAATTGCATCATACACTGTTAATGATAACGATGAACGATCTACACCTATTCCTTGTGTAGCATTTGCTTGAGGATCAATATCAACCAATAGCACTTTCTTTCCCATATACGCAAGCGCAGCACTTAAATTAACACTTGTTGTTGTTTTTCCAACGCCACCTTTTTGATTTGTGACTGCTATAACCTTTGACATTTATATTTCCTCCTCTAATAATTATGCGTAACTATTTTAACATAGCCTTTCTCTTTTTTATACCTATTTTTTCACCCATAAGAACTCTTGTTTCATCATGATGACTAGAATTTCTAATAATGTCTTCATCAACATCTATAATATCCTTTTTAAGTAGGACAACGATTGTTGAACCACCAAATTCAAAATAACCTTTTTCTTGCCCCTTTTGGAAACTTTGTAAATCGTGATTCACAATCTTACCAACCATCATTGCTCCCACTTCCATATAAATAACATCATTAAAATGATCTGTATGCAATACAGAATATGAGCGTGAATTACGTTTATATATTGGATAATAATCATTTGCAATTGGATTAACTGTATGGAAAATCCCTTGAATATAACAATCCTTTTCTTTTGTTCCTGAATCAACAAAACAGTATCGATGATAATCATCAACTGTTAATCTAAAGATTAAACAGATGCCTCCATGATATTGTTTCGCTAATTCTACATTTTGTAATAAGTCTTCTAAACTATAGAGAGAATCTTTTATTTTTAATTGAATATTTTCAGTAATTGGATAGTATGTAAGTTTTGAATCAGCAGGTGCTATAAAAATATTTTCTTCTAATCGAATTTGTCTTTGACCTTCAATAATATGTCTTGTAAAAAAATCATTATAACTGCTATATTCCTTTTGAACATATTGACTCATATCAATGTGATTGTTATGAATAAATGGCTGAATTTTACGTTTTGAAAAAGAACTATTCATATACATCCCACCAATATGGGTAATAAAAGGAAGGGTTAGCACTTTGAGCACACATCTTCCTAAAAAATGACTATATAATAATTTTAAGAGATTATTCTGGCCCTGATCAACAATGACCTCTTGACCATTTCTATCATAAATTTTCATTATACAAACATCAATCCTATAAAAATGAGAAATCCTACAAAAGCCATTCCTATAATACCTTTTAATCCTGGTTTAATCACCTTAAAATCAACAACAAAAGCAATAGCCACAAGTGCCATACACCATCCATATATGCTATATGTTAACAAAGGACTCAAAAATCCCTTTAACAAGTAAATTGCTGGAAAAATTAAAGAAGCACTTGTTACAGGTAGTCCTTGATAATATTTACGTTTTTCAGTTGTTTCTTTTTGTCTCATTTCCTCGACAACATTAAAATATCCAAGTCGACTCACTGCACAAATAGCATAGATACCAAATATAATTCCCCATAACCAGCCAGTAAGCCCCATTGTATAACCAATGATTGCTGGAAAGATACCAAAACTAAACATATCAACAAGTGAATCAATTTGTATACCAAACTTCTTTTCTGCTTCAGTTCTACCTTTTTTGGTACGAGCAACCATTCCATCGAATGAGTCAAAAGCCCCACATAATAACAAACATGTAAGAGCAGCAACAGTTTCTCCCTGAAATGCCAAATGTGTCCCAAATAAAGCACTGATTAGACTTAAATACGTTAATATAACCGTATAATTATAATAACCAATCATATTCTTCTCCCAATTTCTAGTTTAACGTCTGTATTATAGCATACTTCTACATTTTTTTATAGCCCTTTTATCAAATCACAAAAATTACCTTTTCTTTTGTTCTTGATTGTATCCAAAACTCAATATTTCATGATAAAATGGTAAATTATGACTTTATAGATTCAAAAAATTCTTATATTTAATAACATCTTGAATCTTTTCTTCTTCAATACATTTTCAAAGATTTTTTTCTATATAAGAAATATAATATCCAATTTATTACACTACAAATGAATAAAAACTAAAATATAATTCTAACCAGTTGTTAATGCAATAATCTATTTATTCCCACAATATTATATATTTCACGACTATGCATTCGATATAAACTATCCAGTAATAAGAAAAATAATGGCAAAGTTATATATGCCATTATTTAAAAGACAATCAAATTTATTAGATGAATTCTACACATCTACATATCAATTTGAATACCACTCGATATTCTTTTATTTACTTTCTCTTTCATCTTTGCTATAGAAATTTGAATACCTTCATAACCATTAAGACCATGTTTCTTTGCAAGTTCTTCTGTATAATCTTTTAATCTATAAACAGTAAAATTTTGTCTTGTTCCATAAGCATCTTTTAAGTTAGTAATTTCATAATGATTAACCAAAGGTGTTAAAACTACATTTTCAATAGAACAACGATTATCTTCTTTCTTTAAGTCAAAAGATATCATACCTTCCAATTGTGTTTCTTCTTCCATCATACCACTTACAAAGTTACCTAAACTATATGCAACTAATGTCTTATGACCATCTTTGCCTTCTACCCATTCTACTGGTTGTAAAGTATGTGAATGAGTTCCTAAGATAACATCCACTCCTAAATCAGCAAATAATTTTGCATATTTCTTTTGAAAAGCATCTGGTTCTGTATCGTATTCATTTCCCCAATGGCATGACACAACAACAAAATCACTAATTTCTTTTGCATTCTCTACATCTTTTTTAATAACGTCTTCATCAAAAAGATTCATACAATACGAATTTGGCATTTTGTGACCATTTGTTAATTGATTATACGATAACAGAGCAATCTTAATTCCATTTTGTTCAACAACAGTAATATCATCTCTTTTTTCTTGAGATTCATATAAACCTATGTATTTCATATTCTTATATTGCTGGAAAACTTTAATAGAATTTAATATAGCATCTCCACCCTTGTCTAATGAATGATTTGTTGCACCATTCACAATATCAAAACCAACATCCTGTAAATTCTTTGCCATAATATCAGGTGTATTAAAATTAGGATATCCTGAAGCTTTACCTCCACCTAAAATTGTTTCCTGATTCACAAATGCCAGATCAGTCTTTTCAATGAATGGCTTGATATTTGTATAATAAGGGCTAAAATCATAACCATCATCAGTCTTGGCTTTATCTAACAATAACTGATGCATAAGATTATCTCCAACTGCTGTAAATGAGACTTTATTTTCTTTTGTTACAGGTGTGTCTTTTGTTGTATCTTTTGGGGCTGAACAGCCTACAATCAATAACATTGCTACTATTAATTTAATTATTTTCATATAAACTCCTTATCTGGTTGTACTCCCAAATCCTCCATTACGCAACTCTGATACATCATCATCTTCAACAATACCATATTGCATAAAAATTCCTTGAGCGATACCTTGTCCTTTTTTGACATCTACAATTTTTCCTTCATTAGAATCATTTGTTATTTTAATGAAAATATGACCTTCATTATCAGAATAAAAATAATCACTATCAATAACTCCAACTGTATTATTAAGCTGTAAACGATATTTAAATCCTAGTCCACTTCTTGGATAGATCATAAGAACCCATCTCTCATTCATTTCACAACGTATACCTGTTGGTATTTTTAATGTTTCTCCAGGTTTAAGATAAACATCAATAGGAGTATAAAAATCATACCCTGCTGATCCTTTCGTTGCTCTTTTGGGTAACTTCAATTCATTATAAATATTATGAATTATTTCTTTTGAAGCATCAGCATTATAATCTAAGAAACCTTCTTCAAATTGCTCATATGAGACTTTATAAAACTTTGCTGTATCCATAACTCCTCCTATTGTTTGTAATATTCCTCTAAAGTTAAATTCTGATCATGTAATTTTGTTGCTAAATCTATACCAACATAACGAATATGCCATGGTTCGTATCCATAATTTGTAATAGCAACCTTATCTTTCTTATATCTTAAGGTAAATCCATATTTATAAGCATCACTGATTATAAACTTACCAATTGCGCTATCAGCAACCTTTTCACTTAAACGATCTCCTTGAGTTGTGTATGAAACATCAATTGCTAAACCTAATTGATGCTCACTTCTTCCTGGATAAGCACTATATTGAGATGCATATTCCTCACCATAAACTTTCACTTGATTATTCCAATATAAGGTTTGAGTTGCGTTTGTACGATATCCAGATATAGAATAAATATCGATACCTTTTGCTTTTGCAGCATTATAAAATTTTGTATAAGCCTCATTTGCTTCTTTTCTTAATTTCTGATTAGCATTATCAATAACTGGTTCTAAATCATCTGGAGTCCATCCTTCTGGAATCTGATGTAATTTATTCACAAGAACTGTTACATCTTCTGGATTATCAACTGTATCTGCTTTTACACCTAACGGACTAAAGATTCCATTTTGAAAGTATTTTACAACATCTACCAATAATGTTTGTTTGCTTTCATTGCCACTTTCATCCTTAACAGTGTATTGAACTTCATATTGACCAGTCTTTGAAGTGTCAATTTCATTATATTGAACTGCTGAAATTAAATCTCCATCAACTTCATCAATTGCTTTTTGAATATAAGATTGATAATCAACTTGTGAATTCACTCCAACCTGTACTCTTGTTTTTGTTAATTCTAATGCTGGTGCTGTTTTATCTTCTTCTTTTACTATAGAACAACCAGTTAAACATAATGCACCAATCATTGTTAGTAAAGCTATCTTTTTCATTTTTCTATCTCCTTCTAGCGAACACCGCCACCGCCTCCACCTGAGAAGCCTCCTCCGCCTCCTCCAAATGAAGAACCACCACCAAATCCACCAGATCTGGCAGCCTCAGCCTGAGCATGTGCTGATGCTGAAGCACGCATACTATTATAAGCAAACATATGAACCATATGCATTGTATAAATCGTATCAAGATTTGATTGTTCATTGAATGTTGGACACATTTTTCCAAGTTGTTCTTGAACTTTATCCGCAATACCTAATATAGATGCAAAGATTAAATATTCTTCCCATAATTTGACCTCTATCACTTCTTTTTCATCTATTAAACTCATCTCTTGCAAGAATTTCTTTAAACCTATAATATGCTCCATTTCCTCACGTACTGATGCATCAAAAACATCTGTATTATGAGAGATTTTCATACCCATAAATTGAGTATAGGTTGTTTCTAACTTTAATAAACCCTTTTCACGATATTCACTTTCAATATTCGTTTCAATCTCTTCAAACCAATGATCAATCTCTTCATAATGAGATTGACACCACTGATCAAATTCTTTTGTTTCCAGTTTTCTATTAGATCCAGCTGCATTTCTAAAAAATCCCAATAGTTTCAATTCTAAAGGATGATCTAGAAGAATTTCTTTATCTAAATCAATTGAAAAACCTTCTTTTTTCAAGAATATCATATGTGTTTCTTCAGTCTTTTCAAATTCAATAAAGCCACTACGAATCCATTTTAACAATACAGCTGAAATCATTCCGCCTTTATCACTATCGCTAATCAGTCCAATTTTCTTGGCTAGGTAATAAAACTTAAAAATATCTTTTTGACAAGGAATATCTCTAAACATATTCACATTGTTGATATCAAGTGGTATTTGATCACTAAACGTAAATTTTTCTTTTTTACTTGATTTAGCCAAAAATGAAACAATGACAATAAAACCTATAATACAAAAAAATAACAAACCCAGGGATAAATATACTCAAATATCCATTATTTGAATTTCCATAACTGTCATAGGTAAATGAATTATAATATCCATTATTTTGACTATAATCATTATCATTATAGTCGCTGCCTTGTTTAGCATCAGCTAAAACATCCTGAAAATCTTCACCCTTATCATATGCCTTTGTAAAAGTTCCATTATCAATACGCATTAAGAGTTGCATTTTAGCACCTTCTGGAACACTTCCATCAGATTCCATAATGACTTTTCCATCTTCAAATGATACTTTTCCATTATAACCAAACGCCCATATAGAAGCATTATTCTCATTAAATTCATATGGTGAGGAAAGAGTAATTTTTGCTTGTCTTGGCTCTAATTCCATTTCAGAGAAAAATGCATAATTAATACCTTGATCATTCGTATATTGATTTACAAAATAAGAGACATCGTATTCAAACGTATACGTTCTGTTGCCATATTCACCAACACCAAAACACAGTTCATAGCCATCCGCCTTTGTAACAAGTCCACACTTACCATTTTTCTCAGTACGACTGGCATTAACATCCCATTCACCAATATTGTGATAAACAAGACCATTTTCATCTTTGACCTGTAAATTTGAAATCTGTGATGCTCCCATATTATCAAAGACTTTATAAACTTCTGTTCCCTCATTAACATTCATATCCCATATTTCTTGTATATGTGCACTCCCATCCTCATTAATATAGGCATTGACAACCATATCATTTAAATCCACACTGCTAGCAGCAACTGGACTTATGGAAAAAAGGCAACTGAGAAAAAGAGAAAATATGATACATATTTTCTTTTTCATTTTAGAATTTAACCTCTGGTGCTTGCTTATCTGCCTCATCAACTTCAAAGAATGTTGCTGGCTTAAATCCAAACATATTCGCCACAATAACTGAAGGGAACATTTCAATTTTGTTTTGATATGCATAAACAGAATCATTATAGAACTGCCTTGCATAAGTAATTTTATCTTCTGTATCTCTTAATTCATTCTGTAATTGAATAAAATTTGTATTCGCTTTTAAATCAGGATAAGCCTCACTTAGCATCATCAACTTACTTAAAGCCTGTGTTAATTCACTAGAAGCTTTCATTTGATCTTCTGGCAAAGAAGCACTTACATAAGTATTTCTTGCCTTAATAACAGCATCCAATGTTTCCTTTTCATGCTTTGCATAACCTTTTACAGTTTCAACCAAGTTTGCAATCAGATCAGCACGTCTCTTTAAGACAACATCTATTTGAGACCAATTTGTCTTAACTTTGTTTCTTAATCTTGTTAATGCGTTGTAAGTCATTCCTATATATAAAATAATAAGCACTACAACAATCATAATTATCAACCAAATCTTCATATTTAATCCTCCTATTTAACAACTTTATGTTTATATTATAAACTATGTTGTATCAACATTGTATATAAATCCTTTAATAATTTATTAATTTTTTAAAAAAATCATTTAACTTAATGAATTAATCAAAAAGATAGATAATTGACTTAGTCGGTTAAATAAGGAGTTATCTATGAAACACACATTTGCCTTCTCTATAACAGTTCTTCAAAAACAATTATGAAAGTATTGTCAAACAGAACTACAAAAACATGGTGTATCCCATGGTCAATTATTTTTTATTCTCTATATTGGTAAGCATCCTCAATGTTCTCCTAAAGAAGTCTCTACTCAATTACATTTAGATACTGATCATACAACAAGAGGCTTATTTAAATTAGAACAAGGTTAGTTAATTATCCAAGATATTAATCCCTTAGACAAAAGAGCTCGTCTTATATCTCTTACTGAGCAAGGAGAAAAAATCTTCAAACTTAGTCATGAATTCTTTAATCAATGGGACCAGGAAACATTACAATGTTTATCCCCAGATGAAAGAGAGACATTACTTATACTATTAAATAAAATTATGGTAAATGCTCAAGAAAGGAAGAATCTTTCATGAAATATGCTATTATTTACTCTAGTCAAACAGGAAATACTGCTCTTTTAGCTCATCATATTCAGTGTTATTTTAAAAATGATGAATGTACGTACTATGGACCAGTTACAAACGAATGTGTAAAAGCTGATATTCTTTTTATTGGATTTTGGACTGATAAAGGAACATGTAATGGTCCATTATCAGAATTCTTAAAGAAGCTTAAATCCGAAAAAATATTCTTATTTGGTACAGCTGGTTTTGGAGGAAGTTCTCAATACTTTAAAACAATTATCAGCAATATAAAATCATTTATTCATCCTTCTAATCAAATAGTTGGAACTTACATGTGTCAAGGTAAAATACCTATGAGTATTCGTGAGCGCTATGCTCATCTTGCAATAGAAAACCCTCATAAGTTTTTACCGCTGATTGAAAACTTTGATGAAGCACTCTCTCATCCTGATTCAAATGATTTTCAAAAATTAACAGACATTTTAAGTAGCCTTCCTAACCACATGTAAATTCTTTCTATATACTAAAAGGCTGTAAGTACAGCCCAAAACAAAAATACAATTGTAATCAGAAATGGTTATCATTGTATTTTTATTATATGTTCATAAATATTTAAAATAAAAATAGAGGATAAAACAATGATACACATCTCGTATATATTTATTTTATCCTACATTTCTGTTCTATAACATATTAATCTTCATATTGAAGCGCTGTCATACCTTCACTTCCTGTAGAAACTCTGATAACATTCTCCACATCATATACAAAGATCTTTCCATCACCAACATTTCCTGTATATAAGGCTTGTTTCACTGCATCAACAACTCTATCAACTGGTACTTGTGATACAACAACTTCAACCTTAATTTTTGGTAATAATTCCATATTAACCTTTGCTCCACGGTAATATGTTAATTGTCCCTTTTGAACACCACATCCATTGACCCTTGTGACTGTCATACCTGTGATACCAATTTCATCAAATACTTTCTTCAGTGTATCAATTTTTTCTGGTTTCGTAATAATGACAACTTTAGAAATATGTGAAGACTTTCTTGATAATTTATTTTCCATGTTTGTTTTTTCTAATACTGGCTGTTCTCGTTCTACTTCCATAAGTTGTAAATTATCTTCAATAGATAAAGCTTCTGTTTCTAATGCAAATCCAGCATATGCACTATTTAATCCATGTTCTAACTTATCTAATCCAATCAGTTCTTCTTCACGAGTTACTCTTAACCCAATTGTTTTCTTAATAATGATAAATGTTAAAGACATTGTCACTGCTGTCCATGCACCAATAGCGAGAAGGCCATTTAATTGTGTAATCAGTAAATCAAATCCCCCGCCATAAAATAATCCTTGAGCAGTTGGCATTGTATCAGTTCCACAAGCAAACAGTCCAACACAAATTGTTCCTAATATCCCATTACCTAAATGAACTGCAACGGCTCCAACAGGATCATCAATCTTTAACTTATAGTCTAATAACCAAACAAAGAAAACAACTGTAATCCCTGATAAAATTCCAATAATAGATGCACCCAATACATTAACAGCATCACAGCCAGCCGTAATAGCAACCAACCCTGCTAATGATCCATTAAGGGACATTGCGACATCTGGTTTTCCATATTTAATCCAAGTAATTAACATGACTGTACAAGTTGCTAATGCAGGAGCTACTGTCGTTGTCGCAAAGATTGTTGATAATTGTAAACCATTTTGAGCAGCTGCACCATTGAATCCGTACCATCCAAACCATAAGATAAAGCAACCTAAAGCTCCAATTGTTAAATTGTGTCCTGGAATACCATTCGGTGTTCCATCTTTATTAAACTTACCAATTCTAGGTCCTAGAAGTTTCGCACCAATTAATGCTGTTAAACCCCCACAAAAATGAATAACAGCTGAACCAGCAAAATCATGAAATCCCATAGCTGCTAACCATCCATCAGGACCCCACACCCAATGTGCAGAAATAGGATAAACAAATAAACTAATGACAAAACTATAAATACAATAAGAAATAAATTTTGTTCGTTCTGCCATTGCTCCTGAAACAATAGTTGCTGTTGTTGCACAAAAGACTAAGTTAAATACAAATGTAGACCAATCTGTATTCGCAAAATCAGTTAAAGGACCTTGACCAAATCCTAACCATCCAAATAGTCCCATGCCAGCATCTGCACCACATAACAAACTATATCCTAATATTAGGAATGCTACTGTGCCTAGGCAAAAATCCATAAGATTTTTCATAATGATATTGCCAGCATTTTTAGCTCGTGTAAAACCAGCCTCAACCATTGCAAACCCTGCCTGCATAAAAAATACCAATGCAGCACCAATTAAAAACCAAATTCCAAAAATCTCACTTAACATATTTTCCATTAGAATTCCCCCCTCTACATAGCTTTGCTATGTATGAATCAATTTTAATGGATTCGGAATTATTTGTCAATAATATTTTATTACATTAATAATTATTTATCTCTTATACAAACTAATAATACCTATGTTCCAACAGCTAAACACTTTTCCACAAAAAAAGATTTCAATAAATGAAACCTCTTTGCTCAATACAATTTAAGATTCTATATTTCCATTATTTGCTTTTTGAATTCTTTATAACTTATGTTTTCAAAAATAAACATATGTATTCTATCCAATTGTGCGTCAGTACAATCATATAACCATTCTAACTCATGTTCTCCATGCTTTGCATAAATCATTTTCTTGATTTCTTCTATTTTTCCTTCTTCTCTCCCTTCATCTCTGCCTTCTTCTTTCGAATCCCTCATTCTTTGCTCAATGACCCTTCTCTCTCGCTCTATATTACAATAGATCATAAAGTCTTCTGAATTCAAATATTCATCATATAATGCTTTTATATCCTTTCCTAATTTTGTCTTTGCCTTTTTATTATGATTATTCTCATCGGAAAACATCCAGAACGCCTCCTGTATATCCTGAAATCTTACATCCATTTTCATTTCCTCCAATCTTTGTATTTGTAATATATGGAATTCTAACAACCCTCTTTCCATCAGTACCTGATACTCCTTATCATATAGCTGTGCTATATGATAATCATGTTCAAAGTTCCTAATGAGTGGTCCTGTATAAATAATGAATTGTCTGACCTTCTTAACCTCTTTGTAATCATTGAATTCTTGCATTTGTCTTGAGACCAGACTCATTGCATAAAGCTGAAACCTTACGATATCTCCTTCATTAATACAGCCATTTTGCATCTCGAAGTTATAATATCTATCCTGATCATCTTTCACAACGACATCCAAAATCATCTTACGACTATCTTTGCTTGAACCATAAACATCATTATATGTGACTTCTGATGACTTAACTTCATCACCAGTCAGATACATACAAAGCCTTCTTCTAAACTCCTCACTATGATGCATAAGATAGTGAAAGAAATAGTCTGAGCAAAACAAAGAAACTTTTTTCCTAACACTTTTTTTCATACGTATATATTCCTTTCTAAAATTTTATCCCTCACTATATATATACGCACAAAATTTCCATTTTTCTTTTTTTATTTCAAACATTTTTATTTTTTCAACTTTATTATACAGCACAATAATTTTATGTGCAATAAGCAAATTATAATATAGCCTAAAAAATCATCCCAATCAATCAGGATGATTTTCTAATGATATATTTAATTCTTTTTAATAGGGTTATATAAATGCAATAAAGCCTAAGACAACTATTTATTTAGATAACTCTGTCCCTTTAAGTACTGATCCACTTCCTTAGCACATTCATTACCCTCAGCTATGGCACATACAACTAATGATTGCCCACGATGCATATCACCAGCTACAAATATCTTTTCATTATCTGTCTGATAACTTTTAGATATTGTTTGAACATTATTATATGGATTAACATTTAAATCAAATGACTCAATAAGATAATCTTCTATACCTACAAACCCTGCAGCAATCAGCATAAAATCTGCTTGAATCACTTTTTCACTATCCGCTTTTTCAATCCATTTTCCATCAACAAATGAACCTTCGACTATTTTAACAGCTTTTAATTGTCCATTTTCTTCTATACATTCTTTTACTGTTGTTTTATAAAGACGTGGATCATGATGAAAAACATCTTTGTTTTCTTTTTGACCATAATCTGTTTTTAAGCCATTAGGCCACATAGGCCATGGCTGATTGTTCTTTAATGGTGGTTGTGGCATCATTTCAATCTGTATAACAGAGTTACATTGTTGACGTAAACATGTTCCTACACAGTCATTTCCTGTATCTCCACCACCAATAATCACAACATCTTTTTGATATGTATTGATTCGTGGTGTTTTTTGATCTAATAAATCCTGTGTTGTTGCTTTTAAGAAATCCACAGCATAATAAACACCATTGATATTCTGTTTAGGTATTTTTAAATCACGTGGTTTCTTAGCTCCACAACATAAAACAATAGCATCATATTCTTTCATTAATGTTTCTTTTGAAATATCTTTACCAACATCAATATTGGTATGAAAAACAATTCCTTCTGCTTTCATCAGTTCAATACGACGTTTAATAATTCTTTTCTCTAATTTCATTTGTGGTATACCATACATAAGTAATCCACCTAAACGATCATCTTTTTCAAACACTGTTACCTGGTATCCACGACGATTAAGCTGATAAGCTACTGTTAATCCAGCTGGTCCACTTCCTATAACTGCAACTTTTTTTGTTGTGGAACATTTTGGTGATGTTGCTTTCATCAAACCATTTTCAAAACCTTTTTCAATAATAAATAATTCATTATCCTTAATAGTGACCGGTTCATCATGAATTCCACATACACATGCTTTTTCACATAACGCAGGACAAACACGTCCAGTAAATTCTGGAAATGGATTTGTTCCTAAAAGACGTGAAAGAGCCTGATCATCATTATGATGATAAATTTCATCATTCCACTCTGGAATCAAATTATACAAAGGACAGCCTGTTACCATATTGTTTATTTTAATAGCTGATTGACAAAATGGAACTCCACAATTCATACAGCGGGCTGCTTGCTGACGACGTTTTTGATCAGATAGAGGGATATGCAATTCATCAAAATCATTTAATCTATCACTGATTTTTCTCTCAGTATTTTCAATTCTTTGATATTCTAAAAATCCTGTTGTTTTTCCCATATTACTCCTCCTGCTGATAAAACTCTTGAAAAGCTTTTAGTTCTGCTTCATCACATGAATAGCCTATCTTTTTAAAATTATTAATACTTTTTAACATATGCAAATATTGAACTGGCACAATTTTTTTGAATTTGACAACCCAATCATCAAAATCATTTAAAATCTGCTGTGCTAAATGTGAGCCTGTTTCTTTTATATGCTTTTCTAATAATATTCTTAGATCATTCATATCTTGACGATCAGTCACATCTTTCTTCATAACCAATTCTTTATTTAAACGCTGAGATAATTGATTATCTGCATCTAAAACATACGCTATTCCGCCACTCATTCCAGCCGCAAAATTTTTACCTGTTTTTCCTAAAACAACAACTTTTCCACCAGTCATATATTCTAAACCATGATCTCCACAGCCTTCTACAACAGCAGTTGCTCCAGAATTACGTACTGCAAAACGTTCTCCTGCTCGTCCACAAATATAGGCTTCCCCAGATGTTGCACCATAAAGTGCAACATTGCCAATAATCACATGTTCTTCAGCAATGAGTTTTGAATGAGATGATGGCTTAATGACCAGTTTACCTCCTGATAAACCTTTTCCAAAATAATCATTGGCATCTCCTTCTACAACTATTGACATACCTTGAGGTAAAAACGCTCCTAATGACTGACCTGCTCCACCTCTGCAATGAAGCTGATACATATCATTATCTAATTGCCCATGAAAGTGTTTTGTGACTTCACTTCCTAGTAATGTTCCAAGACTACGATTAAGACTTGAAATTGTTAATGTCTCTGTGTGTGGCTGTTGTTTTTCAAAGGCATCTTTAAAAGCAGATTGCAATAATTGCATATCCAGAGTCTCACTGATTTTAAAATCATAGACATGTTCTTTTTCAAAATGAACATTGAAATTCTTTTTATTTAAAAATGTATCTAATTCTTCATAGCCAGATTTTGCTTTTAATACATCCATATGTCCAACCATTTCATGAATAGTATGAAATCCTAGCTGTGCCATGATTTCACGTAACTCTTCAGCAATAAATCTCATAAAATTGATGACATATTCAGGTTTTCCTTTAAAACGTTTTCTTAATTTCTCATTTTGAGTTGCAATTCCCACTGGACATGTATCTAAATTACAAACACGCATCATCACACATCCCATTGTTACTAATGGTGCAGTCGCAAAACCATATTCTTCTGCACCTAATAAAGCTGCTATGGCTACATCTCTACCTGTCATTAATTTACCATCTGTTTCTAAAACAACATGTGTTCGCAAACCATTTTCGATTAAAGACTGATGTGCTTCCATTAATCCTAGTTCCCAAGGTAATCCAGCATGATGAATAGAACTTTGTGGGGCTGCCCCTGTCCCACCATCATAACCTGATATCAATATGACTTCAGCTCCTGCCTTAGCAACACCAGAAGCAATCGTTCCTACTCCCGACTCTGAAACAAGCTTAACAGAAATACGAGCATCACGATTGGCATTTTTCAAATCATAGATGAGCTGAGATAAATCTTCTATAGAATAAATATCATGATGAGGAGGTGGTGAAATTAATGTGACTCCTGGTGTTGAATAACGTGTTTTTGCAATCCATGGATAAACTTTTTGTCCAGGAAGATGACCACCTTCACCTGGTTTTGCACCTTGAGCCATTTTAATTTGAATTTCTTTTGCACTCACTAAATAATCACTTGTGACACCAAAACGACCACTTGCAACTTGCTTAATAGCACTATTAGCATTCGTATTGAGACGCTGTATTTCCTCGCCACCTTCTCCAGAATTAGATTTTCCACCCAATTGATTCATCGCAATGGCCAAACAAACATGTGCTTCTTTTGAAATAGAACCATATGACATCGCTCCTGTTTTAAAACGTTTGACAATACTTTCAACACTTTCCACTTCATCAATAGGAATAGATTGACGGTGACTCATATCAAATTCTAATAAATGTCGTAATGCAAATGATTGTGATTCTAATTGCTTAGAATAATCTTTAAACAAACGATAGCTTCCTGTTTGTGTTGCTTTTTGCAGCAAGACAATTGTTTCAGGATTATACATATGCTTTTCACTTTCTGGTCCACGACGGAATTTATGGATTCCTAAACTCTTTAATGATGAATCTTCTAAAGAATCAAATCCATAGTGATGATAATAGTGAATATCTTCTTCAATATCTGCTAATCCTTTATGACCAGCTGAATACATTGTGTGAGAAAAATAATTTTCCATTATATCTTCTTTTAATCCAATTGCTTCAAAAATCTGTGCTGACTGATAGGATTGTAATGCTGAAATACCCATTTTTGCAGCAATTTTTACAACACCTTTTAAAATAGCATGATTATAATCATTAATAGCTTCATCAGCATTCTTATCTAATAAACCTTGCTGATTCATCTCTATAATACATTCATGAGCAAGATAAGGATAAATAGCTTTTGCACCAAATCCTAATAAACATGCAAACTGATGAACATCTCGTGGTTCACCACTTTCTAATACAATTGATATCGCTGTTTCTTTTTTTGTTTTGACCAAATGATTTTCAACTGCTGAAACAGCTAATAAAGATGGAATGATAAAATGATCTTCATCTACTCCTTTATCACTTAAAATGAAGATATTTATTCCTTCCTGATAAGCTTGATCACAGTCAAGAAACAACTGATCTAAAGCATCTTTTAAAGATATATGTTTATCATATAACAAAGAAATCCTACGACTATGAAATCCATTTTCAATAAGCCCCATCATTTTATTCATATCATAACCATCTAAAATCGGATTATTCACTTCAATAACACGACTATTATCTTGGCAGTCATGTAATAATTGTCCCTGTGATCCAAGATAAATTGTTGTATCCACAATAACATGTTCACGTAATGAATCTATTGGTGGATTTGTTACTTGTGCGAACTGCTGTTTGAAATAATGGAATAAGCGAGGATGATTATGACTTAACATAGCCAGAGGAATATCTGTTCCCATTGATGTGATAGGTTCAGCACCATTTTGGCACATAGGCAAAATCATATCTTTAACATCTTCATAGGTATATCCAAAAACTTTGTATAGAATATGACGTTCGTTTTGTGTATGCAAATGAATTTTGGTAACCCTAACTGGTAAATCTTTTAAATGCACAAGATTTTGATTCAACCATTCATGATAAGGATGTTCCATAGCAAAATTCTTTTTACAAACATCATCTTCTATAAATTGTTTTTGAGTTGTATCGACAAGTAACATTTTACCTGGTTCTAATCTTGATTTTTTAACAATGTGACTTTCATCAATATCAAGAACACCTACTTCTGATGAGAGAATAAGTGTATTGTCATCAAGAATATAATAACGTGCTGGTCTTAAACCATTACGATCTAACATAGCCCCCATTACTTCACCATCACTAAATAAAATGGCTGCTGGTCCATCCCAAGGTTCCATCATTGTTGCATAATAATGATAAAAATCTTTTTTATCCTGTGACATGGCTGTATGTTTCCATGGTTCTGGAATTAATAACATCATTGCTTTAGCAAGGGGCATACCATTCATATAGAGATATTCTAATGTATTGTCTAGGATGGCTGAATCAGAACCATCAATATCAATAATAGGATGAATTTGAGATAATTGATTTTGGAAATATGCAGAATGTAATGTTTCTTCTCTCACAAGCATACGTTTTGCATTTCCACGGATTGTATTGATTTCACCATTATGAGCAATCATACGATGTGGATGAGCTTTTTGCCAGCTAGGATTGGTATTTGTAGAAAAACGTGAATGCACAATCGCAATAGCACTCTGATAATCACTATCCTGTAAATCAAGATAGAACTGTCTTAATTGCTGTACAAGAAACATACCTTTATAAACAATTGTTGATGACGATAAGGAAACAACATAGCTTCGTGAACAAGTTTTTTCAAATTCACGACGTACCAAATATAATATTCTTTCAAAATCCATTTTCTTTTGATTGTTATTTTTTTCAATAAAACATTGCATTATACATGGCATACATTCTTTTGCCTTTTGTCCTAAAATATCTTCTTGACAAGGAACTTTTCGCCATCCTAAGAATTTGAGTTGATTTTTCTTTGTCATATTTTCAAATGTTTTCATTGCCTGTTGTTGGGTATCTTGAGGAAAGAAAAACATTCCTACTGCATAATGATGAGGTTGTGGTAAGTTGATTGGTAATGATTGTACTGCTTTTTTAAAGAAACGATGAGATATCTGTAATAAAATACCTACTCCATCACCAACTTCTCCACTTGCATCTTTACCAGCACGGTGTTCAAGCTTTTCTACGATTGTTAATGCCTGATCAACAACTTTGTTGTCGGCTTTCCCATCAATATGAACAACTGCTCCTATTCCACACGCATCATGTTCTCTCACATTTCTTAATCTCTGATTATAATCACTCATCTAATCATCCTTCCTTACTTTCCACTATTTCCATAATTTTTTAAAAATCTCGCTGATGGATCTAGTACCTGGCATCCTTCCCACTTTGAATTTGGCATCCAGAACCCTTGAATCATATGTGCCTGATGTGGATAATATTTTTCAAAAATCTCACGATAAAGCAATGATTCTTTTGTAAATGGAACTGCAAAATCATACATTTGTTTCTTTGCTTCATATTCCTCATCACTATAATAACTCTCTGCATATGCTTTTAATTCATCAACAAGTGAATGTCCAACCGCATCAGAAAATGCCGCTTTTTCTCTCATTAAAATATCTCCAGGTAAATAACCTTCATCAAAAGCCTTACGCAATAAATATTTTCCTTTTCCATACACATTCATTTTTTTAGCCGGATCAATATGCATGACATAATCTACAAAAGCCAAATCACCAAAGGGAACACGTGCCTCTAGTGAATGTACACTAATACATCTATCTGCTCGTAAAACATCATACATATAAAGTTCTTGAATACGTTTTTCAGATTCTTTTTGAAATTCCATAGCATGAGGAGCGAAATCTGTATACTTATATCCAAATAATTCATCTGATATCTCACCTGTTAAAAGCACACGTATATCTGTATGCTGGTGAATATACTGACACAAAAGATACATTCCAATTGATGCTCGAATGGTTGTAATATCATAAGTTCCTAATGTATAAATGACATCTTCTAAGGATTGAATAACATCATCTTTTGTAATTATGACTTCTGTATGCTGACTGTGGATAAAATCGGCAACTTCTTTTGCATATTTTAAATCAATAGCATCCTTCTCCATTCCAATCGCAAATGTTTGTATTGGTTTATTGAGTAAACGTGATGAAATTGAACATACAAGCGAAGAATCTAATCCACCACTTAATAAAAACCCTAATGGTGCATCAGCATCTAATCGCTTTTCTATCCCTTTCACTAACAAATCATGAATATGATGACAAATTGTTTCTAAATCATCATTATGAAATTCCTCAACCAGACTCATATCTCTATAACATACAAATTTTCGATTCTTATAATAATGTCCAGGTGGAAATGGATAAATCTTCTGACATATATCTATTAAATTTTTGCATTCTGACGCAAAAATAATATTCTGTTCTTCATCATAACCATAAAATAATGGTTTAATACCGATAGGATCCCTTGCCGCAATGAATTCCTTTGTCTTTCCATCAAAGATAATCATAGCAAACTCTCCATCAAGATATTGAAACATCTGTACACCCATTTTTATATAAAGAGGCAGTAAGATTTCACAGTCACTCTCTCCCTCAAATTCAAATCCTTCTTCCATTAATTGATTTTTGATTGAACGAAATCCATATATTTCACCATTACACACAACATAATGACCTGCTTTTTGAAATGGCTGCATACCATGACTATCTAATCCCATAATAGATAATCGCTGAAATCCTAACAATCCCTCTGTTGTATCAACAATACGCATATCATCAGGTCCTCTTGAATGGGTTCTTTCAAACCCATTCAAAAAGAGTTCTTTTGATATATTTTGACAACAATACCCCATAATTGAACACATATTTTATTTCGCCGAGTAGCTACCTCTCGACTTGACCCCCTCTCCATTTTTATGAATGAGGAGTCTCATCAACTCCTCATTCATACTTAAAGTTTTGTTATATAATGCCAAATAATAACTTACCATATGTTGGAAATGGCCATAATTTTTCAGCAATTCGTTTTTCTAATTGATCACATGGTGTACGTAAAGCTGTCATTGCAGGAATGACTTTATCTCGATAATAGAATGCTGCCTTTTCGTAATCTGTGATATCTTGAACTTGATTTAAAATATCTTCTAAAGATAGTGTTGCTTGATAAGCTTCATCAAGTAATTTTGAAATATCTTTTAACACTTCTTTTTCGTAAAGATTTTCAGTCTGAATGACTTTATCTTTTGTTGCACAAGTCTTAGCAAGTGTATATGAATATTGACTTACAGCTGGTAAGATTTCTTTTCTTGCCATATTTAACATTGTTAAGGCTTCAATGTTTAAAGTTTTTACATATTCTTCCATCAAAATTTCATAACGGGAAATAACTTCTTCTTTATCAAAAACCTTATGTCTTTGGAATAATTCAATATTTTCATCTTTAATAAAATATGGTAAGGCATCTGGTGTTGTACGTAAATTCAATAAACCTCTTGCTTTGGCTTCTTCTACCCATGAATCATCATAACCATTTCCATTGAAAATAATACGTTTATGATTTTTAATTGTTTCTTTAATTAAATGATTTAATGCTGACGAAAAATCAGATGTTTCTTCTAATGTATCAGCAAATAATTTTAATTCATCTGCAATAACTGTATTCAGTACAATATTACAATTGGCAACAGATGAACTTGATCCCGGCATACGGAATTCAAATTTGTTTCCAGTAAAGGCAAATGGTGATGTACGATTACGATCTGTTGTATCTTTAGGGAATTTTGGTAAAACATGGGCCCCAATTTTCATAACTTCTTTTTCTTTGAAATCATAAGTTTTATCTTCTTCAATAGCACTTAAAATTTGTGCTAATTCTTCACCTAAGAATACTGAAATAATGGCTGGTGGTGCTTCGTTGGCTCCTAAACGATGATCATTTCCTGCAGTAGCAACGGATAATCTTAATAAATCCTGATGTTCATCTGCTGCCTTAATAACAGCACATAAGAATAACAAAAACTGTGCATTTTCATATGGTGTCTCACCTGGTTCTAGTAAATTCACACCTGTATCAGTTGATAATGACCAGTTATTGTGTTTTCCACTTCCATTAATACCATCAAATGGTTTTTCATGAAGCAATGCAACAAGTCCATGTTTTTTAGCAATACGTTGAATCAATTCCATTGTTAATTGGTTATGGTCAGTTGCTATATTTGTAGTAGAGAAAATAGGTGCTAACTCATGCTGTGCTGGTGCAACTTCATTATGCTCCGTTTTAGCTAGAATTCCTAATTTCCACAATTCTTCATTTAATTCATTCATAAACTCCTGGACTCTGCTTTTGATTGTTCCAAAATAATGATCTTCCATTTCTTGTCCTTTTGGTGAAGGTGCTCCAAATAATGTACGCCCTGTATAAATTAAATCTTTTCTTTTTTCATAATATTTCTTATCTACTAAGAAATATTCCTGTTCTGGTCCTACTGTTGTTTTAACACTTTTTACATCTTCATTACCAAATACTTTTAAAATTCTTAATGCCTGTTTATTAATGGCTTCCATACTTCTAAGTAATGGTGTCTTTTTATCTAATGCATGTCCTGAATAAGAACAAAATGCAGTTGGAATACATAAAACATTGTTTTTAATAAATGCATATGACGTTGGATCCCATGCAGTATATCCACGTGCTTCAAATGTTGCACGTAATCCTCCATTTGGAAATGATGAAGCATCTGGTTCTCCTTTAATCAGCTCTTTACCAGAAAACTCCATAATAACTTTTCCATTTCTGTTTATATTAATAAAACTATCATGCTTTTCAGCTGTGACTCCTGTCATTGGCTGAAACCAATGGGTATAATGTGTAGCCCCATGTTCAATAGCCCAATCTTTCATAGCATTTGCAACAGCATTTGCTATTTTTAAATTTAATGATTTCCCCTCTTTGATTGTTTTTTGAAGTTCATTAAAAGTATCCTTTGCAAGTCTTTCTTCCATAATCTCTTCATCAAATACTAAAGTTCCAAAAATATCAGTTATCTTTTTTTCCATATCTATCACTCCTCTTCCATAAACATTCCGTTTATTCACTTGAATTATGCTACACTTACATTTATTTGTCAATTATTTTTTATCGTTTTGATAAATTATTATTAAATTTGTTTGAAAAATACAATTCCTTTGTATATAATAAATATGGAAAATTAATCTATAAAGGAGAATAAAAGATGGTTGATTTAAAGGAAATTCATGAAGAGTGTGGGGTTTTTGGTATTTTTCAGCATCAGGATGCTGCTCAATTTTGTTATTATGGTTTGCATGCCTTGCAGCATCGTGGACAGGAGGGAGCAGGAATTTTAGTCTCACATCAAGATCACCTTTCTCTTCATAAAGGAGAAGGATTAGTAACTGAAGTTTTTAATCCTGAAAAAATAAATAATTTACATAGTATTCATGCGATTGGGCATGTGCGTTATTCTACAGCTGGTGGTGGTGGCATTATGAATGTTCAGCCCTTGCTTTTTAGAACAATGAATGGTGATATGGGTATATGTCATAATGGCAACATTGTTAATGCAGATGTTTTGAGACGAGAACTAGAGTCACAGGGAAGTATTTTTTCATCTTCTTCTGATACTGAAATTTTAGGACATTTGATTAAACGTCAAAAAGGACATATGATTGATCGGATTTGTGCTTCATTAGATCAACTGGATGGAGCTTTTGCTTTTTTAATTCTCTTGGAAGATTGTTTATATGCTGTTCGTGATCGCTATGGGTTAAGACCTTTAGCTATTGGTCAGCTTCCTAATGGTTCTTATGTTTTTGCATCAGAAACATGTGCTTTAGATATTGTTGGAGCTCAATTTATAAGAGATGTTGAACCTGGAGAAATTGTACGTGTCAAAAATAATCAATTGCTTTCTCGTATTTATACTCAAAAACCTATTCATGATCAAATTTGTGCTATGGAATATGTTTATTTTTCTCGTCCAGATAGTAACATTGATGGCATTAATGTGCATACAACAAGAAAAAATGCTGGAAAACAGCTTTATTATGAGAGTCCTGTCAATGCAGATATTGTTATAGGTGTTCCTGATTCTTCCATCTCTGCTGCTATTGGATATGCTGAGGCTTCACACATCCCCTATGAAATAGGACTTATTAAAAATAAATATGTTGGGAGAACCTTTATTCAGCCGACACAAGAATTAAGAAATCAGGGAGTACGAATGAAGCTTTCTGCTGTTGCATCTATTGTTAAGGATAAAAGGGTCATTATGATTGATGACTCTATTGTACGTGGAACAACTTCTAAACGTATTGTTTCATTATTAAAAGAAGCGGGTGCAAAAGAAGTTCATGTACGAATCGCTTCACCAGCCATAAAATATCCTTGTTTTTATGGTGTTGATACTTCAATACTTCAAGAACTTATTTCTCATCAGATGAATGTTTCTCAGCTTTGTCAATATATTGGTGCAGATTCTCTAGCATTCATAAGTGAAGAAGGGTTAAAAAAATCAATTCACTTCAAAAAAGAATATACTTGTGACTTATGTATGGCATGTTTTAACAAACAATATGTCACACCACTTTATAACAATGAATTTGATCATGATTAATAACTTTCAAAATACATATCAAAATAAGCCAACTCTAGTATGACTAAAGTTGGCTTAATTTTATTTTGCTATATTAATTAATGTTGTCTTGCTTTGATGTTTTTTCTTTAGACTTGTTATTAAAGCCTGGGCAGTATCTAAAGATGTATAAATAGGTATACCTGCTTCTACTGCAAATCTTCTAATCAAAAAACCATCTTTCAAATTATTATTACGGGTTGGGATATCAATAACCAAATCCACAGTATCTGTTAACATCAAATCAAAGATTGTGTTTGATGCTGCATCAATTCTATTAACCAAATGTACAGGAATATCATGTTTTTTCAGAAAATGATATGTACCTTCCGTTGCATAAAGATGATATCCAAATTCATGATACTCTCTTGCGATAGGCAAGAACTCTTCTTTCGCACTATCTTTTATAGTACAAATGATATTCTTTTTCTTTGGTAAATCTATTCCTGTGCCAATAAAAGCCTTATAAATTGCTTCATCATAATCTGTAGAAATACCTAAAACTTCACCTGTTGATTTCATTTCAGGACCTAAACTAATTTCTGCTCCTTTAATTTTTTCAAATGAGAACACTGGCATCTTAATCGCAACTATCCCCTTTTCTGCAGCTAATCCATATTGATATCCTTGTTCCTGAATTGATTTTCCCATAATCACATGTGTAGCGACATCAACAACAGGAATATCAGTTACTTTAGAAATATATGGGATAGTACGTGATGAACGTGGATTCACTTCAATAACATAAACCTGATCTTCATAGACAATAAACTGAATATTAATTAATCCAATCACATGCAATGCTTTTGCAAGTCTCTTTGTATAATCAACAATAACTTCCTTAATTTCAGATTTAATCTTTTGTGGTGGATATACAGAAATACTATCACCACTATGAACACCAGCACGTTCAACATGTTCCATAATTCCTGGAATCAAAATACCATGTTCATCACAAATAGCATCAACTTCAACTTCTTTACCAGCTAAATATTTATCAATGAGTATTGGATGTTCCTGATATTGACGATGAATAATTTTCATGAACTTTACAATATCTTCATCATTTAAAGCAATTTCCATGCCTGCTCCACCCAATACATAGGAAGGTCTCACTAAAACGGGATAGCCTAATTGATGAGCCGTTTCAATAGCTTCCTGTGTTGTCATAACTGTAGAACCTTTTGGCCTATCAATCTGACATTTCTCTAAGATTTCATCAAATCTTTCACGATCTTCTGCTGCATCTACATCATCAGCTGATGTCCCTAAAATCTTGACTCCCATATCTAATAGGGCTTGTGTTAGCTTAATGGCTGTTTGTCCACCAAACTGTACAATCGCACCATCAGGCTTTTCTCTATCGACAATACTTTCAACATCTTCTGGTGTTAAAGGTTCAAAATACAATCTATCTGCAATATCAAAATCAGTAGAGACTGTTTCTGGATTATTATTTACAATAATTGTCTCATACCCAGCATCTTTTAATGCCCATACACAATGCACAGAACAATAATCAAATTCAATACCCTGTCCAATACGAATAGGTCCTGAGCCTAGTACCATAATTTTCTTTTTATCTGATACTGTATTGACTTCATTATATCCTCCATATACTGAATAATAATAAGGTGTTGTTGCATCAAATTCAGCTGCACATGTATCAACAGTCTTATATACTGCAACAATATCATTATCAATTCTAAGTTTATGTATATCTTGTTCTGATTGATGTGTATATTCGGCAATGATTTTATCAGGGAATTCTAATCGTTTTGCTTTTTTTAATAAGTCTATTGTGAGTGGTTTGTTTTTTAATGCATTTTCTACTTCTATTAAATGCTTAATTTTATCAATAAACCACATATCAATAGATGTTATAGCATGAATTTCTTTTTCACTTATTCCTTTTCTTAAAGCCTCAGCAATCACAAAAAGTCTTTGATCATCAACATCCTTGAGTTTTTCTTTTAACTCATCATGATTCAATTGATCTATTTCAGGTATATGTAAATCATATAAATTTTGTTCAAGAGAACGAATAGCTTTCATTAAAGCACCTTCAAAATTTTGACAAATACTCATAACCTCTCCAGTTGCTTTCATCTGTGTTCCTAATTTCCTAGATGCTCCTACAAATTTATCAAATGGCCATTTTGGAATCTTACAAACAATATAATCCAATGTAGGTTCAAATGATGCATATGTTTTCCCTGTTACTGCGTTGATGATTTCATCCAAAGTATAACCTAATGCAATTTTGGCAGCTAATTTTGCGATAGGATAACCGGTTGCTTTGGAAGCAAGTGCTGATGAACGGGAAACACGAGGATTGACTTCAATGACACAATACTCAAAACTATGTGGATTTAAAGCATATTGCACATTACAGCCACCTTGAATATTTAAAGCTGTAATAATATTGAATGCTGAACTTCTTAACAACTGATAGTCTTTATCACTTAAAGTTTGACTCGGTGCAACAACAATACTATCACCTGTATGAACGCCTACGGGATCAAAGTTTTCCATATTACAAACAGTAATACAGTTCCCAGCACTATCACGCATAACTTCATACTCAATTTCTTTCCATCCAGATATACATCTTTCAATCAAGCACTGATTCACACGAGACAATCTCAATCCATTAGAACAAATATCATGGAGTTCTGATTCATGATAAGCAATACCTCCACCAGTTCCTCCTAATGTATAGGCTGGTCTTACTACGACCGGATAACCCATTTCTTTTGCAAATGCTAAAGCATCATCTACATGATTCACAACAAGTGAAGCCGCACATGGTTCTCCAATTTTTTCCATGAGTGTTTTAAATTCTAATCTATCTTCTGCTTTCTTGATTGTGTCTGTATTGGTACCGATTGTTTTCACATGATGTTTATCTAGGAAACCTTCATCAGCTAATGCCATGGCAATATTTAATGCATTTTGTCCACCTAGAGTTGGTAAAATACTATCTGGTTTTTCAACTTCTATTAAGTGTTTGATAACGGGTACAGTTAAAGGTTCAATATAAACTTTATCAGCAATATCTTTATCAGTCATAATTGTTGCTGGATTAGAATTAATCAAGACAACTTCTATCCCTTCTTCCTTTAAAGCACGACATGCTTGTGTACCAGCATAATCAAATTCTGCTGCCTGCCCAATAATAATTGGACCAGAGCCAATGACTAATACTTTTTGAATCTCTTTATTTTTAGGCATTGATTTTCCCTCCCATCATTTTTATAAACGCATCAAATAAATAACCTGTATCTAACGGTCCTGCACATGCTTCTGGATGAAACTGAACAGTTTTGATATTTTCATTTATGTATTCTAATCCTTCAATCGTTTGATCATTAACATTCACAAACCATGGTTTCGCAATACTTTCATCAATTGTTTTCACAACATAGTTGTGATTTTGAGTTGAGATATAAACTCTTTGTGTTGTTAGATCTTTAACAGGATGATTGGCTCCATGATGTCCATATATCATTTTCTCTGTCTCAAATCCATGTGCCAAAGCCATTAACTGATGTCCTAAGCAAATCGCAAAGATTGGTAATCCACTCTTAGATAATATTTTTAATTCATGAATAATATTCTGACATTCTTCTGGATCTCCTGGTCCATTTGACAACATCACTCCTTCATAGTGACCTTCTAAAATAGTACTTGCTGGTGTTGAAGCAGGATATACAGTGACAGCACATCCTCGTTTTACCAATTCATTAGCAATATTCTTTTTTGCTCCAAAATCATATAAAGCAACTTTTCTTCCTTGACCTATTGTATAAGGCTTTTGACATGTTGTTTTCTCAACAACACCAGTCACACGAAAATCTTTTATCTTCTTTAAAATCACACTTAAATCATCATATTGATGGGTTGTTATCATGCCATTCATACAACCTTTTTGACGAATAATCTTCGTCAAATATCTTGTATCAATTCCTTGAATTCCTGGAATATCATGTTCTTTTAGATAATCTTCTAAATCTATATTCTTTCTAAAATTATTTCCCAATCTTGCGAGTTCATTCACAACAAAACCTTCAACATAAGGAACATGTGATTCCTGATCTTCTAAACAGACTCCATAATTACCAATTAACGGATAAGTCATGACTACACTTTGTCCAGCATATGAGGGATCAGTAAGAATTTCTACATAACCTGTCATTGATGTATTAAATACAAATTCACTGATTATTTCCTTATCTGCCCCAAAATGCTCTCCCTCAAAAATCTGACCATCTTCTAAAATCAAATACGCCTTCATAAATACCTCCTCATTTTACAAAAAAACATATCAATACAAATGATATGTTTTCTAACAAATATGAAAAATGAGAAAAAGAGACTTATTAAAAATTTTTTTACTAACAATCTTTTGATATGTCACCATATTTCTCATTCCTTTCTATTTCTTAAATAGTATAGTGAATTCTTATAAATATTGCAACAGTTTTTTATAATTTTTTTATTATTATGAGATAATTTTATTGTAAAAATTGGAAAATATAAATATATTTCTATATGTATTGACGAGTTTACTTGTCACGATATAATATAAGTGTAAAGAAAACTTGTCAAAGGAGATGTTATTATGAATAAAGAGGAAATTCTCAAAAAAGCCAAAAGAACAAAAGCTAGTGATCTTGATGAAATGGAAATGCAAATCATGTTAAAAGCCAATCGATTAGCTGTGATTGCAGGTTTCATTATTTGCATTATCCTTATGACTGTCAAAATGATTGCAGGACAACCTTATTATGATGTCTATGGTATTGGATGTATGCTGTTAGGTTGCCAAAATTTATACTTTGGACTTAAAATTCATAACAAATCAAATATTTTATTAGGAACTGGCTGGACTTTGCTTTCCATTCTTATCATAGTCGTTTATATTATTGATGTCCTTGGTTAAGGAGGATAACAAATGAATAAAGAAGATATCTTAGCAAGAAGTCGTCATGAAAATCATGATGAAATATATGAATATATTGACAACAAAGCTTTAACAATAGCTTCAGGTGTTTTTATATTGATGTGTTTGTTGATGTTGGTACTTTCTTTTGTGAGTACAATTCAAAATGAAATGATTTATACAACATTAAGTTTATTATGGTGCTATTTAAGTATTTATTGTTTTGCACGTTATTATTATTTAAAGTCAAAAATATATATCATGATTGGATCTATTGTATTATTATTGGCATTATATTCAATTGTCCAAGTTTGGCTAATGATCTGGTAGGAGGTTATATATGTTAAAAGATGAAATTATTCAAAAATATCATAAAGAAAAAGATGAGGGTAAGATCTTCTTTAGCCAGAAAGCATTATTAAAAAGTTATGGGGTTATGGCAATTATTGCTGCATTTTTAATAATTATGTCTTTCTTACTTACTGGTGAGAGTACCATACCTGATATTGTTTTTATTCTTATTCTCCCATATATTTTTATTATCTATGGAACGCGTGCTTTTCTGTAAAAAACACAATAAAAATCTGATTATCCGCTAAAACACAGTATCTATCAGCATTTT